>Ga0105097_10000431_pt1 | contig 19156 bp, 14 predicted proteins | sample PPLLak12cMay2015_FD_87035 | JGI IMG/M metagenome (GOLD analysis project Ga0105097, IMG submission 87035) | Freshwater sediment microbial communities from Prairie Pothole Lake near Jamestown, North Dakota, USA - PPLs Lake P7 Core (1) Depth... | ecosystem: Environmental > Aquatic > Freshwater >...
CAGAACAGCCTGACCGTGCCCGACATCGAGACAATTGATAATTAATTCATCCCGTTGGTTTCTCTGCCATTTCGAAAATGTCAGCGGTGCTAGTATTGCTATCAATGATATTGAAAAGATTGCATTTTTCAAAAATGGTTTACGCAGGTAGGTAAAAGCTGTGAAGAAAATCAGACCATAAAAAAACACAATAAAAATACCATTTACCTTGCCCATTGATATTTCTGAAATGTTCAGGCCCCCGAAAAGTTGAACAAGCCAAATCAATAAATCAAGCGCCGGCTTCATTATTGTATTCAGGATGCTCGATGTAAAGGGCAGCACCAGCCCCAGCAGCAGTTTCAGATACCCCAATACCGAAATCAACGCTATCAATGGAGACACAAGAACTGTCCAGAGGCTCGTCAGGTACTGGAATGAGTAAAAATGATAAAGCAAAATCCCCGCGCTGCTCAGCCACGCAGCCAGACTTACTGAAAATGCCTCTAAAAAAATTTGTCCCCCTCTTGTGGCTGTTTTTACACAAGCATTGTCCTTTGGAATCTTCTCGAACAATTCCAGTCCTGTAATTTTTTCATATAAGAAGAAATGAATCCGGTCCGTGAAAAGTAAAATCCCAAGCACCGTAGCGAAAGATAGCTGCCAGTCTGCTTCGAAAAGGTTTGTTGGCCTTATCAAAAGCAAAATTACTGCTGCAAGTGCTAATGAATTAAAAGAATTGGGCTGGCGATTAAAGAAAAATGCCGCACAAAATGCAATGCAGATGACCGCAGCACGAAAAGCAGGGGGATTTGGCGGAACGACCAGGAGAAAAAGGGCGGCTGCGGTTATGCAGACAAATGCCCTCGAGCGGTTCATTAATCCTGCTGCCTTGCAAAGCCACCAGATTATTCCGATTAGAAGTCCAAAGTTCATTCCCGAAAGACAGACAAAATGCAAAAGCCCTGTCTTTCGAAACGCCTCGAATGTTTTGCTGTCTATATCAGCCCGGTAACCGAGCACAAGCGCCTTAAGCATGCTGTCGCTTTGATTTTCGGCATACCGGCTGCCCAGAAGTGATTCTGTCGCTATTTGTCTTGCCCTCAGCCGAATTCGTGCAAATAACGTTTTCACGCCTCCTACCAGCAACTCAATTGCACCCCTCGTTTCAACCATCGCCCCGATACAAATATTTTTCCTTGCTAAGTAATCAGCCAGTTGAAACTGACCCGGATTAGTAGCCGGTCTGAATCTATCTAACCAGCAGTACATCTGAACATAATCGCCCGCCTTCAAATCGAGTATCGGCTGCTGCACCTGCACGCGGACTGTCCCTGTAACCTTCGCCCAGCCGTCTGTTGTCTCGGCCTCTCTAAGCTTCAAATAAAAGCTGCTCGATGGGTCTGTGAATTTATATCTTGAAAATACCCACTCTTCGTTATAGTTTACGTAAGGTTCTGTAATGATAACCCCTCGAATCGTTGCAAGCTGCTTATCCTCACCGACAAAATTTCGAATATCATTTGCCGATGGTTTGTTGAAACAATCCAGCCGTATTGCACCCAGGCAGACTGCAACAAATAATGCTGCAAAAGCCGCAGCATAGTCAGCAGCTTCTCTTCTCTTTATTGCACAAATAAATGATATGGATGCTGTTAGCATTAAAAGCAACAGCCATAAATAAATTGAAAAGCTGAAGATATTTTGCAGGATGATTCCGGAAATGATTCCGGCAGCGACAAAGACCAGAGGCGCCCTGTCTATAATCTGATTGATGATGAAAACAGGACTGAGCGAAAGCTTAAAATCTATGAGCTCCAGCCTCTTTTGTATTATATCCATACCCCAATAATCTACAATCTTGGCTGATTGAATGCAAGGATAAACCGTCCAAAAGCGAACACCTTTCCATGAAAATCTTCGGTTCTTGTCAAAAAAATAAATTAATTGGCCGAAAATATTGTTTGCTTTTATTTGAAATCAATGTATAATAACCTTTGAAAATCTTATATCGATATCGAATTGATTGTTTGTGGTGTTTGTTTCATTCTTCGAGGTCGTGTTAGATAAAAAACCTGATGGAAGCGCAAAAAGGCAATACAGACAGTTACAGGAGCAGGGTAAACGCTGTAGCAAAGATATTTGAGGAGCATGCGGACTTTATTTTCGGGGTCATCCGGCGAAAATCAAGGGACGAACAGCAGGCTAACGATTTATTTCAGGATTTTTTCCTCTCTCTTATCGCGCGGCCGGTTCCCAGGGGAATTCAAAATATTAGGGGCTATTTATACAAGGCAATTATTAACGACATTGTCGATGCTTCCCGAAGGGTTGACAGGTATCAAAATCTTGTTCGGAAATATGCCCAGGCATGCGACAGTGGTATCGAAGGGGGGCCCGAAGAAAATTTGGTCAGGGCGGAGGAAACCGAAAAAATGTTCGAGCTTATCGAGAGGCGCTTAAAATGCAGGGAAGCCCATGCCGTTACATTGCGTTTCAAGAAAAGCTATGAAATCAATCAGATAGCCCGGGAAATGGGCGTTGATAACAGGTCTGTGAGGAGATTTATTTTCAGGGGCTTAAATAAAATTCGTGATTATGTTAAAGTAAGGTAATTATTATGAACGCACCCAATGCTAATCCATTATGCAAACAGGCTGAGCTGCATTTTTATGACTTTCTTGATGCTGAAAGTCATAGGCGGATACCGCTCCAGCTCCTTCATCATATCGAGCATTGTGAACAATGCCTGGAAAATATTAGTCAGCTTAAGCAGGTTTTGACCGGCTCCGAAAATCAGCCCGATTCGCAGCTACATAACAAATTGTCTTCTATCAGAGATGTGCTGAATCTTCATTTTGCCTATATTGGAAAACCCGTAACTTGTAATATTGCGTCTCCGTTTCTGCCGATGATGTTGGAGCCGTTGTTTGATGTCAAGGTCCCTACGCCGATAACGGCCCACCTGAATATCTGCCAGCAGTGCTCGGATGATTTAAAGACAATAAAGGGCTTAGGACTCAAACACTCGCAGCTTTGCCGCTTAAGCAGGCTCTTGGCAGAAAAACCAGCCGAACCTGGCAGTTTTTGTTCGAAGGCTCATTCTGCTGTATTAGCTGTTCTCGAAATGAATTTTAAGAAAACAAGCCCTGAAACCTTAAAACATTTGTCCCTTTGCGCTGACTGCCGCAAGCTGCTGTACAAGTACAGGCAGGCGGCACTTAAAAACAATCTCGAAAGAGATGTCGTCCGGAGTTTTCCCTGTAGAGAGGTAACCAATTCCGATATCTTCGATTATGTCGTTCCTTATGGAATTGAGCCGTCCGATGACCAGTATGCCAATTTCAGGGAGCCTTTGACATCGCATCTTCGGACCTGTTCGTCCTGCCTGGCCAAAATACAGCGGCTGCACTGCACCATATATGCGATTGCAGAGAGAGAGCAATCAGGGGTCGCTACAATCTATCATGTAGATGAATCTGCCGAAGTCAGAGCTTCTGGTAATTCTGAAGAACTGTATAAAGGCTATCCCGTAAGAGTAGAAGTCCTGCAGCAGGGTGACCAAATAGTCGATGGCTCTGCGGTTCAATCCGTCGAATTCGACGCAGCTAAGCGGAAAACGAAAATCAGTAATGCAGGAAGGTTCCTTCGCTCCGGAGCTGCTGCCGCTGCGGTTTTACTAATTGCAGCCTCTTTTCTGATGACAATTCCTTCGGCCAGCGGCGTGAGCATTAGTCAGCTATATAAGGCCCTCGAAAAGGTTAAAAATGTTTATATCGCAAGTTTTATCCCAGGCAAAGATGGCCCCGTACAGGAGCAGTGGTTATCGAGGACATATATGGTTCGAAGTATAAAAACCGAAGACCAGCATATTTTATGGGATTCTCGCAACGGGACTAGAAAAATAATGAGCGCCGACTCTGGTTTAATTGAGACGTTCCCGCTTTCTGAGCAAACGGCTGCTGATGTCGGAAAAACAATTGAAGGCTCACTCGGACTGGTTCCTTTTGCGGATTTGTCTCTGGTTCCAAAGAATGCCAAATGGAGCCGTGTTACCGGGGATATTCTGGAATCTCCTGCCGACGGCATTGAAATATATGATTTAACCTGGTCTGAAAAAAATTATGATGGCTCGTTAACACATAAAAAGTGGCGTTTTTATTTATCTTCTGATTTAACTCTTCCTCGAAAGGTACAATTGTTTAGAAAGTCGGACGGCGATGTTGAATATAATTTATTATCTACAATGACTGTAGAATACTTGGATGATACCCAGATCAGAAATAAAATTAATGAACAGTAATTATAGCTTAAAAATTTTTATTTTGGCCGCCAAAGAGGGCTTAAATTCCTATAGTTATTTTCCGTCTTTTCAACAAGTAAACCATCAGATTTCACTGTGCCGATGTGTCCATCTGTGAATCCGACATTAACTTGTTTGCCCGGATGCCTCCCCTGAATGGCATCTCCTTGCTGTCCTTCCCAGAACTTCCTTGATGAATTTATCTGTAGTCCGGGCAGATAAGCAGTATCTTCAATGAAAATATTGTTAAGCGGAAAAGGAGGATAATCAGCCGCATGCCACCAGGTGATAATGCTGTAGCCGCTGTCAACTATGAGTATTGTTTCAGCTGGTCTTAATATGGCTGATAATCCCGAGGGTTTGCCAATGAATTCTTCTTTGCTTTTTAGTCCTGATGAGCTTTTACAGATTGATTGATTTACTCCGTAATTTCCGTGAAGCACATGGTCGAGCTTATCATTGCGTATTCTTCTTGAGGGGCACCAGAGAGTTGCTTTTTTATCTTTGCTTAAATATGAATATTTGAAAAAGTAATTAAACCACCACCATCCTGTTCTGTCGAATGCAATGTTGCCGGGATAACCTTCCGGCGGGGGAGATGCGGAATCCCGGAAACCATAAGGGAAAGTACGGTTCTCGGTTTCATAACCGATAAAAGCTGCCATTAACTGTTTTACATTGGAACTGCAAACAATCGCTGTGGCCTGTTGTCTTGATTTTGTTAAATAAGGCAGCGATAAGGCTATCAGCAGGCTGATAACGAAAATCACAACAATCATTTCGATGAGCGTAAAACAGGGCCGTTTCATATCATCAGAATTCTACGGATGCTTTTGTGTCGAGTCAATATGCTCTCCTGTAAAATAACACTTTATAGAGTCCGCTTCCTCCTCTCCTTATTTGTTTTTTTTCAGAGGCAGCGGTTTACATACAAGCTCTCATAAAATAATTTGTCCAATCTCCTGTTACGGTGCAGCTTGCCGGATTATTCGGGTCGACAATACACGGCGTTTCTGAGTATCTTATCTGAATGGAAGTATTGCAGTAGCCCTGCGGTGCCGACTCGCATCCGTATTTATTGAAAAATACCTGGTACATTCCTCCGCATACTCCTGGGAAGGGATTATCGCAAAATATCACATTATAATTCTGCAGAAGTCTTGTGCAGGTATAGCCTATTCCGCTTCCTGATATATTTTGAAGCTCTTCGTCTCCGATATCGGTAAATTCACCGTTAATTGGCTGATTAGATATCACAAGTGCCGTCCCTGCTGTCCAGTCCATATTGAAAAAACTGACTTCTGTATTATAGAGAAACTTGTTGTGTGCAAAATCTACTGCCCACACATAGTCGCTATCGATGCTTGCAAGATTAATGAAGTGATTTTTCCCGGGAATATGCAGGATGACCTGGCAGTTCTGCAGGGTTTTTAGGGTCGTAACGTCGGTTTTGACCGCCCGGCAATAAAGGCCAAGGTCCTCAGCGAATCTCTTCATCGCATACAGGCTTGTTTTTCCGTCTGTCTGGTTTACCAACCGAGAAAATTGCTCGTCTGGAACATTACTTTTCAGCCTGCTGACAGCGTATTGCATAGCTGCAGTCGCGCAGTTTTGAGGCTGCACACCATCATTTGCAATGTACTCCAGCCTTTCGGCAAGAAGGGCTTCTGCATCTAACAGGCTTGGCTGCTGATATATCAAAGGTTCATTGCTCAAGGGAGAAAAATATTCTATCGAGGCATCCTTCTCAAACTGAATCTTAAAGCTGTCAGACGCAGGCGGTTCATCGCTTACCATTGTTAGCTGCCAAAGGTCGCTCCCTGACAGTTTATTGGTTAACGCATCATGCTGCTCTATAAGGATTGCTGCTGGCACCCATTTGTTTGATACAAAGTGGTAGCCGCTGTACTGCTGTAAAATAATCGGGTTATTGGGCTTTGTGATCTGATATGATACCACAGAATAATCTTTTGCAGCGTCAAAAACAAAGAGTCTTAAGCCTTCTGAATTATTTAACGTTAAATATATCCGGCTTTGCCCGTCGATAGTCTTTTCTTCTGCCGAAGAATCCATAGATATTAGACTGGTGTACGTATAGGTGCCAAAACCCCACGGAATGACACCAGCAGTCAATGGCCCGTTGACAACATGCGGGATATTTCCTCTCGAATCGACAACTGCCCGATTTGTCGGCAATGAATACGTTGTATAATTCTGGCCGTCCCAGGCAAACACCCGTTTTTTATTTCCGTTAAGGTCGAACTGATTTAGCATAAAATTGCCTGTTAAATCAATTCCGGCTTTTATAGAATCCGTTCGCGATTCGACGTTAATTTCCCAGTAAAATCTTTCACCATCGACCTTAACGATGGCGCTCGTGTTCATTGTGTATTCGTTGGATAATTTATATTGAACATTGAATGGAATTGCGTCGAGGTGCATTTTCTGCAAATCTTCGGTTAATTCTTTTTTGTTTGTATTGTCTTGATATTGTTGAATTTGTTCCTTGACGAGCCTTTTGATTTCATTTGGATCTGTAATTTTCGGCGCCCTGTACTCTTCGTGTGTCGCTTCGATAGTTCCTGTGTTTATCCATGTTTTTCTCGGCTGGCTTGTCAGTCTCTGAAAGATTTGCAAAATCTCTTCCCTGCTTAAAGTTCTGTCCCCGAAAGCAGGAGAACTGCATAGCATCACAGCAATGGCCAGTATAAAATACTTTACCGTCATAACCTTCCTCTCAAAACATTGACTTTTTTAATTAAATAAGCGCATAACAACACTACTTCAAAAGTGGCGTTTTTCAACGCCCGCTTGTTTCAATTTTTTTATGTTTTTTGTTAAAATTTTAAAAGGAAGCTTAAAAAGCGCCTTTTTCATCACTATCTGGCAATCGTCGAGCCCCTCTATGGGAGTGCTATTGGGCACCTGTAAGCCAAAAATCTAAAAATAGTAACAAATCATCACCATCCACATCATGGTCTAAATCTAAATCCGAGCCCTGACAGAAGTTAGGTTCATTGCAATTTAACTCAAACCATTTTTGAGAAAAGCAGGCAAAATCCTTAAAATCGACCTTAGTATCGCTATTAAAGTCACGGGTCGGGACTTGAGAAAAAGTCAGATGAAATATTGGAACATACCAATTTATTGAATGATCATAGAAACCTATTTTTGTGATGCCGACTTTGGCAGGAACATAATCAATGACAAACCACCTTCCCGGCCTTATTTGTGTGGAGCCGGTATGCATTTCGAATCCGTAAATACCCCAATCTTCTTCCCAGTTCCAGACAACCGCTTCTTTGCCTGCATCAGGAAAGCGGGAGCCTTCCCAGTCGAGAGTTGTCACATTGAAGTCTCGAGCAGAAAGAATACCATTGTACATATTTGTATCCGCAAGGGCAACGCTTCCCCCCCAGCGTTCTGCTGTATCAGAAGATATATAAATTTCGACCTTTGTCCCGATCATAATATTTGAGTAGAAATAAGGTTGATTGGGTTCGGGTTGAAGAAGGGCATTACAATCGGATAAATATATATCTACTGAAATCTCTCCAAAAGCGCCTGAAATGGAATGAACCAGAAGGATAATAACTGCCAACTTCCATTTCACTTTTTTTCCTCCGAAAAATGTGTCAAAGCTTCCTACATGTGAAAAAATACAAATCTAACCTGACTCCGAATAATATCGATTTCAGGGCCTGCATACGTTCTTAACCTCATGAACAATAAAATATATTATCTGATAAGGGCCATTTAAAGTCAAGTAAAATCAAAAAAATGTCACTGCATAAAATAAATATTCTTTTTATGGAGGCAAATTGTCACTTGAATAGAACTAATTCTTCCGATATTAATACTGCCCGCTGCCGCTGATATTTGAAAAAATATAGTATTTTCTGAAATACTTTTCCGGTCTTGGCAAGATTTCCTTATAGCAAATTTAAATTTAATATAAGACCGGCTATAAGGTACATCCCGAAAATTAAGACCACTGACGCCGCAATGAAATTCGGATTGAGCCACAGAGAATGCCTAACGACGGCATTCAACTCCTTGCGCATCCGTAGATATTCGATAAGCATAAGGAGCATACAGACCGTCCCAAGGATTTCCAGAAACAGCCCGATATTCCTGGGCGATTCCGGCCGCAGCAGCCTGATGCCTTCCTTTTCATTCGCAAATTGCAACAGTTTATAAACAGTGAAACCAAAGGTAATCATTGATAACGATGTTCGAACCCAGGCGAGTAAAGTTCGATCCAAAGCCAGAGCGGTCCTGTCAATAGCCAGTTTATCGCTTAAGTTTATATTTTCATTTGTCATCCTGAACTCCTTAGCAAAATTATGTTTGAGTAAAAAGCACGACTGTCGAACGAGGTCCAGCTGTGTAAATTTGCCCCGAAACTGCTGCAGCAGACTCCCACTCCACAATGTCTTGCGGTGTATCCAAAAACGTATCGATCCATCGGCGCCAGGGCTTCTTTTTGCCCTTGTCCAAATGCGGAAGCTCGAACTCGAGCGGCTCCCAATAAGCGTTAATAATCATATGAAGTTTCATCTGTTCTTTTTTCATTTCGGTGGTGAATGCTATGCTGTGTGAATAATGTCCCAGGTCCGACTGACCGAGTTTTGTGCCGTGCCAGGACTTGCTCGCCTCATGGATTAATTCGTTTAGACTTATACGCTGCTGTTCGTGCTCAGTGTCTCTTAAGCGTCTGCGTGATATCAGCAGTTTCACAAATCTGTGCAAATCAGAATGCTTTTTGACGAGCGTCCAATCGAACCAGCTTGTTTCGTTGTCCAGGCAATATGCGTTGTTATTGCCTTTCTGGGTTCGCCGCACTTCATCGCCCATCAGAATCATTGGTACACCCAGCGACAGCATCGTGACGGTCAAAAAGTTTTTAACCTGCCGATTTCGCAGTTTTTCAATTGCGGGGTCGTCTGCTGGTCCTTCCGTGCCGCAGTTCCAGCTTAAGTTGTCATTCGAGCCATCACGATTTTCTTCGCCATTGGCTTCGTTATGTTTATTGTTATAAGAGACAAGGTCATTTAGTGTAAAGCCATCATGACAAGTTACGAAGTTAACACTTTGTTCCGCTTCTCGCTCCTCATGTCCGTATATATCTGGGCTGCCCAGCAGCCGGTCGGCAAAACGCATTATTACCCCATCATCACCGCGAATGAATTTTCGCACATCATCACGGAAGCGTCCGTTCCACTCTTTCCAGCTGTCCCCGATGAAACTTCCTACCTGGTACAAACCTGCAGCATCCCATGCTTCAGCGATAATTTTTATTCCTGCAAGGGCCGGATCCGATTCGATGTCCCAAAGTACCGGCGGATTTGCAATGACTTGTCCTGACGCATCTCTTGCAAGTATCGATGCAAGATCGAACCTGAAGCCGTCCACATGCATCTGCTCGACCCAATAGCGGAGACTTTCTATAATCATTCGGCGCACGATTGGATTATTTGCATTAAGTGTGTTGCCGCAGCCGCTGTAGTTGGTATAGCGCGAACGGTCGGCTTCAAGTATGTAATATATGGTGTTGTCCAATCCGCGAAAGCAAAGTGTTGGACCTGAATCGCCGCCTTCAGCTGTGTGATTGAATACAACATCGAGAATGACCTCGATGCCGGCCCGGTGAAGCGCCTTTACCATATCACGGAATTCATCGACCGGCCCCAGAGGGTCCTGCCGCGAGCTGTAGGCCTGATGCGGAGCGAAAAAGGACACAGGTGCATATCCCCAGTAATTGATTAGACCGGTAGGACAGTCTTGGGCATCAAACTGGAAAACCGGTAGCAATTCGACCGCGGTAATGCCAAGTTCCTGAAGATACGGAATTTTCTCAATCAAACCGGCATAGGTGCCTCGCTTTTTTTCTGTTACGCCCGAATTGGGATGGCGGGTAAAACCTTTTACATGCATCTCATAGATGATAGTGCGCGATGACGGCTGCTTGAGCGGTTCGTCACCTTCCCAATCATAGTTGCGAGTATCAACCACGACGCTTTTCATCGCGATAGCAGTGTCATTGCCTTTTTTGCTAACTACAACTCGACTGTAATTTTTTGGTACAACAACGCTTCGACCATAAGGATCAAGGAGGACCTTGGCTGGATCGAATCGCATTCCCCTGGCAGGATTAAACGGTCCTTGTGCACGGTATCCATAGAGTTGTCCTGCTCGCACACCTGGTACGAAGATATGCCAGTAATGATATGTACGGCCGGCCCTGGGGTCGATTTTAATTACACGTGAAGGTTTATTGTCATCCTCGTGATCAAACAACAATAGTTCGATACCTGTGGCGTTGCGGGAAAAAACACTAAAATTAACACCGTCTTCATAAACGGTTGCACCAAGCGGTGAGCAGCGGCTAACAGTCATGGGGGTGTTTGAGTTTACACTTTGCTTCAAATTGCACCTCATATTATTCACTATTTTCCATATTATTAACTGCTGATATATTTGTCCTCGCGGCTTTATGCCTGTATAGACATCTTGTGAGGCGAGTGACAGGACCGCGGATCAAGATGTAAGGTATCAGGGCAACGGTTATGGCTGCAATCAGTGCCTGAATGATATAGAACGTCCTTAACATAATGACCTGGTATATTGTGTCAAGCACAATGGCGATAATAAATATCTTGCCGACGTCTTTCCAGCCGGAATGGATTAGGCGCCGCCGCTCGGCCGGATTTGTCAAAATAGCCCAAAAGAATGCCGGCTGCCCTTCACGGGCGTCTCTCAAACCGGCCCGGATCGCAAGAATAGTGGAGATAATCGGCTGAATCACCAGCCGACAGTGCAAAGGCCCGCTTGAGCGACTGAGGAGTTGCTCTAATCCACGATTTAGTGATTCTAATATTGTGTTCATATTCGTAAATTTTTATGTGCATTCATCAAATGAACATGCACCCCATTGACATTTCTTTAGGCTTGTGGCCCCGTATCTTGTTTCATATAGTTTTGATTCTTTTTGCACGACTGTCTCCGCTTATAATATTCCATTGTTATTATCGAGCATACATTCTTTTTTGTAGCACCGCACTGGCCGTGGAAATAATGTATTTAGTATAATGTTTACACCGCTAAATTGCTAAAAGAAATTTTTTAGTTTGCAATATTAGAGCAATTAGAGGCATATCATATATAAAAGGTTATCTTGCACGGATTGTACTTCATGCTTTGTGGAAAAATAGGCAAGCATGATGTCTGTTTCGATATTTAACTATTTTGTCAATGCTGTTCTGTTAACATTACGCAGTATGGAATATTGCATTTGAAATACGCTTGATTTCATTTCCCACCTCTGACTGTACCTGAAGCAATGAAATTCTGCTTGGGATCCATATAAAGTTTTATTAATCCCGCTTATAAATTCCACAGAGACAGCAGCGCTGAGATGAGTATTTAATATTTGCCTGTAGGTTGACGCACGTTGATAAATACGGTATATTAAATGGGAAATAAGTTTAGGAAAATAAGGGATTAATCATATGGTTGCAGAATTCTGGATGGACAAAATTCCAATTTGGGGCATTTTTATTCTTACGATTGGGCTGGTTTTACTCTCAATCTGTATTGGACAGTTTTTCGGAGACCGCAGAAGGCGTCAGCCCGATCACGAGTCCGAATCCTCTCTGGGTGCAATTGTCGGTGCCACACTCGGATTGCTGGCTTTTATGCTGGCCTTTACCTTTGGGATGGCAGCGGAACGCTTGGGCACCAGAAAGCAGCTTCTTCTTGACGAAGTCAACGCCATTGGTACTACCTATCTGCGCGCGGGGCTGCTGCTGGAGCCGCATCGCAGTGAGGTTCAAAAGTTGCTGCGTGAGTATGTGGATACACGCGCAAGCTTGGCAAAAGAGGCTTTGTCTGGGGAGCTTTCAAAATTCAACGAAGCTGTTTCCCGCTCAGAGACATTGCAGGAGCAAATATGGTCACGTGCTGCTGCTATAGCCGATACTGAGCGCAATTCTGAGATCGACGCGCTATTTATCGATTCACTCAACCAGATGATAGACCTTCATAACAGTCGATTAACTGTGTTCAATTATCGTATCCCGACGCTTATCTGGTATGTCCTGTATTTTATCGCTATCCTTGCTATGGTTATGGTTGGTTATCAAAAAGGGCTGTCGAGCAAAAGCAGTGTGAAAATCACTATCGTTCTGGCATTAACTTTTTCGGTTGTCATTTTCCTCATTGCAGACCTGGATCGTCCCATTGAGGGGACTTTGCGTGTGAACCAGAAACCTATACTTGAACTGCAAAAGAAAATGCAAGCCCAGCCGCAGGAGGCAAATCCTCAAACAAGCCTCTTGGTGCCTAAAGATGACTCCCCAAGGTTTACTGATTACATCCAAGACTCCGGTAGGTTGGGTGACTGTAAAAAATATTTGTATAACTGTGCTGAAAGTTGTTAAGTCAGCCGGTTGAGTGAATACGTTGTTTCCTATTCGAGGCATCTCATCAGTTATTTTGCATGGCATCAGTGGCATTTTCAGAAATCTTTATTTTCGTGGTTTCGGCAGTGCCTTGCTCTATGTTTTACATACTTTAAAACGAGAATGTCTTTATAGCCGATGCTTATGTCTAATATTAAATCTGGTTGTCAGCATTAAAAGCAAGTATTAACATAGGCGGGAAATACCCTAAATTAACAAAAAATAGATGGCCAAAATAAAGATTTGACAAATAAACTGAAGTTGTAATAATAATGCAGTTTATTTTTTTGGGAAATTGAAAATTCTATGGGGTAACAAATTATGAATCACTCATGATTATTAAAATTCAAGGTTCAAACGAATAAGCAAGAATGATTTATTTTAACTTTTTTAAGGAAAGGATTGTGGTATGCAATTTCTAAAAGCAACAATGGTTATATTGGTCTGTATTGTTGTGTTTGTGGGCGGCTGTTCTACTGCCCCGAAATCGGAAGAATCAAAATCAGTATTATCTGCGCAAGTCACTGAGGCTGTCTCTGTATTCAAGGCCAAAGATCCCACGATAGAAACCTTCTTTACTAAATCTTATGGTTATGCTGTTTTGCCTAAAGTGTTCAAGGGCGGCTTCTGGATTGGCGGAGCCAGCGGACAGGGAGAAGTTTTCGAGCAGAATAAGATGGTTGGTTATTGCAGGATGTCTCAAGCAACTCTGGGTTTTTCATTCGGCGGTGAATACTTCCGCGAGATTATCTTCTTCAGAGATAAAGAAGATTTGAACAAATTTAAATCTGAAGACTTTACCTTTTCAGCTCAGGTCACAGGGGTGGCTTTAGACGTAGGTGCAGCGGCAAAAGCTGATTATAAATCAGGCATGGCTGTTTTTATGCTAACGGATGTCGGCTTGATGGTAGACGCATCATTGGGAGGACAGAAATTCACATACACTGCGAAGTAGGCCGTTACTTTTGATGCGTTCTCCAATAATGTTATAACTGCTGAGTATGGACCAGGCTGGTCTTTGTTATTCAAGGTATAAATAATGTCTTCAATGTGAATCGAGGCAAACTCAAATAATGGAAGGAAAAAATTAAATGGGAAAAAATCTTTTAATTCTGTTGGCTGGCGTTATTTTGTTTTCCGGTTGTGCGTCAATTCCGACAAAGGATATACGGACCGATGCACAAGCCAGTCTAAAAACCAATTTCAGCGGGTACAAGACCTATGCATGGCTGGGTGCCGCCGCGATCCTCAATGACCCGTATGGCCAATGGAAGACACCGTCGTTTGATGCAACCTTGGAAGTCAAGTATCTCATCGATCGCGAGCTGCGTAAACGCGGCATGTCGGAAAGTTCAACCAATCCCGATTTGATTGTCGCATTCGCGGGCGGTGTTGATATGGCGAGCCTTAAATTAAAGGTGGACCCTGAAAGTAAAATGACAGTGTTGGCGAACGTGCCTCAGGCCGGACTGCTGGTGGTATTAGTGGACAGGGCATCAGGTTATGTTAACTGGGCTGCTGTAGCTACTGCTGAATTACAGAAAAATCCTAGCACGAAGACGGCCAAGAAACGACTGGACTATGCTGTGACCGAGATGTTTAAGAAGCTGCCTAAGTAGAAGGTCTTGAGTAGAGTTATTTGTAAGTTTATATATAAGAACATTTTTCGGGAATAGTATGACTCATACGGATTACAAAACAGATAAAGGCAGCTTAAAAATAGTGATACAGGGACGGCTGGATACGGACTCTGTCGGCCGAATCTGGCCTGAAGCTTTTAAAAAATTGTCCGACAGTAAATCTTCTCATTTGGAAGTAGATGGTACCAAAATAGAGTATTGCGATGGTGCCGGAGCGGCCCTTATTTTGCGATTAAAGCAGAGGCAAGAAGTAGAGAATAGGAAATTTACAATTATAGGTTTAAGGCCGGAATTTGAACAGCTGATTAAAATATTCGACCCCGGCAAAATCCCCGAGTATGTTCCTGATAAGTTTTCGATTAAAAGATTTGTCGAACGAACGGGTGCTGTCGGCTCCAAGATTTGGAATAATTTTAGTGCCGAAATCAGTTTCTTAGGTGAATTAGTAGTAAAATTCTTTGCCGCAGTTTTCAAACCACTTACAATTCGATGGAGCGACACTTTTCTGGTTGCCGAGAAGAGCGGAGCAGATGCTGTGGGTATTACAAGCATGCTTGGTTTTCTGATCGGCTTGATTCTGGCCTTTCAATCCGCTGTTGCTATGAAGCAATTCGGAGCCCAGATATATGTGGCCGACCTGATTGTAATTTCTCTTTTCAGAGAGCTTGGCCCGCTGATTACTGCAATTATTTTTGCAAGCCGGAGCGGTTCAGCCTATGCTGCTGAAATTGGCACAATGAAAGTGAACGAAGAGATCGATGCCTTGACGACGATGGGTATCGACCCGGTAAAGTTTTTAGCAATTCCGCGAATGATATCCGGTTTGATTGTGATGCCGCTGCTGACGATGTTTAATCATCTGTTCGGTTTAATAGGATGCGGCCTGGTTATGCTCACACTCGGCTTTCCCCCGGTGGTTTATCTAGGCCGAATTCAGCAGGCGGCAAGTCTTGGTGATTTTGCAGGGGGCATGGTTAAGACCCTGGTCTTTGGTGCAATGATTGCCGGCATAGGATGTTTGAGGGGTTTGCAGACCGGCAAAGGGGCAAGTGCCGTCGGGGATTCTGCGACCAAGGCAGTTGTCAGCAGTATAATTGCAATAGTCGTTGTAGATGGCGTTTTTGCAGTTGTTTATTACTTTCTCGGAATATAAATAATGATGAAAACTGATCCGGATACTGTAATTCGAGTTGAAAATCTGACCGCCGGGTATGGCGATGTTGCGATTATTAAGGACATCAATTTTGAGGTCAAGGCCGGTGAAGTTTTTATTATTTTAGGCGGGTCCGGTTGCGGCAAAAGCACTCTCTTAAAGCACATGATTGGTCTTTTGCCGCCCGTTTGCGGTAAAGTATTTATCCAAGGTAATGACATAGTTTCAGCCTTAGGCAACGATAGGATTAATATTCTGCGCGGTATAGGCGTGATGTATCAGAATGGCGCTCTTTTCGGCTCGATGAATCTTATGGAGAATATATGCCTGGTCCTTGAAGAATTCACAGACCTGCCGCGGGATGCTATGGAGGTTATTGCACAGATGAAGCTTAAGGTAGTTGGATTGGAGGCAAGTACCTATAAAATGCCCTCAGACCTGAGCGGCGGTATGAGAAAAAGAGCTGCTATAGCCAGGGCAATGGCTCTTGATCCTAAGATATTATTTCTTGATGAGCCATCAGCAGGTCTTGACCCTATTACCTCTTCACAGCTGGATGATTTAATTATAGAGCTCTCAAGGAGCCTCGGGATTACATTCGTCGTTGTTACACATGAGCTGCCGAGTATTTATAAGATTGCAGATAGAGTCATCATGCTTGACAAAAATACCAAGTCAATCGTGGCTACGGGAAAGCCGGATTACCTGCGCGAAAAAAGTGATAACGCCTGGGTAAGACAATTTTTTAACAGGGAATCTTAAAATGTAATTTTTTTGCATCTGGTAAATAATTGAGATACTTTTATGCACGGGAAAAAAATATGAGCACGAAACCAAATTATTTCAAAATAGGATTGTTTATTATTATTGCCATAACCTTATTGGTGATTACTGTCGTCATCTGGGGTGCAGGTCTTTTTAAGAAAGATAAAATTTATTACGAGACATATTTCGACAGTTCCGTTGCTGGACTGGCCCCAGGCTCATCAGTCCTGTTAATGGGTGTCAAGATAGGACAGATTGAGAGTATTGAACTTGCTACAGCTTCCTATAATTTAATAACCGATCCTAATAAAGTGTCTAAATATGAGCGTTATGTGAGAGTTGTATGCTCTATGGAAGGAGCAGAAGCCAAAAAACGGGTAGGAATTATCACGCAAAAACAGAGGGAGTCTCGTATAAAAGATATGGTACAGCAGGGTTTAAGGCTTAGACTTGCGTCAAACTTACTAACCGGCCAAGGCTATTTAGAAGGTTTATTCTTAGATCCTAAACGTTTTCCGCCTCTCGACATTAATTGGAAACCACAATACTTATATGTTCCTTCGACACCAGGTGCTTTTTCCACGATAACAGATTCGGTTGACAAAATTATGGTGAAATTAGAAGAAGTTGATATTGCAGGCTTGGGTAAGGAAATACAAGGGCTTTTTACTGAACTTCGTGGGACAAATAAGCAGATACAAACGAAATTGGATGAAGTTGATGCTGCAGGTCTGGGGCAGGAAATAAAGGGGCTTTTTGCCGAACTTCGAGGGACAAATAAGCAGTTGCAGGAATTGCTGACAAATCCCGACCCGAATGCGGAACGTACAAATATTGCGCGGATTATGATTCAACTTGAAAACACTTTGGAAGAGTTCAACCTTAAAATCAGGTCTGAAGGTCCTGAGATTGAAAAATTTTTGAACAATATTAGGGCGATTTCAGATGATGTAAAAGAATTAACGGCGATGCTCAAAAGGCATCCTTCAGAAATAATATTCAGTCAACCCCCAGCTAAATCGGAGATAGTAAAATGAAAAATAAATTATTAGCATTAAGTACCTTAATTATTATGTTGATGGCCTTTGCGGGGTGCGGCTCAAGGGCAGCTTTGAATCAAAGACATTTTTTGCTTGAGCCTTCAAGAAATATTCCGCAGCAGAAAACCGCTAAAAATATAATTCTCGACATCAAAACCTTCAATATTGACAGGCCCTTTAGTGCCAAAAGTTTTGTGTATAGGAAAAGCCAGGCAGAATATGAGACTGACTTCTACAACCAGTTCTTAATCAGTCCGGATGATATGATTACAGAAAAAACTCGCATCTGGCTAACTCGATCAGGGCTGTTCAAATCGGTGCTCGAGCCGGGCAGCTATGCTAGTCCGACACATGTATTGGAGGGAAATATTATGGCCTTGTACGGCGATTTCAGAGATATGGCGAACCCTAAGGCAGCAATGAGCATACGTTTTTTCGTTATTAAACTGCTGGATAAAGACATTGTTTTCGGGAAAACTTATGACGCACAGTCAAAGGTAGAGTCTAAAAATGCAGAATCGCTTGTAAAAGCTTTTGATGAATGCCTGGCAAATATACTTGCGAACTTAGAAAACGACTTGAACGGGCAATTATAGCTGTATGACGGCCGATTCATATAATGGCGATAATAAGTATGTAATATAACAATAATAATCGGCCTGCTTTTTAATATTATATCGCCGTTCTAATAGTCTTTTTATGATAATTCCTTCATCAAGGATTTTGGACTTGTGCTGTATTAACAATAGAACTTAAAAATGCTTAAGCTTATTGTAATCATACGAGGATTTTGGTATTAATGCGGGGCCGGAAGGCTTGTATGTACAGCCTTGTCTTTAATATAGGAAAGGTCTGTGGGGAAAGCTCGGATGAAAAAGTCTCAAATCGTAGAGTTTTTAAAACAGCATGTCGGTCTCTGCAAACATTTCGGCGATGAGCGCCTCGAGCAGCTGGTTAAGGAGTCGCGAGTTGTATCTTATGAGCCTAATGAGGCTGTTGTCGAATTCGGTGAAGATGCCGGCTTTCTTGGCGTCCTGCTCGAAGGCGAATTGGCAGTCTCTGTTCCGGCTGACGGCGGTCAGCATCTGGTCATTGGACACTTTAAAGCCGGTGATACGTTTAATGAGATGGCTTTGATGAGTGGCGATAAGACGGCGGCTGATTTTATTGCACAGACTCGCTGCCAGGTGCTGCGGATTCCTGTGGCTGTCTTTCAATCGATCGTAATGACAAATCCCATTGCAGTCCAGCACGTCTCTAAGACCATTACAGACCGTTTCAAAAAAATGATAACTGACCCGGACAAAGCATCTGCAGCGTTTCGACGGAGCGGTGATCCTTATGGTTTGTCCCTCAAAGGCGAACGGCAGGAAAAGATTCTTGTCATCAACAGCGGCTCTTCCTCGCTAAAGTACACTTTTTTTGATACAGCAAATGAGTCGAATTCTGCAAGAGGTCAGGTCGAGCGCATCGGCACCAGCGGCACACGTTTAGTTCATCGCGGGCCGCACGGCGAAGTGAAGAGTGAACTGCCCCATGGAAATTACAGTGATGCTTTTCGAGCAATGATAAGCGCATTGTCTGCACCCCAGACCGGGGTAATCCGTGAAGCGTCAGACATAAGCGTGGTGGGTCATCGCGTTGTGCACGGCGGAGAGCAGTTTTCAGAGGCAGTGATTATAGATGATAAAATGCTCAATCAAATTGAAGCACTTAATCCTATTGCTCCGCTCCATAATCCGGTCAACATTGCTGGCATTCGAGAATCGCTGCGGTTGTTCCCGTCGGTTCCGCAGGTTGCCGTATTTGATACA
>Ga0105097_10000432_pt1 | contig 19140 bp, 14 predicted proteins | sample PPLLak12cMay2015_FD_87035 | JGI IMG/M metagenome (GOLD analysis project Ga0105097, IMG submission 87035) | Freshwater sediment microbial communities from Prairie Pothole Lake near Jamestown, North Dakota, USA - PPLs Lake P7 Core (1) Depth... | ecosystem: Environmental > Aquatic > Freshwater >...
GAAAACTTCAACTACTACTTCAATGACCCCGGCAGCGACTGGAAGGCGACAACGGAGCAGGCGCGCTACGGCATTTCGCGCAACGGCCTGGGCTTTGGCTGGGGTAACTTTGATGATCGATTCAGCCTTGCAACTGCCGGCCATCCTACCGTGGTCAATAGCTTCGGCTGGGTGGTGGAGGTCGATCCCTTTGCGCCCGATTCGAAACCGGTCAAGCGTACTGCGCTGGGCCGTTTCAAACATGAAGGGATCGCCATTGTAGAGGGCAGCGGCGGTCGCATCGTCGGCTACATGGGCGACGATGAGGCCAATGACTACATCTACAAGTTCGTCTCCGACGGCAACTGGCAGTCAATGCGTGCCCGGGGCTTGAGCCCCCTGGACCACGGCACCCTGTACGCTGCGCGCTTTGACGAGGACGGTAGCGGCGAGTGGCTGGAGCTGAGCCTGAACAACAGGGTGATCAAGGACGCCGGGCGTTTCAGCTCCGAAGCCGAGCTGCTGACCTATGCGCGCATAGCTGCGGATATCGCCGGGGCAACGCCGATGGACCGTCCCGAGTGGACTGCGGTGGCGCCCAATGGCGATGTGTACTGTACGCTGACCGCCAACCTCGTACGCAAGGTGGCGGATGCTGCCAACCCGCTCGCACCCAACCCGCACGGCCACATCATTCGCTGGCGTGACAGCGACCAGCACACCGGTCGCGACTTCAACTGGGATATTTTCATCGTCGCTGCGGATACCCACGGCGAGGGCGACGAACGGACTTTCTCCGGTCCGGACGGGCTGTGGATCGATCCGGATGGCCGCTTGTTCATCCAGACCGATGCCGGGCAGAGAAAAGGGCTCAACAACCAGATGCTGGTCGCCAGTACCTCCGAAAGTGGCGACAATCCGCAGCTACGGCGGCTATTCACAGGCGTGATCGGCGATGAGATCACTGGCATCACGGTGACGCCGGATCGGCGGACCATGTTCATTAACATCCAGCATCCGGGCAACGGCGACCCGACCCTCACCAACTTCCCGGCGCCACAGGATGGTGTGACCATTCCCAGGGATTGCACCATCGTCATCAACCGCAAGGATGGCGGGATTATCGGTTCATAGATTCAGCGGGAGGTTCCTTCAACACTCCCGGTTTCGGCTAACGCTTTTTCCTGGTGCAGGCACCTAAGCCTCACCCGCCAGGACCTGCCACCAGCGTGTGAACTATTACCCAGACCGCAATCTTCGATTGACCTTGGCGGCTGCGCACGGCAGGATGCCCCGGTGCTTTTGCGCACCAACCCGATTTCAACCTTCAAGTGAGCACCATGATCACGCAGCAGCTGCAACAGGATTGCATGTACAGGAGTCACGGCACCGCGCCCGTGGCCAATGTGCGCCTGTGGGAAAGCGGCGTGGTTTGAGGAAGCTCTGAAGTAAATACACTTTGATAAAAGGCCTCCGAGAACCCTGATTCCGGAGGCCTTTTTTGTTTCAAGCAGAAATTTTTCTCCGCCTTCAGGGTTCCCGGCCGCCGCAGGACGAGAACCGTGAAAAGGTCATTGCACAACAACATTCGCACCATTTACCTGATGGGGTTCTTCCAGAGCTTCATGGTGGTGATCCCCGTATTCGTGCCGCTGCTGCAGGGACATGGGCTGAGCATGAGCCAGGTCCTGCAAACCCAGGCCCTGTTCGCCCTGACGATCGCGCTGTTCGAGGTGCCCTCGGGCTACCTCGCGGACATCTGGGGCAGGCGGCCGGTGATCCTGGCAGGCTCGGCCATCAACGCCGTCGGTTTCCTGTCCCTGTTGTGGGCAGACAGCTTCGCGGATTTCGTGGTGTACGAAGTCATTCTCGGTGTGGGGTTCAGCCTGATCTCCGGGACTGATCTTGCGCTGCTGTACGACACTGAAGTGTACCTGCGGAAGAAGGCGCAGCCCGGCGCAGCGGGTGCGGGAAAATCCCTCAGCCGCCTGATCTCGCTGGAAGCCGCCGCCTCAGGTATGGCCGGTGTAGCCGCCAGCCTGCTGCTGTTGTGGTCGATGGATGGTGTGATCATCGTGCAGGTCTGCGTGGGTGTGGTACCGGTAATCCTTGCCCTGCTACTGATGGAGGTGCCCAGGTCACCCCGCGAGAGTGGCCACAGGGACAACCTGCGCCAGATCTTCGAGCTGCTGCTGTTCGGCAAACCGGTAGTGTTCTGGACGGCCTTCGCCATTACCGTATTCGGGCTACTGGCAATCTACGTGTTCTGGATCTACCAGAAATACTGGGAGCTGCAGGCGGTGCCGCTGGCGCACTTCGGCTACATCTGGGCCGGGTTCGCGCTGGTGGTAAGCGTCTCAGCCCGATTCACCGCGGCGCTGGAGCAGCGGCTGGGTACCCGGGGCCTGCTGTGCCTGATCGCGATGCTGCCCCTGGTCGGCCTGCTGGGAATGGCTTTCGGCAGCGGCTGGGCGGGAGTCCTGTTCGGCCTGCTCATCCAGGTCTCTCGCGGCGTCAGCATGAGCCTGTTCTATGAGGCGTTGAACAGCCGGATTCCCGGTGACTTCCGGGCCACGGTAAATTCGCTGGTGAGCCTTGCGGTCAGGGCTATTTTCATCGTCTCCGGGCCGGCCCTGGGCTATGCGCTCGACAGTGTGGGCATGCAGGCCACACTGCTGGGCCTGGCAGCACTGTTCGCGCCACTACTCGGGCTGGTGCTGGTGCCGCTGGTGCTGCGCATCCGCCGGGAGCGGGCGACTGCCGACGCGGCGGGCCTGCCCGCCAGCTGACCGCGGCGAGAAACGCGCAGCGGGTGACTGAATTCGGGTAGACTTGGCCGGCGGAGGACCAGGCTATGCCCGAGAGCGACACTGCATTTGCGATCTGCGCCCCGTCGGTGTTCGACGGGGCGCAGCTATTGCGCGATCACTGCGTTGTCGTACGCCAGGGAACGGTGGAGTCCGTGCTGCCAACGGCCGAGTGCCCCGCTGAGATGGACAGGACAGTCCTTGCAACGGGCACCCTCGCCCCCGGCCTCATCGACCTGCAGGTCAACGGCGGTGGCGACCTGATGTTCAACAACAGTCCCGGCGAGGCGACCCTGGTCGCCATGCTCGACGCCCACCGCGCAACGGGCACCACCGCCATGATGCCGACTCTCATCAGCGACACGCGCGAGCGCCAGCAGCAGGCCGTGGCCGCGGTGCGCGCGGCGCGCGCCGGTGGTCACGCCGGTATCCTGGGCGTTCACCTGGAGGGACCACATTTCGATGTCTCCCGGCGCGGTGCGCACCTGGCCGACATGATCAGGCAGGCTACAGCCGAGGACATTGCCTGGCTTTGCAGCCTGCGGGATCTCAAGGTCATCGTCACCCTCGCCCCGGAACACGCCCTGCCGGGGCAGATCCGCGAGCTCGCGGCGAGCGGGGTTCACGTCTGCGCCGGCCACACCAGTGCCAGTTACGAACAGATCATGGCCGCCGTGGCCGAGGGACTCGAGGGGGTCACCCACCTGTTCAATGCCATGAGCCCGCTGGCGTCGAGGGCGCCGGGAACCGTCGGCGCGGCGCTGGCCCAGGATTCGCTGTGGGCGGGGATCATCGCTGACGGCCACCATGTGCACCCGGCCAATATCCGCCTGGCCCGGCAGGCCAAGCCAGCGGGCAGACTGGTGCTGGTCAGCGATGCGATGGCGACCGTGGGCGGCAGCCGGGGCGCGTTTTCGCTTTACGGCGAGGAGATAAGTCAGAGCGCAGGCAAACTGGTGAACGGCGCCGGGGCGCTGGCCGGCAGCGCGATCGGCATGATCGACGCGGTAGGCTACTGCGTTCGCGCGGTGGGCATTGCGCTGCCAGAGTGCCTGCGCATGGCCTCACTCTACCCGGCCGCGATCCTCGGGCTGGACCGCAGCCTGGGGCGCATCGCGCCCGGTTACCGGGCTGACCTGGTCCACTTCGACGAGCAGTTCAGCGTCCGCAACACCTGGCTGGCCGGCGAGCGCCGACAGCACGCCTGACCGCGCTGGTTTGCCCTGTCATATTGACGCCGGGGTAAATTCACCCGATCCTGCAGCACTGACTTTCCACGCGCGAGGAATCCGCCATGCAACAGTTGTCCGGCCAGGACGCCATGTTCCTGCACGCCGAGCTCGACGGCCTGCCCCAGCACATTGGCGGAGTGAGCATCTACGACCAGTCCACCGCGCCGTGGGGCAAGGTGCGTTTCAAGCAGATCCTGGCCATGCTGGAAAGCCGCCTGCACCTGTCCCCTATTTTTCGCCGCAAGCTGGCCTTCGTGCCCTATGGCCTGGGCCGGCCCTACTGGGTGGAAGACCCCGATTTCGACCTCGAGTACCACGTGCGCCATATCGCCCTGCCCAAGCCAGGTGACTGGCGCCAGCTGTGCATCCTGACGGCGCGCATCCACGCCACGCCCCTGCGGCGGGACAAGCCCATGTGGGAGATTTATGTCATCGAGGGGCTCAACAATATCGAGGGCATCCCGCCGGGCTGCTTCGCCATGTTGATGAAGGTGCACCACTGTGCCATGGACGGCGCCACCGGCACCCAGTTCATGAATATCATGCACGACCTGACCCCCGCTACCCGCGACCTCGGCAAGGCGCCGCCCTGGATCGTGGAGCAGCCCTCTACCCTCGGCATGCTCGCCAGGGCCTACGTCGATATCTGGCGCAAGCCGGGACAGGTCCTCGATATCGTCAAGCAGGTAGGTCCCGCTTTCATGCGCCTCCGCCGGGGCCGGGAGGAGGAAAGTTTCCATTCCCTGGGTGACAAGCCCAGGACTCGCTTCCAGGGCAAGATCTCCCGCCACCGTGTGGTGGAGGCCCGCACCTTCGACTTCACCGACATACGCAATATCAAAAACACCCAGCCCGGCACCACCGTCAACGATGTGATGCTGACCATCGTCGCCGGTGGCCTGCGCCGTTACCTGGATAGCAAGGGGGAACTTCCGGACATGAGCCTGGTGACGGGCTGCCCCATCGATGTGCGCTCGGAGGAAGAGCGCTCCGCCGGGGGCAATATGGTGGGCTTCATGAACGTGAGCCTGCGCACGGACATCGAGGATCCGCTGGAGCGCCTGGCGGCCGTGCACACGGAAGCCCTGTCGGCGAAGGCCTATGCCCAGGCACTGGGCCCGCGTTTCGCGGTGGATCTCTCCGACGTGATGCCGGGCAATGTGCTGTCACTGGCGATCCGCACCGCCGCCGCCACGGGCCTGGCGGAGGCCAGCACTGTGTTCAATACGATCATCACCAATGTGCCGGGAGCACCGGTCCAGCTCTACCTGTGTGGGGCGGCACTGGTGCGCTCGATGAGCCTTGGACCCCTGTTGCCCAATGTCGGGCTGTTCCATGTGGTCTACAGCACGGTGCAGGAAAAGCGCGGCTCGGTGACCCTGTCGTTCACCGCCTGCCGGGACATGTTGCCAGACCCGGCTTTCTACGGGGATTGTCTGCAGGCATCGTTCGAGGAACTGCGCGAGGCGGCGCAGACACTTCCAGCCGGGCGAGTCGCGACAGCGCCGCAGCGGAAGTTAGCGAAGAAAACAATCGCGCCAGCAAAAAAGGCTGCGCCGAAGCGGAAGCCGGTGCTGAAAAAGAAGGCTGTGCCGAAGAAGAAGGCTAGATAAATTGCCTGACCAGCCGGTTCACGTCGACCCGCGCCTTCACCCGGCTTGCCAGCAGGAACATGCCGCCGAGCTTGCGGTGGAAATACATTGCGTCGGTGGGCGGCGCCCGCCAGAAATCGCGGAAATCCGCCACCTGCTCCGCCAGTAGCGACATGCGCCGTGCCATGTCGCTGCGGCCAAAATCGTAGCTGCCCTCGTGGCGCAGGGGCTCCAATGCCAGCAGGAACAGCTGCAGTACCAGCGCACGGTATTCGCTGTCCTCATCCCCCATGGCGTAACCGATACGCTCCGCCGCCGCCACCAGCTTGTCCTCATCCTCGGTCAATGCCGCGGCCAGCAACTTGCGGTAGCCGTTGGCAAAGGCCGCCTTGAAGCGGCGGGTTGCGCCAAAATCGAGCAACACGATCTGGCCAGTAGCGGACCGATACTGGTAATTGGCGAAATTGGGATCGGTCTGCACCATGCGCAGTTCGAACAATTCCCTGAACATCAGCTCCACCAGCGCCGTCATGACGCGGTCCCGCTCGGCCTGGGGCAGTTCGACAATGGTCTCGATCGGCTTGCCGCTGACATAGGTCATGGCCAGCACCGTGCGCCGGGTCAGGTCCGGGAGCACCTCGGGCACCAGGAAACGCTCGTCATCCCGCAGCAGCTCACCGAAGGCCTGCAGGAACTGCGCCTCCTTGTGGTAGTCCGCCTCGTCCTTCAACTGGTGCTTGGCGTCTTTAAGCAGGGGCCTGATATCGAGTTCGGAAGGCAGCAGGCCGGACATGCGCAACAGGGCGGCGATATTGTCCACGTCGCTGTCGATGCTGGCAGCCACACCGGGGTACTGCACCTTGAGCACGATTTCCCGGCCATCCGGCGCCAGCGTCCTGTGCACCTGGCCGATCGAGGCGGCCGCCAGTGGCTTGGTCTCGAACCCGTAGAAGAGTTGTTCCCAGTCGGGCCCGTAGGCGTCGGCCATGACCTTGTGCAACTGCTGGGTGGGCATATAGTGCGCATCCGAGCGCAGCCGGGCGAGAATCTCCGCCAGCTCCCGCGGCAGGAAATCACCGGTGTCCATGGACAGGATCTGCCCCACTTTCATGGCGGCGCCGCGCATGGTGGCGAGCTGATCCGCCACCCGCCTGGCATTGGCGGGGGTCAGCAGCAAATCCCGGGCCTTCAGGCGATTACCGGCCCGCAGTTGCCGGGTGCCCTCAGCCAGCATGCCGCCGGCAACACCCCCCGCCATGCGCGCCACCCGCGCCAGCCGGCCTACCCGCGAGGTGGGTATGGATTTCTGCCTGTCGTCCTTGCCTTCCTTATCCTTTGCCAAGACGTTCACGCTCCCGCCAGCGGCTGATGTGGCAGGCCACCATCTCGTAGGCATTGAATTCGGCCTCGAGCACCGAGATAAAAGTAAACACGCCGGTCAGCTTGCGGGCAATCAGTGCGAATTCCCGGGAAGGCGGCGTGAAGTGACGACTGGTGGCCGAGGCCGCGGCGCGCTTGCCTGCCCGGTGCATCAGGCGGGATTTGCCCCAGCAGTACTGCCCCCGGGCATTCAGGTACTGTGCCGGCAGCTCGGCCGGCGGCCGCAGCGGCTCAACCAGGTGCATACAGAAGTCGGCAAACAACTGCCGCGCCTCCTGGCTGGCATCTTCCGGCAGGCAACCCAGGCCTACCAGGCTGTCCCCGAGAAGCGCCACGTCCTGGCGCAGCCCCGCATCGATGATGCTGCGCAGGTGGTAGAGAAACTCGTCGGTACAATCGAGAATGGAGCCGAAGTCCAGCAGCACCAGCGTGTCCCGGGCGCGCTTGCCGGATTTGTCGTCGAGGCCCAGCAGGTAGTTGCCGAAATTGGGGTCGGTCTGCATGCAACCCCAGTCGTAGAGCTCGTAAAAAAACAGCTCGAGCATCCCCAGGGCCAGTGCATTGCGCCGCGCCAGCGGCAGGGCCGCCACCTGTGGCGCTGTCACCGGCACGCCCTCCATGTACTCCAGCGCCAGCACGGCTTCGCTGCAGAACCTGGGATACAGGCGCGGCACCCGGTAGTCGACGGCACCGGCGCCGGCTGCCCCCACCAGCTCCGCCATGCGAGCGGTCAGCTCGGCCTCGCGCCGATAATCAATTTCATTGTGCAGGTGCCTGCGCATGGACTCCAGCCAGTTGTCCAGATTGCGCCCGGCCTCCAACCAGCGGGCCATCATCAGCATGCGCACCACGGCATCGAAATCCGAGTCGATGACAGCGGCGAGTCCCGGGTACTGGACCTTGAGGCAGATGCGCTCGCCGCTGACGCGCACGGTGGCGACATGCACCTGGGCCAGGGATGCCGCCGCCAGCGCCTCTGGCTGGATCTCAAGCTCAGCGTAGCGGGGACCCAGGCTCGCGCGCAGCACAGGTTCCACCGACTCCCAGGGCAGCGGTTCAGTCTGGTCCCCCAGGTCGCGCATGGCCTCGGCCAGTACCGGCGGCAGGAAGTGTTCGCCGAACAGGGCCATGAGCTGGCCGATCTTGACATAGGTACCCTTGAGCTTGCCCAGTTCGTTGACAAAACGCCGGGCCTCCCGCTGTGCAAATTGGGAGTCGCCATCATCAGGGTTGCGACGCATGAGCTTCTGCATGGCGCCGTCCATCGCCAGCGCACCTCCCGCGCGGATACCGGCCAGGGACACGGCCAGCCCGCGGGGAATCACGCCGCTCTTCAGGCCGCGGGGTTTCTTAGCCATAGGATTGCCTGGGGGCCTGCAAGGGGTTCATCCACAAATGGAGAGTCCAGTATATACGCTGGGTCCGGGGCTGCGGTTTGCTAGCCGCGCGCCGGCAGCGCGAGGGGCTCACCCAGGGCATCCGCACGCTGGAAGGCCGGTCGCGCCTTGAGCCGCTCCAGGTAAGCCCGGGTCCGGGGCTGGAAGCGTTCGTCCAGGTGCAGGGCGCAGGCCAGGTAAAGGGCGTAGCCCACTGCAATGTCGGCGATGGTGAAGCGGCCATCCACCAGGTAATCATGGCTCTCCAGGTGGTTATCCAGGCGCCGCAGGCGCGCGATAAACCACTTGGCGTAGTCATCCCCGACCGCCTGCTTTTCCGGGCTGGGCTCGAGGTAGTAATAGCGCATGGTCAGGGTCTGCGGGAAAGTCAGGGTGGCGTCCGCATGGTGCAGCCAGTTGAGGTAGGCGCCATACTCAGGATGCTCGGGCCTGAGACCGAAGTCGTAGCGCTGGTAACGATCTACCAGGTACTGGCAGATGGCGCTGGATTCGGTCATTTCGGTGTCGCCGTCCTGCAGGAAGGGAACCGTGCCCAGGCTGTTCACTCCCAGGTACTCCCGTTTGAACATGCGCGGGGGAAACGGCAGTATCTCCAGCTCGTAGTCCATCGCCATCTCTTCCAGCGCCCACAGCGGCCGCAGGGACCGCGCTCCCGCGCAATGCCATAACTTCATGCCCACACTCTCCCTTCTGGTTGTGCGCCGCCGCTCGGCGACCGGTTTCCTGCCGGACTCACCAACAGGCAAGCGGGGCCAACCATACTATAGGAAGGCTCCCGGGGACATCCCGGGGCGGCAGGGTTCCCGCCTCCGGGTAATTGGGCTACGCTGCGGGCTATCTTTCTTTGCAGGTTGCGTTGTGGGTAGCGTTGTGGACGGTGACAGCAGGAAACCTGGTCGGTGACTGGTCAATGAACGGCCGACCCGCTGTTGCCCCGCTGTGGCAGCTGGCCTTCCGGGCCGGGTTCCTGGCTGCCGCCCTGTTCGGGGTGCTGGCCATGGGCCGCTGGCTCAGCTGGATGCTGTGGCCGCAAACCTGGAGCGGAAGCATACCGCCCTCCTGGTGGCACGCCCACGAAATGATTTTCGGCTTTGCCATGCCGGTGGTGGCCGGTTTCCTGTTGACGGCAGTTGCCACCTGGACCAACCTGCCCGGCACCCGGGGCCGGCGCCTGCAACTGCTGTTCGGCCTGTGGCTGGCGGCGCGCCTGCTGCTGTGGCTGGCTCCCCAGTGGCGCCTGCTGGCCTGGCTCGCGGAAATGCTGTTTATGCTGTTGCTGGGCCTCGAGCTGGGACAGCGGGTGTGGGCCCGGCGCCAGTGGCGCAATATGCTGTTCCTGCCCGTGCTCCTGATCCTGATGCTGCTGGCGTCGGCCAGCTACCTGGCTATTGGTGACGCGCTCGCGTCTACCCGTCTGCATTACAGCGCCGTGTGGATGATCACCACCTTCATCGTCATCATCGGCGGCAGGGTCATCCCGCTGTTCACCAGCAACCGCCTGGGGCTCAAGATCGAGCCGCTGCCGGTATGGCTGGACTGGCTGGCCATCGGCAGTGTCATGGCAATCGGTCTGGTGACGGCACTTGCGCCACCGGCGCAATCAACCGGCCCCTGGTTCCCGGCGCTTTGCCTGGCGACCAGCGCCCTGCACTGTTACCGGCTGGGTCACTGGCAGGGATGGAAAACCCTGCAGTTCCCGCTGCTGTGGTCGATGCACCTGAGCTACCTGTGCATTCCCCTGGCACTGCTGGGGCTTGCGCTGGCCGGGGATAATCCCGCTGCCGGCAAGAACGTCGTCCACCTGCTGGCCACGGGCGCTATCGGCGGCATGATCCTGGCCATGATGTCGCGGGTGTCACTGGGTCACACCGGTCGCCCGCTCGAGGTCCCGGGCTACCTGGCACTGGCGTTCGCCCTGATCATGCTCGCTGCCGTCATCCGCTCAGTGCTGCCGCTGGCCGCCCCGGGCATGACCCTGCTCTGGTGGCAGGTATCCGCCCTGTTGTGGATAGTGGTGTTCATCATTTTTCTCTATCGTTACCTGCCCATACTCACGCGCCCGAGGGCGGACGGCAAGCCGGGGTAGCGGGTTCGCTGGTGGAAAGACGCGGGGCGATGCTATGCTTGGTGGCGACCAGGCCTTTACCCGGGGATGCTTTCGCCGGACGTAGTCTCGGCAAAACCAGCCCAAGAGGAGAACACCATGCAGCAGCTGAAAATAACAATCGCCGGAATATTCGCGCTCCTGTTCACCACGGGCAGCCTGGCAGCACCGCCTGAGCACATTACGATCGATGACTGCGTCGCCAAGAAATCCGCAGTGGAATTCCCGCACGCGGCGCATTTCGAGCTGACCGAGTGTTCCACTTGCCACCACACCCAGGAGAATCTCAGCAAGGACTCGGCGGATAAGGTCAAGCCCTGCAGTGAATGCCATAACGAGCCCGAAAAGAAGACTACCCCGAGCTGTTCCCAGTCCAGCCTGAAGAAAAATCACTTCCACATCAGTTGCGTGGACTGCCACAAGACCGAGAAGGCCGGGCCCACCAAGTGTAACGACTGTCATCCCAAGGAGTGACCATTTCCGGGTAACGGCAACGCCCCCAGCCGGCCCAGCCGCCGCAGCGCGGCGGAAGTTGACCTGCATCAACCGAAGCGCGATAGCCTGGCGCAGAGCCGGTCCGGCCCTTCTGGCAGCCACGCAACTGGTCTACCCTTCCCGGCACTGTCCATTATTACGGGGTTGAGTGCATGCAGCCACTACGCGTCTTCATGCTGGCAGCCACATTGTGCCTGGCCGGCGCAGTCACGGCGCAGGAAGAGACCTGCACAGACTGCCACGACCTACAGGACTCTCGCCACGAGGCACCGGCAATTGCCCCCGGCGAGACCGCGTCCGGGGCCGCGTACCCGGCCGGCGCCAGCCGCTTTGAACAGAGCGCCCACGGCGACCTGGACTGTATCGACTGCCACTCAGACATAGAAGACGCCTCCCACGAAGACGGGGATATCGCCCCTGTCGACTGTGTTGCCTGTCACGATGAGGCCGTGGCCTCGCTGCAGAACAGCGCCCACAACACAGTGGCCGAACGGGTCGGCATGACGGCTGGCTGCCAGTTCTGTCACGGCAATGCGCACCTGATACTGCCCTCGGACGATCCGGCCTCGCCGGTCAGTCATGCAAGGCTGGCGGAAACCTGCGGCGGCTGTCACGCCAACCCCGACGTGGTGGCCAACTACGGCATCGACGTGGTCAACCCTCTGGCTGCCTATCGCGACAGTGTGCATGCAGACGCCGTGCACGATGGCAATGGCGGGCCCAGCTGCGACAACTGCCACGGCAGCCATGGCGTACTGAAGAACAGCAACCCCGACTCGCTTATCAACCGCGCCAACGTTCCCGCGACTTGCGGCGCCTGTCACTCGGATGTCACCGATGCCTACCTGCAAAGTGTACACGGCCAGGGATTTCTGCGCGGCGCCAGCGATACACCCATCTGCACGGATTGCCACGGCGAGCACCGCGTTCTCGCCCCCCGCTCCAGCGGCTCACCGGTGTCAGCAACCAACCAGAGCCTGCTCAGCTGCGGCGGCTGCCACGGCAATCTCCGTCTCAACGAGAAGTATGGTCTGGCGGCGGACAAGGTACCCAGCTATGCGGACAGCTACCATGGGATGGCCGCCCAGGGGGGAAAAACCACGGTGGCCAGCTGCGCCTCCTGCCACGGTGTGCACGACATCCTGCCCTCCAGCAACCCGCATTCACGCATTCACCCTGACAATATTGGTGAAACCTGCAGCGACTGCCATGCCGGCGCCGGCAAGCGCTTCGCCATCGGCCCCATTCACGTGGTGGGGACAGACCGCGAATCCTTTCCCGTTGTCTATTGGATCCGCCTGGTCTATCTGGTGCTAATCTACGGCACCATCGGTGGCATGCTGGTTCACGTGGGGCTGGATTTCATCAGCAAGTGTCGCCAGCCGGCCATTCGCGCCATGGCGGCCGCTCCCTCCAGCGGTCGCGTGCGCATGAATCTCGGCTTCCGCATCGCCCACGGCCTGGTCATGCTCAGCTTTCCGGTACTGGTTTGGAGCGGCTTTGCCCTGAGTTATCCCGACTCCTGGTGGGCCTGGCCCCTGATCGCCCCCGGCCCGGACTTCCGTGGCCTGATACACCGAATTGCGGCGGTCGTTATCTGCCTGTCCCTGGCAATTCATCTCATCCACCTGACGATCAACCGCGAAGCCCGCCGCTGTATGCTGGAGATGGTGCCCAATCTTGGTGATTTGCGTGAGTTCATCGAGCGATTCAAGTACTACATCGGTCTGCGCAAGGAGCCCGTCCACAGTCCCCGCGTCGGCTACATCGAGAAAGTTGAATACCTGGCGTTCTGGTGGGGTATGATCGTGATGACCCTCACCGGCCTGCTGCTGTGGTTTTCCGACTTCATGCTGCGTGAACTCCCGGCCTGGGCACCGGCGGCCACTACCGCCGTCCACTTTTACGAGGCGGTGCTGGCCTCCCTGGCCATATTGATCTGGCACGGTTACTGGACAGTTTTCGACCCGGCCGTATACCCTATGGACATGAGCTGGCTGACAGGCAGGTCACCGGCCAGTCGCGAGTGGGAACGTGGCGAGGCGCCGCCCGCCGACCAGTCCAAACAGGATCGGCACCCGCAATGAAAAAGGATTGTCGCAGTGGATATCGAACAAACTGAGCAGCGCACGTTGTACCGGCACCCGCTGGCTGCCGTGGGCGGTGCGATTACCATAGCGGGCGGTTTTCTCTTCATCGTCATGTTGCTGTTCGAGTTGTCCTCCGGCGAACAGAACCCCTACCTGGCCATCGGCACCTTTATCGTGGCCCCGGCCGTGGTCATGCTGGGCCTTGGACTGTTCGTCCTGTCAGCCTGGCTGCAGGTGCGCGCCGCGAAACGCGACGGGAAAAAGGTACGGTTCAACCTCAGTATCGACATGTCCGACCCGATGTATGTGCGGAATCTGTGGGTGTTTCTCGGCCTGAGCGTGGTGTTCCTCGTTATCGCCGGCTACAGCGGCACCCGGGCCTTTGAAACCATGGAGTCCGTCACTTTCTGCGGGGAGGCCTGCCATGCGGTGATGGAGCCCCAGTACACGACCTACCAGCACTCCCCCCATGCCCGGGTAGCCTGCGTGGACTGCCATATAGGCCCGGGAGCGGGCTTCTGGGTGCGCTCGAAGATCGATGGCACTCGCCAGCTTATCGCCGTCGCCCGCAACAGTTTCGAGCGCCCCATCCCCACCCCGGTGCACAACCTGCGTCCGGCCCAAGCGACCTGCGAGGGCTGCCACTGGCCCAGCCAGTTCTATGGCAGCAAACTGGTGTCGCGCACCTATTTCCGCAGTGACGAGGAAAATTCCCCCTGGACCATACAACTGCTGCTGCAAATCGGCGGCGACAACCCCAGGGTACCGGCCGAGGGCGGCATTCACTGGCATATGCTGGGCGAGAACGCGGTGGAGTACGAGGCCGCCGACTTCAAGCGGCAGACCATTAACTGGGTGCAAGCCACCAAACGGGATGGCACAGTCACGGTCTACCGCAATGAGAATGCCGAGGTGGAATCCGGGCCGCATAACCCCGCGGGAGAAGTGCGCAAGTTCGACTGCATGGATTGCCACAACCGTCCCAGCCATATTTTCCTGCCGCCGGCGATTTCCCTCAACATGGCACTGCGGGCCCGGGCCATTTCACCCGACCTGCCCTACGTGCGCGAGGTGAGCCTGGATCTGCTCAACGCCGACTACCAGGACCGGGAAGAGGCGCAGCAGGCTATCGCCGGTGGTCTGCACGACTTTTATGCCGAGGAATATCCCGAGGTTGCCGTCGAGCGGCAGCAGGACATCGAATTGGCCACGGATACCGTCAGCCGCATCTACAGCGAAAACTTCTTTCCGGAGATGAGGACCGATTACCGGGCCCGGGAAACCAACCTGAGCCACTTCGTGAACGACGGCTGTTTCCGCTGCCACAATGACTCCATGGTGGATGATCAGGGCAACAGCCTGAACAACGACTGCAATACCTGCCACTTGATCGTCGCCCAGGGGCCCTCCGAGTCCATTGCGGAACTCGAAACCGATCTCACGGGGCTGGAGTTCGAACACCCCGAGGACATCGACGAGGCATGGCGGGAGGAGCTGTGCACGGAATGCCACACGCCGGAGGACGGTTATTGAAAATGGATGTAAGGATGTGGAGTCGCGCGCTGGATCGCATGCCGAAGCTGTCGCACACCGAGTGGCAGGCGCTCGACCCGATAGCCAAATGGCTCATCGCCTGTCGCGCCTCGGTGTTGTTCATGACCTTTACCGCCGCGGCCCTGGGCGGCCTCATGGCGTGGCGGGCAGGAGTTTTCGAGTGGAATCTGTGGCTGGCCACCGTGCTGGGTCTGATGTTTGCCCATGCCACCAACAATCTATTGAACGACTACACTGACTCCCGACGCGGCATAGACAAGGAAAACTACTACCGCAACCAGTATGGGGTACATGTACTGGAAGATGGCCTGATGAGCGAACGGCAATTCTGGCGCTACCTGGGTGTCACCGCTGCCGTAGCATTGCTGTTGGGGGCCTGGCTGGTGTCCCAGCGCAGCGGGCTGACCATTGACCTGATGCTCGCCGGCGCGTTTTTCGTGCTGTTCTACACCTGGCCCCTGAAATACTACGGCCTGGGCGAACCCGCGGTCTTGCTGGTCTGGGGCCCGCTGATGGTGGGCGGCAGCTATTACGTGCTCGCCGGCAACTGGAGCTGGGACGTCACCTGGTTGAGCCTGGTATTCGCTCTGGGACCGACCACCGTGCTGTTCGGAAAACACACTGACAAACTGGAGGCGGACAAGGCCAAGGGCGTCAATACCCTGCCGGTGATTCTGGGGGAAAAGCTGTCCCGGCAGTGCGTGCTGGCCATGATCGGCGCGCAGTACCTGCTGTGCATCTTATTGGTGCTCGCCGGCAGCTTCGGCTGGGTACTGCTACTGGTGCTGCTAAATGCCAGGTCCTGGCCGCGCCTGCGGGCCGTATTCAGCCAGGCCAAACCGGAACGCCCTCCGGCAGATTACCCCGAAGACATCTGGCCCCTGTGGTTCTCCGCGCATGCCTTTCGCCACACCCGCCAGTTCACCACCCTGTTCCTGATCGGCCTCGTGCTGGACACGATCCTCCTGTAAAGAAGCCTTCGGACTCGGGCGATCGCAGCGAGGCGTTCAGGCATGGGGGATGCTTTGCGGTCTGCCACTCAGCCGTGCCCCCCATGTGCCTGGACAGCGGCAAGCTGCACAAGGCAACCCAACCGGGCGGCCGGAACCAGCTGCCAGCAAACTTGATTCAGATCAACAGGACCTACATCGACGGGCGCTGGACTGTGGAATTGCGGGCCCCCTTGGACAATACTGAACCGCGGAAGTTGTTTATTGCGAATAATAGGTGTGCCTGTGGTGTCGCCCTGGGGAGGGCGGGATTCGTGGGTGCCAAACAGTGGGCCTCCTTGCGAGTGATGCAGGACTTGGCGGGCAACGGAACCGATTTCAAGGTGGAGTAACAATAACAATGGCCGAGTCACGCCAAACCCTGGTCCTTGTGTGCTGTGGGGCAATCCTCGCGGTGCTCGGCGCCTTTGTCCATGCTGACGCGGAAGAAGCCACGTGCCTGGATTGCCACGACCCTGCCTCCGAACCGACCATCCATGTCATCGCCAACACCCTGCACGGCACGTTGCAGGGTGGCGGTGCCGCCGCCTGCGTGGCCTGCCACGGCGCCAGTGTGGACCACCAGGACGACCCGGAAGAGATTGCCCCGACCGTGAGTTTCGGCCCAAAGTCACCTTCCGACCCGGACGCGCGCAGCGCCAGTTGCCAGACCTGCCATGACAAGGGTGATCAGTTGTTGTGGGCCGGCAGCGAGCACCATAAGGAAAACCTGAGTTGCGACAGCTGCCATAACGCCCACGAGCGCAAGGATACGATCCTCGGCAAGCAGAATTCCCAGGAAGTCTGCCTGGACTGCCATACCGAGGTGAAGTCGCAACTTCAGCTGCCCTCGCGCCACCCCATCGCCGAGGGTAAGACAGATTGTACCGACTGCCACAACCCCCACGGGAGCGCGGGCGAGGCCTTGCTGCGGCAGGTTACCCTCAACGACAACTGCTTCAGCTGCCACGCCGACAAGCGTGGGCCTTTCCTCTGGGAGCACCCACCGGTTGCTGAGGATTGCGCCCTGTGCCACAAGCCCCATGGGTCGGTCCATGAACCTCTGCTGACCGCCCGCGGGCCCGCACTGTGCCAGCAGTGCCACGCTGCGGCCTTCCATCCCGGCCAGCCCTACGGCAGCGAGGGTTTGCCCGGTGGCACGGCCACCGCCAACCAGAACCTGGTGGGCAAGAACTGTCTCAACTGTCACAGCCAGATTCATGGATCCAACCATCCGTCGGGAGCGCGCTTGACACGATGATGAGCATGAAACGCCTTCCCTGCCAATTGACAGTCGCCAGCAGCCTGGTACTGGCGGCGTGCGGCGTGGTGGCCCAGGAGGCCGATACCTTCACCCCGCTCGGACTGCTGAATCGCCCGCCACTGAAGACCGCCTGGCAGACGGATAGCCCGCTGATGGCGCAGCTGGGGGCAGGCTACACCAGCGACGACAACTACATGTTCGGCCAGTACAACGGCCTCAACCAGGAGGGCGCCACCGCGATCGGCAACCTGCAGTGGCAGGACTTCAACCGCGGTGACAACTACTGGCAGGGCTATGTATCCAACCTGGGGCTGGATACCCGGGAAGGTGCATTGACCTTTGGCAGGGCCGAGAGATTTTCCATCACCGCAGGCTATGACTCCCAGTTGCAGGTGAAAAGCGATGAGGGTCGAACCCCCTTTTCGGGCGGCTCCGCCCTCAAGCTCCCCGACGACTGGGTGAGTGGGCTCACCACGGTAGACTGGACCAACCTGAACCGGTCACTGCACGGCTTTGACCAGGAACTGAAGCGCGAACGTCTCTACCTGAAGGCGGACACCCGCTTGAGCCAGAACTGGAGCGTGGACACTAACCTCTCCTACGAGGAAAAGAGCGGCAGCCAGGATGTCGGCGGCGGGATCTACATCGACGGCTCCTCGGCTGATGCCGTATTGCTGAACCAGCCGGTGGATTATGAGACTGTGGATGTTGACCTGGGTCTTACCTACAGTGACAACCGGCTTACGCTGGGCGGGAAGGTGTTCTACTCGGAATTTGACAACCAGGACGAGCTGTTTACCTGGCAGAATCCCTACAGTTCCTATGGCCCGAACGTGCGCTATCCCGCGGGGATCGGCGGCCTGGGCCTGGCCCCTGACAACGACCAGGTCGGCGGGCGCATGACCGGCCAGTACGTCTTTGCCCCCACCATCCGCCTGCAGGTAGACGGCAGCTACGCGGTGGCCTCCCAGAACCAGGACTTCCTGGATTACAGCGTCAACCCCGCACTGGTGGTCAATGTGCCGGTGCCGCGCGGCGATTATGGCGGCGACGTGGACAGCAGCACCCTCAACAGCAAATTGTTGCTGAACCCGCTGCCCAAGCTGAGCGCCGAGCTGTACTACAAGTACCGCGATCGGGATTACGATGCCGCGCGCGACGGTTACCAGTACATTCGCGGCGATGGCGGCAACCAGCGGGATGCCGCTACCACGGTGTACAACACCAATCACGACTACACCTCCGAGGTACCGGGTATCGAGGTCAGTTATCGCCTGCCGCTGCGCAGCAGGCTGAGTTTCGATTACGAATACGAAAAGGTGACACGGGAGAATGCCCCCGTGGAGGAAACCGAGCAGGATCGCTACACCCTGGCTTACCGCATCCAACCCTGGTCGAATTTCACCAGCCACCTGGAGTTGAGTTACGCGGACCGCGCGGCAGATACCTACGACTGGTCCCAGGACTACTTTGCGCTGCTGGACACCGAGCTGATCAATGCCACCCCGGATACCCAGCGCTATATCAACCATCCCGAGCTCATGAAGTTTTACCTGGCCAACCGGGAGCAGTGGCTGACCAAGGCGGATTTCAGTTACCTGCCCGCCGACCAGTGGAACCTGAACCTGAACCTGCAGTGGACCGGCAACGACTATGACGCCAGCAACCTCGGGCTGAATACGGACGAGTGGTACCGCAGTCACCTCAGCGCCAGCTACGTCGCCAGCGACACACTGTCAGCCAGCGTGTACGCGGGCTTCGACCTTTACCAGGCCGACCAGACCGGCCGGGCCTTCAACGGCGGGCCGGAAAAGAACGCCTTCGAGATCTACCCGCCGCTGCCCCAGGCCAGTGACCCCAACCGGAACTGGGACGGTGAGCTGGAAGATACCAGCGTTACAGTGGGGACGAACCTGCAATGGCAGGCCGCAAAGGACATTGAGTTCAGTTTCGACTACAGCTATGTCGACACCGATTCGGAGCAGAACCTGGGCACCAATGGCAGCAGCACGCTGGTCGCCAGCGACCTGCCCACCGTCAATACCACCTTGCACCACGTGCAGCTCAGTGGCATCTGGCAGGCACAGGCCAACCTGTTCCTGCAACTGGATTACCAGTTCTACGATTACAAGAGCGATGACTGGGCCTGGAGTGGCGTACAACCGGACACCATCGGCAAGGTGCTGAGCTTCGGTCAGGGCAACCCGAACGAACAGATCAATTATGTGGGCGCTTCAGTGATTTATCACTGGGAATA
>Ga0105097_10000433_pt1 | contig 19128 bp, 21 predicted proteins | sample PPLLak12cMay2015_FD_87035 | JGI IMG/M metagenome (GOLD analysis project Ga0105097, IMG submission 87035) | Freshwater sediment microbial communities from Prairie Pothole Lake near Jamestown, North Dakota, USA - PPLs Lake P7 Core (1) Depth... | ecosystem: Environmental > Aquatic > Freshwater >...
ATGCCCGTTCGGGTCACAAAACCTCTTCGGATGGCCCGCAGCCTTTTCACTCTTATATGGCGACAAAAGTCCCTCTCTTGCCAGTCTGATAGTGTAAAAAATCTCATTTGACCAGAAAACATCTGCAGCTGGCGACGCCGCCTCAGCCCTGATTTTCTGTATAAGCCCTACAGTCTTGCTTGCCTCGGTATCGAACCTCGCAAGCACCTTGATTCCGGTTTCTTTTTCGAACTCTGCAATTATCGGCTCAGCTACCGACTGGTCAACAGAAGTATACAAAACAACCCCTGGCTGGTCGCTCTTTTTGCAGCTCGGCAAAACGCCGCAAAAAATAATTATCAGGATTATAAAATGGATTGAAAAACCGCGGTACTTCCTGTTGTGCATAATCTCGCCCAATCTGACCCGTTCCAAAAATTATTCCCTTTCTGCATTTACCGCATACTCAGGGATCCGGTCTTATGTCATTCCCGCGCAAGCGGGAATCCAGTCTTTTATTTTCAACCGGTCACGCAAAGTGTTTTTTGTCGCATTACGTCAGTTCGAATTGCTGTCAACCGTTCCTTCCACCTGGTCAAAATACTTCTTTACCGACTCCTCGTATTTCTTCGGAATCCTGTTCTCGCTTATCGCCTCCGCCGCCCGGTCGCGCCCGCTCTGAACAACCTCGGAAAACTCTCTCTGTGCCTCTCCTTTAATCTGCGTTCCCTTAAAATACCAGCTTGCTATTACTGCGCCCTTATCAGTCTGTCCCTTCGCTCGCGTCTGGCTTGTCGCCGTGTCACCTTCTGTGTCCTTATCAACTGCGCCGAATCCCTTGCCCGGCCCGCCTGTTCCGCGGCCATACCTGTTTGAATCTCCTTCGCTGAATTGTCCTTTACCGCCTATCCCCTCACACATCCCGTTACCGAGACATGCAATCGCCCTCTCTATCTCTGCAAGCGTCGCCTCCGATAATCTCATCTGCTGCATCATCGTATCAAGCTCACCTAACTGCTCCATCGCAGCCGCCAGCTCATCCCCTGATAATCCCCCCGCTCCCATCCCGCACGAGCCGAGCGAATTGCCAAGACCCGAGCATCGGCTGCACGCCGACTTGGCCGCCTGCATCTTCTGCATCAACTGCTCCATCATTTCAGGGCTGACATTCTGTTTCTGCAGCGCCTGTTTCAACTGCTCTTCATTGAGCTTCGCAAGCTCCTTATCCAGCCCTAATTTCTCAAGCTCCTTTTCAAGCTCGCTGTTTTTCTCAGCTATATTCTGAAGCTCCTTGCCTAATTTCTGCAACTGCTCTGCAAGCTCCTTTCTCTGCTCATCGGATAAGTTTCCCTCCTCTAATTGTTTCTGCAGCTCCTTCAAAAAAGTCTGCGCATCATTGAACTTGCCGCTGGCCAAGGCATTTCGCAATTTCTGCGACACCGTCCCCTGTGTGCCGCGAAGCTGCTTGAGCATCGTCTGCATCATTTCCATCGCCCCCGGCTGAAGGCCCGTCTGCATCTGCTTTACTGAATCCGCAATGTCACCGAGTTTTTTTATCGCCTCCCTCTTCGCCGCCTCAGGCTCGCCCGCCTTCATCAAATCGCCGAGCTTTGCCGCTTCAGCATCCAGCTGCGGATCCCCGAGATTTTTTACCACTGTCTTAACAGATGCCGCAGTCTGCTCGATGTCCTTCTGCGCCATCTCCACAGCTATCTTCTTTTGCTCATCTTCCGTCTTTCTTTTCAAAAATCCGAGCAAATCTTTTTGCGGCATATACAGCATCAATACTGCAGCCGTGCACCAGATCGTCGCGCCATAAAACCACTTCCTCGAAAATTCGATTGGAAAATATTCCTTCGGATTGATTTTTTGTGCCTTCTCTTTTGCCTCGATGCACGCCGCCTTCGCAAACTCATCATCCGTTTTCGCAAACGCAAGTGCCGTGCTGAATCGCTCCTGCAGTTTCATCCGCTTATCCACCAGAATTGATGTCTGCATCTTCCCCGGCAGCTTGAATATCCAAAGCACAATAATCGCTGCCCCCGCCGCCCCCGCAAGCCCCCACACCGTCCACTCATTTATGACCTTGAACGCCAACAGCCTCTCTATCAAAATCGCCAGAACCGCTGCAGCACCCGCTATAATTAAAACCCGAACAGCCTGCTCCAATAGCACGTTTATAAAACATCTTATCCGAGCCTGTCGAAGCCGCTTCTCTATTATCCCTGCCATAACGTCTCCTTTCCCCTTAAAACCTTCACACCTTGTTCACAACTACTCTTTCATCCCTGTCATTGCACGCCCAGATTCCGTTTTTCAGGGCCTCGCAATCTCTTCTTTATTAAGACGCCAAAACCGTCAAAATGTTACAACTTATTAATCAATTTTGCGGCCTTTTTACCTTCCTTTTACTTTTTACTTTCCTTCGTGCTTTTTTTTCCTTAGTGTCTCAATTTTTCTTCGTGCCTCGGTGTCTTCGTGGTTATTTTTTCTCTATGGCACACTTCCTAAACGAATCCGTCGAACTCATCCGGATATAATACCAATTTCCAAGGCTTTCAGCAATTATATTCCTGCGCCACAATACCTGTTTTTTTACGTGTTTTTCTAATGGACCGCCTATATCACCCCATAACAGTCATTTTTCTGCAACCCGCCGCTTTTTCGCCCCCTTTTTTATTTCTTATATTTTAAAAGGACTATGAATTGCATAGGAGACTTAGTTATGGAAAAACAGTTTATTTTTACATTCGTTGTGGTTTTAATTTCTTTAGTGATGTCTTCCTGCTGCTGCAACTGTGCCTCTCAAAAACCGCAAGCTAATGCAAACAGCTTTTGTCCGCCTCCGCCTTCCTGCGGCTCGCGATGCAAACAGCAACCGTCAGTCATTCAGGCCAATGCCGGCACAACTGCCGACACCCAAACCGTCCGCTAATTTCCTGACCATCACCCAATCCGCGCCAGGCAGGAAAAACGCAGATGGTTTGGGGACATTCATTGCCAATACTCTTACTTTGGTTCAATAACCTAAAGTCTTACAGACTGGTGCTCCGCAAGTATTCTGAGCACTTTTTGCTCATCTTGTCCTAAACCTGTTTCATCAATACCGTCTAACTCAAACGTCCGCCGTGCATATTCGGCATTTAACATCCTTCATCTATCTGGCCATCACAGTCATTATCTTTATACTGTTCATCAAGAATCACAGGCATCTCCTATTCCGTCGCCGTCGGTATCTAGCTGGTCAGGATTGCTAACGGTCGGACAATTATCACAAATGTCACCTACTTGGTCGCCGTCGGCATCTGCCTGGGTAGGATTGAAAGTTAGCGGACAGTTGTCTACATCATTCGGAACACCATCTCCATCCAAATCATCACATCCTTCATCTATCTCGCCGTCACAGTCATTGTCCTTGCCGTCATCACATATTTCCGGTGCTCCTGGGTAAATCGTTGGGTCCGAGTCATCACAGTCCAAGTCGTTTAATACAAATCCGGCTGGCACCTGACATCTATAAAGGTGTATGCTCGGATCACCATAACCATCTCCGTCGCTATCATAATACCAATCCTGGAAAAGACCTTCATCTATCTGGCCATTACAGTTGTCGTCTATAGCGTTACATATTTCCGGCATTCCTTCATCTATCTGGCCATTACAATTATTGTCTATGCCGTCGCCGCCGAGACATCTATCCAGTGCCCCTGGGTTAATCGCTGGGTCATTGTCATTGCAGTCCCCGCCTTGTGATACATATCCGGTTGGTTGCGAACATGATTGAATACTAACAGATGGATTACCGTAACCATCTCCGTCCGCATCACGATACCAGGTAACACCTTCATCTATCTGTCCGTCACAGTCATTGTCTATCCCGTCACATATATCCGGCGCTCCGGGATTAATCGCGGGGTCCCAGTCAGCACAATCCCCGCTGTTTTGTACATATCCGGATGGCTGCGAACATGATTGAGTACTGATGGCTGGATTACCGTAACCATCCGAGTCTTCATCACGATACCAAATCTGGCCAATTCCTTCATCTATCTGGCCGTCACAGTCATTGTCCTCACCGTCACATATTTCCGGAAATCCTTCATCAATCTGGCTATCACAGTCATTGTCCACGCCGTCACCGCATATTTCCGGCGCTCTTGGATTAATAGTTGGGTCGATATCATTGCAGTCCCCGCTGCTTTCCGAATATCCAGATTGTGGCAAACATGCTTGAATACTCATGGTTGTATTACCGTAACCATCTCTGTCCAAATCACGATACAAAGTGACCCCCTCATCTGTCTGCCCGTCACAGTCATTGTCTATGCCGTCACACCAATCCGGCGCTCCTGGGTGAGTCTCGGGGTTCCAGTCATCGCAGTCCAGACTATTTTGTACATATCCGGGCGGCTGAGAACATGCTTCCATACTGTTGCCTGGATCACCGTAACCATCTCTGTCCTCATCCATATACCAGATAACACCTTCATCTATCTGGCCGTCACAGTCATTGTCCTTGCCGTCATTACAAATTTCTGGCGTTCCCGGTTTAATCGCAGGGTCGTTGTCATTGCAGTCAATGGATACATCAAATCCGTCACCGTCAAGGTCCAGCGGCACACAGGGCGGTTTAGGAGAAAGCGCATCGCAGCTCACAAGCCAGTTAGCAGCAACAATCGCAATGTCCTTCATGTCAATTTTACAATCACCATTCATGTCGCCCTCCAGGGCATAATGGCAATCACTTGCCGCAGCAGGCTGTGCTGCCAGGCATACCAATAACGCAAAAATAATAATAGTAATTTTCATTTTTTCCTCTTTCCCAAATATTTATTATTTGAATACACACCTCTACCGCTTAGCGATGCGCTTATTTTTACTCTCCGCATTTGATGTTCATTTTATTCCTCCCCGTGCCGCATATTGCGATTATGAAATGAAGCAAGATATGTCGCATTATCACTGTTTCAACTCCTCACTTTTATTTCAGGCATACGATGCCCGAAAATTTCACTTAAATTATAGACTTTCCCCGCCCAAAGTCAACAGAAAAATTGATAAATTCACTGATATTTTGCTGTTTTTTTCAATATTGTCACCACCTTTTTGTCACCGGCCTGTTAAATTGCCGCAAATTGTCAAAAATTCCGCTGTATGGAACGATATCTTAATCGTTTATTCGAAACCTTTGATTTACCCGTATTGGTGCATCGCTCTTCGTTCTCCTTAACCGCGTTTTCATCTCAAAAATCCCGATAACATCGGGACACACAAACCCAAAATCAAAGGTGCGGCTACCGCAAAGAAATTGCCGGCATATACCATTCCCCGCTATGTCTTAAGATACTTTTAGTCTCTATTTATTCCCAGAAAGCTGTGAATCGCGTCATTTATGCTTATCGTATAACACACACAAATCGAATACGATATTACCCAGTGCATCTTAAAAACATAATTGCACAGAGCCAGTATAAGCCCTGCAATTGCAGCGCTTGCAAGTATCTGCAGCAAATCGAATCCATTCTCCACTATGCATTCCGTATCAAGTATTCCGAATCTGAAAAGCAATATAAGTATCGCACCGTTCACAATGTTCCAAGCTGGAAAAATTATCAGCCACCCCTTCGATTCCTCTAACACCATATAACCTGCGTAAATGCCTGTTCCCGCTGTGACGGCAACTGCAAAAAAGAGTATCGGGTATTTTTCGAAATCGTACTTTTTCCTTTTTGAAAATACCCCTGTCAGCGACAGCAGCATGCCCGCTGCCGCAGCTAATACAGCCGCTATGATTTCCCAGTCGCCGGTTTTACCGACTAAATAGTAAAAGTCTTCTCTTAACCTGCCGCTCATCAAATAAATCGCTATGAATGAAAAACTTAATGTGAACAGCGTTACCTCGTCATAGCTCGGTATAAAAGCCCGAAGCCTCGTTTTCCATCTTTGCCGTCTTATCTCCTGTTCATCAGGCATCTCTCTGGCGCGCATCTGCAGTCTGAGCATTTCTGTAACCTGTTTATCGCTGAATTTCGACCAGTCCGTCCTCTCCTTTACATTTTTTTGATTTACAACCTCCTCGACGCGCCCCTGCCTCGGAATGAAAATAATATGTCTGCACGATGGGCACCTGCCTCTCCCGTAGGTGCAGTGCCCCTTAATCTGCAGCTTTCTGCCGCAATATACGCAGGATAATTGTGCCATAACATAATGATATTACAAATCCGGTGCAGTATCAATACCAGACAATATGATGTGATAATATCAGCGAAAAAAAATCCTTTTCACCTTCTTCCCCCTCCAAATCTTTTCTCTCTTCATCTTTTTTTATAACTTAAAAAATCCGCGCAAATCCGCGAAATCTGCCGATTCACTTTTTCCTTCTCAAAAACAATCCACCCAAACCGAGCATCAAAAGCGTCGCCGGTTCGGGGATGGTATATATAATGCCGTGTTCAGGACCAAAGCTGGCACTTGGAGCATAATAACCAAAAATTTTATTTCCGCTAATTCCAAGAAGCTCTGTCGAATATGAACCGGGGTAGTCTAAAATTTGATATGTTTCTCCATCATAAAAAATGCCATGATGATTTTCGTTGCCAGCTGTATGACCGACGATATTGCTGCCGCTGACTCCTGTTACCCATGGTATGTCAATAGTTTTCCAAGTTGTCCCGTTATAAAGAAAGCCGTGTTGAACATTAGAAGCGTCGACATAATTACCTACAATATTGCTGCCATCGATACCATATAAGAATGTATTGCTCGCTCCCGGCATTTTGGGGTAAGACCATGTTTTTCCATCATATAAAAAACCATACATAAGGCCAGAGTTTGTATAGCAATAACCAACCATATTGTTGCCATAGATGCCATTAATTTGTGTTTCAATTGCCCCAGGCGCATTAATGGTTGTCCAGCTTGAGTTATTATAAAGAAAGCCATGAATACCCGAACTGTCCACGTAGGAACCGACGATATTGCTGCCGTTGACACAACGCACCATAGTATTACTGGCTCCGGGGGCATCGAGTGTAGTCCAGGTTTGCCCATCGTAGCTGAATCCATGCCAATACCCATCAGAAGAATGGTATTGACCAACGATATTGTTGCCGCTCATACCGACAATCCGTGTTACATTAGATCCGGGCTTGTCATAAATGGTCCAGATAACTTCGGCTTTTGTGTAAGCCGCACAAAATAACTCTACAAACGCACAGACTATAAAAAACTTTTTCATCTTCTTCTCCTCTTAAAAATTTCTTATCTTTTTCTTCTCAAAAACAATGAACCCAAACCGAACAGCAAAATTGAAGATGGTTCAGGGGTAAGAACAATTTTAGCATTCTCGCCGATACGAAACTGAGTGTTAATTATATCGCCATTGATAAGGGTTCCTGTAAGTCTTCTGAATGGGTCTGAAGAGTAAGTATGTCCTAATATACTTGTAATTTCACCAAAATCAACAGGGATACCATCAATAGCAAAATTAGATCCATAGATTTTCAGAGTCGCCTCCATATCAATTCCCAAATCCTGTCGTATCGTTCCGCCTGACCATTCAACAAGACTGTTGTTAGTGATAAAAAAAGAAAGGTCAACCAAACCGCTGGACATTGTTGCCTGACTCGTGCCGTAAATAGACATTTCATGAATCGACCCACCCGATATTGCTGCCCGACTATTGTCATAAATTGTCAAACGATTTTCAACCAATCCACTATCGATTGTTAACTGGCTACTTTCATTGACATTCAAATATTGGACTTGTCCTCCGGTCATTATTATTTTGCCGCTGTCCTCTGAATTAAGGTACCTTACCGTTCCGCCATACATTTTTATCTGGCCTTCATTTCTGGCAGAACAACCGTTGACCCACCCGTTGTCGGAAATTGTTAGTTGGCTTCTATTAAAGGCTAATAAACTATCCACTCTTCCACCGGAAATATTTATCTCGCTATCGTAAAATCCTTGTAATCGATAGGGGTCTAAGATAGTTCCCCCGCTGAATATATTAACTGTGGTCTGCATACTCGGCGATAAATAATCCACCCACACATCGTCATTCATTATATAATTGATATTATGCGTTCCTCCATCATTATACTGTACCAATCCAAATACACTTCCTGTTCCAATTAAAATAACCTTTATCATTACCCAAACTCTGATACTTGAACTCTTCATCTTACTACCTCCTTTAAAAAAATAGTGTATTATTTAAGAATTTAGTGTGCACAAATTGCACAATAGGAATTGCACGTATGAAAATTTGGATTGAAAACTCTCTCATCACCTTCTCAAATCCTCACTTCTTCTCTAAGGCATACCAATGCCCGAATTAGTCTATTGACATTATAGACTTTTGACAACTCCAGTCAAGAAAAAAAATAATATTTTCCGCCAACATCTGATTTTTCCTTAACATATGCCCCATAAGGAATTAAAAACAGCAAATTGCCGCTAATCAGCCCGTATCTCCATATAAGTATTTTCCCCATTGAAAATTAGGAAATTTCCGTAATGCCGCCCTTATCTGCTTTCTGTAAAATTCATTAACTTCAAATGTTAAAAATTAACAGGACCTTATCTATTGAAAGGATTTTTTATGAAAACCTTAACCCTAACTCTTTTAATCGCCCTGCTCCTCCTGAATTGCAGCTGCAGGACAAAAACATCGGAATCAAACGAACCGTCTCAGGCACAAGCAGCATCAGCATCCCAGGAATCATCTAACCCGAATCCGGCATTAGCCGAAATGGTTAAAACAGCCCCCGATTTCACACTTCCGAACTATGATGGCAAAAATATCAGCCTCTCCGACTACAAAGGCAAAATCGTCGTCCTCGAATGGTTCAATTACGAATGCCCGTTCTCGAAATACCACCACGAAACCGTCCGCACTATGGCCCAGCTCGCCGAAAAATATAAAGATAAAAACGTCGTCTGGCTCGCCGTCAACAGCACCGGCCACGCATCAGCCGAAAAGAACAGGGAATTCGCCGACCAGTTCAAAACCCCCTATCCCATCCTCGGCGACTTCGACGGAACCGTCGGCCACCTCTACGATGCGAAGACAACGCCCCATATGTTCATCATAGATGCAAAAGGTAACCTCGTTTATAACGGCGCAATCGATAACGCCCCGCTCGGCAAACCAAAAGACAACCTAATCAGCTATGTCGATAACGCCCTCACCGAACTGACCAGCGGCAAATCCGTCACCACCGCAAAAACCGATTCCTACGGCTGCACCGTTAAATATAGAGCTAAATAACCCCGCCGAATCTCCCGTGCCGCTGTGTCACAGACTGTAGCACGGCCATCTTGGCCGTGAATAAACTGTTCTGCGCTCCGTAGATAGGAAACTACTCGTAAGTTGTCAATTCCAATATTGCATACCTTTATATAATAAGCTAAACTTAACATCTATGAAAAAGGCGGATAACAAATTCATTCGAAAGGGAAAATTATGATCCTGATTATCATTACTTCTCTACTGAACATTCTTCTCTTTGTGCTTACCATAACTTTATTGATAAAAAATAATGTATCAGTAGAAGGGACTGAATTGCTGACAATTCTGCTCATGCTTGCAACCCCAGTCGTAAATGTTATTGTCCTTTGGGTCTTGAGATTCAAAGGAGGAAACCAAAAAGGATCAATAAAAGATTTGCGAGTAAGGCTCGAAAAAATCGAAACCGCTCTGAAACAAGAACCAGCAAAACCTTAACCGTTAATGCAGTCTGTCACACAATCAGCAATGAGCAAAGATATTACAATTTATTATCTCGAAATTACGAGCCGCACGCAGCTTCGCCCCAGCCGCACCAGCGACCCCAAATTCAAAATCAGCGAATGCATCGTAAAACAGCCGCAGCTCAACCGCTTCCTCTATTCTCTAATCGGTAAAGACTGGCACTGGAAAGATAAGTCCTCCGACTCCGACGAAAAATGGCTCGCCTACGTCAGCGACCCGAATCTGCGGACCTTCCTCGCATATTACGAAGACAGCATCGCTGGCTACTACGAATTGCAAAAGCAATCCGACAGTAATGTTCAAATATGTTACTTCGGCCTCGCCCCCGGCTTCATCGGCAAAGGCCTCGGCGGCGCCCTCCTGACAAGCGCAATCAACTCCGCTTTCGGCTGGGGCGCCTCCCGTGTCTGGGTCCATACCTGCACACTCGACCATAAAAACGCACTCGAAAACTACCTCGCCCGCGGTATGTCAATCTACAAAACCGAAACAAAGAAAAACACTTCCCCCGAAGGAGAAAAAAACCAATGAGCACAAATTCAATAACCTCCTGCCTCTTGTGGCCCTTCAAAGCCGTCTGGAACCTCCTCACCCTCATCCTCAGCATCATAGGCCGCCTCCTCACCGTCCTTCTCGGCCTGCTCCTTATGGTCCTCGGCATCATCCTCATCTTCACCGTCCTCGGCCTGCCTCTCGGAATCCCCCTTGCAATCCTCGGCCTGCTCCTGATGCTCCGCGGCCTCTTTTGAAAAAATTCATGCTTGTTTTTTCCCGCGATTTTTCCTATAATACCCCCTTGAAAAGCTCGAAACTGTTTATTGATTTCTTTTTTTAGTCCTCTAAGGAAGAAATGGAGCAATTATGAATCCGAAATATTATCTTTCCCGCTGCCTAATCCTAAGTATCATGCTTTTACTGGCGCTTGTCTGCCCCTCTCCTGCACAATCCGCCGACCTCTCCGCCTCAATCCGCGTTAATCTGCAGGACCAGAAGGCCCCCATCTCCCCCGCCCTCTACGGCATCTTTATGGAAGAAATCAACCACGCCTTCGACGGCGGCATCTACGCCGAACTCATCCAGAACCGCAGCTTCGAAGAAGGCATCGTCCCGCCCGGAATGAAGCTCGTCAAAAATGCAAATGGCTCACTCAGAATGGAAATCGAAAAGCTTCCCCCCGATGTCCCCAAAGATAGATGGGATATGCCCTGGCCCTGGAACGGAAACTGCAGCTGGGATCCAGCCCGCGAGCTAATCGGCTGGTCGCTGCAAAATGACGGTGGCGCAAAAGGCGAAATGAAAATCACCGAAGCCAACCCGATGAACAAAGCCTCCGCCCGCTCCCTCGAATTAACCATCACCCCGCCGCAACTCTCCGGCGGCCGCGTCAGGCTAATCAACAGCGGATACTGGGGAATCAGCGTCCAGTCCGGCACAACTTATGACCTGATATTTTATCTTCGCCCCGCAACCTTCGCTGGAAAACTCGCAGCATCGCTCGAATCAAATGACGGCAAAATCCTCGCTGTCAACGATTTCGGCAGCATAAAACCTAAACAATCCTGGCAGGTCTTCACAGCAAAATTGACCGCCTCCGGCACCGACCCCAAAGCCCGCTTTGTCCTCTCCTTCAACGGCACAGGCACCCTGCAGGTCGATTGGGTCTCGCTCTTTCCGCCCACCTACAAAAATCGCCCCAACGGCCTCCGCATCGAGCTTGCAAAATATCTCGAAGACCTCAAACCCGATTTCATCCGCTACCCCGGCGGCTGCTACGTCGAAGGCCTCTCCTGGGAATCCGCTCCCGACTGGCGTAAAATGGTCTGCCCGCCCGAAGACCGCCCCGGTATGTGGGGCTACTGGAAATACCGCTCCACCGACGGCTTCGGCTACCACGAATTCCTCCAGTTCTGCGAAGACATCGGTTCCGACGCAATGTATGTCGCCTTCTGCGGTATGACCGTCCACCCCGACAACAACTGGCCCCTCGATGAAATCCAGCCAATAATCCAGCGCTCCCTCGACGCCATCGAATACGCAATCGGACCCGCCGATTCCAACTGGGGCTCTGTCCGCGCAAAGATGGGCCACCCGAAACCCTTCCCTCTCAAATACGTCGAAATCGGAAACGAGCATCCCCCGGCCATTTACGGCGACTACTACAAAAAATTCCGCGATGCAATCAAGGCAAAATACCCCCAGATGACCGTCATTATGTCTATGTACTGGAGCGGCCTCAACCGCCCCGCCATCGAACGCGCCGGCGATAACAATATCGACATCGTCGATGAGCACTCCTACCGCGATGCAGCCTGGATTCGCACCAATTTCAATTACTTCGACAGATACCAGCGCAAACCCTGGAAGGTCTATGTCGGCGAATACGCCTCCCATAACGCCGGCGGCAACTGGCTCTGCGCTATGGGCGACTCCGCCTACCTTATGATGTGCGAACGAAATTCCGATTTAGTCACAATGGCAAGCTACGCCCCGCTCCTCTGCAACGTCAACCTCAAAGACTGGGGCATAAACCTCATCGAGTTCGATTCCTCCCGCAGCTTCGCCCACGCCTCCTACTACGTCCAGAAAATGTTCAACGAAAACCGCCCCGACGTCGCCCTCTCGAATACCTCCGAAATCTCACCAAAACCCGACCCCAACACGCCCCTTATGGCTGGCAAATTCGGCCTCGGCTCCTGGAGCACCTCAACCGAATTCAAAGACCTCAAAATTTACGATGACTCAAATAATCTCATCTTCAGCGACAGCTTCGATTCCCTCGACAACTGGCAGACCCCCGGTATCGGCACCTGGTCCGTCGAATCCGGCACCCTCCGCCAGACCGATGCGGGACAATCCCCCTCTATGCTGTTATTGAAATCCCCCGACCTTAAAGTCGGCAAAGTCACCCTCAAGGCCCGCCGCGTCGCTGGCTCCGAAGGCTTCCTTATGTTCTTCAACGCAAGCTCCATCGACCGCTTTCTCTTCTGCAATTACGGAGCAGCAGGCAACTCCTTCCACGCCATTCAGGACCGCGGTTCCCCCGATGGCTCTGCCTTCCGCGGCGGCAGGAACACCCCCGGCAAAATCGAGAACGAACGCTGGTATGATATCTCCCTCGTCGTCAATCGCAGCAGGGCCGAAATGCTCCTCGACGGCAAAATGGTCTCCGACGCCCGTATGGAAACGCTCGGCTCCTTCTTCGCATCAGCCGGCTACGATAACGATGAAAAGGCCGTTATTCTAAAGGCCACCAATTATTACTCGACCCCCCTGAAGACCGATATCGAGCTTGATGGCGCCTCTTCCGTCGAATCAAACGGAAAACATATATTAATGAAATCCGATTCCTTGTTCGATGAGAATACTCTCGATAATCCCAAAAAGATTACCCCCAAAGAGCTGCCGCTCCCCAACTGTGCCAAAAAATTTACAGTGACCTTACCTGCTTATTCCGTAAATATTTTGCGCATTCCTGCAAAAAAATAATCGGCAGAAGTTTTTCATTAACCTTCAAGACGTTCTCGATGCGGATCCACCGATCCTTTATTAGGCTAAGTTTCGATGTTGTCATATCTTGAACCAAAAGTTCTCATATGTTTAAAAATTTTTGCTAATCGTTCCTACTCATCTAGAAATGTTTAACGTCAAACGTCTGGTGATTATTTTGCATTAAAGAGTCTATACATAAATCAATAGATTGTTTTAATAATATGTAGCATCATTATCTTCTTTTCGTTTTGTTACTAAATCACCAAAAGTAACGATAATAGATGGTGGATTATCGCTATAATAAGTGCTCATACGAAATTTTTGCCGGGTGATAAACTTATCGGAAAAAACATCCTCATACTCAATTACAAGAAGACCTTCAACGATTGATATTTTTTTCTCATAGTCCTTGTCAATAAAAGTCGGTATTCGTGATAAACGAGCTTCTTTACCTGGTGATATATGAGTTGGAACAGCAGGCATTTGATTAAGATCGGCACTATAGATTGGCTCCGATCGTTTCTTACCATCCAATATGAATTTTTCCTCACCAATCCATATAGTTTCTGGAATCCAGGTTATATAAACTGATAAAGCAGGTCCCGAACCGTAGTTTTGAAGCTCACCATATAAAGTCACCTTTCCTTTTGCTATAAAATCTAAAATCCTCACAGATTCTCCCCCTTCAGGAAAATTTGACAATACAGCCTTAGCATATTCAGGATTTACTCCAGGTATTAGCTTTCCGGCTTTTACAAATTCTATTGGAACCCTATGACCTCCTGGTTCAAAAGCAAGATAAGGACGTTGACGCAATCGTCGGTCGGTTTGTACCTCTCTAAGTGCTTTTACTGAAAGCCAGAGAGAACTAATAACACCAGCTAATGTGATAATTGCTACTGCAATTTGGGCTAGTGCTTCCCATTCTGTAATCGTTAAATTTTGAGATAATATATTCATAGGTATTTTATATTATATTTTAACTTCACGTTATATGTCTAGCGTGAATAGTCTATTATACACAACCGCTTTTATGGATAGATAACTTATTGATTTTATTTTCTAATTTTTCTTGAGAATCCTAGGATCTCTACCCAACTTAATGAGCTTTTGTAAAGCTTTACTTCCATATTTCTCAAATTCTTTCCATTTATCTGGCCAATTACAATCCTCCCTTTCTTTTTTCACAAAAGGCTCAAGGGCTAACCATGATTTTCCAAGAGGGTCATCCCAATTTTCAAGAATTCTTCTTTTTGATAAATAAGGACTTAAATGTACTAGTTCATCCATTTTTTGGCATACTTTCATGGCTGCTTTTTTTTCATCAGAACTCCATTCCTTCATTGGTTTGTTTATCAGCGAAAATACCGTAGCACGTGCATTTCTAAAGTTATCTTCAACAAATATCTCTTGAGCTCTCAGCCAAGCATCAAAACGAATTTGCATAATAGCAAAAATTATCGCAATAGATGTTATCGCAGTAAATATTGCGCTGACGGCTGACCAAAAAGTACTCCAATCAAACGTCGATAATACATAAATGTATTCTGTCATATTATCTCTCCTAACTTAAAACACATCATTCCAATTTATTTTTTTATTGTAAACCATAAAAAAATCATAACCTTATGAACGATAAGAAATTAAAAACAGTCATTTATTATTTTTTCTACTAAAACAGAATACTTCTTCAACATATTCAGTTCTCCCATCTATTGCACTATTATTTCATCAAGAAAAAAGTATCTTGTCTTCTTGAGCATCAAATTTCCATTGATTCCGGAGGTCATCAGCAAAAAAATCAAAAGCACCAGTTTGCGATTTTTGTTTCTTTTGAAACTGCAAGATAATACCTCTGTGCTGTGATCTATGTGCGCTAGCCGGCTGGACCCTAATTTGGCCTTTTTGGTCTCGGGGCTTCTCGCCTGTAGGAGTTAAATCACCATCGATCATCACACCAGTAAATGGAGGCAATTCATCTCTGAACCTTATTGTAAATCCCGGATGAGCTTGAAGATTGGCTTCTTTTATTACACGAATCACTTCATTAATATCCCCTGATACATTTTTCCCCTCAACTTTTGATAAATTGTCAAGAACCTTAGATTTTGGATGCATTATAAGCACATAAATTTTCTTTCCTGAGTTGATACATTCTTTTAGTATATCCAAGTGTTGATCAAAAGTTCGGTAAGCTGATATTCCTGTGATAACAATTTCATGTAGGGCTTTCTGATAGAATTTTTCGGGAGGCAATGGTGATGTTAAATCCTCTCGATTCTCAATATCAACCATACCTACGCCGTTAATGGCTTGTAGTAAAGTAACTCCACGGTCATTCTTTTGTATCATTGGCATAAGAAGTAATACACATAAGATAAGGATGAATAAAGACAATATTATTGAAATCAATATCCCTACCATTCCCCATCCTGCAGATATGCTTGCAATTGATCCAAAAATGCCTGTCGTTATAACCGCAAGAGATAACAATATTTTAATATTTTTATTCATATTTTATTATTTTCCTCATAATTAGAAATATCCATCTATTTTTCCTTTTTTATCTTTTCCTGTTTCCTTTATTTCTCACCAAACCACATCCTTTTATGCCATGTTCCTTTATATATAATTCTATATTCATTTTATTAATTTCCACCAAAAAAATGTCTTAGTCACAGCTCTTTGTATTCGATTGTAAATACCAAAAAAAAGAATAACTTCAAATAAAGCAAGAAAACTTATGCTTATAACCCAACATATAAAACCTCCGCAAGAATCGGAAAACGTCATGTTTAAAAGTAAATAAACTATAAACAAAGGAAGCCCCAAAGCGGTAACTTTAAAAAATCTTTCTTCAGCTAATATTTTAATCAATACAGATTTTTCATCATGATTAACCTGCTTAAATTGCAACCGAAGAGCCTCAAGTATAATCGTCTGTTGTTTTATAGTTAAATCACCGGCATCACTATTTGGATTACTCTCTTTTATGAATTCCTTAATTAAATTTTGTATATCTTCTTTCAAAGCATGTTTAGAAATGGCCTTCCAAGACCACTTCATAGAAACAGAATGAAACAAACTGTCTGCAAAGCAGTCTAAGCTTATACATAGAAGATATATAAATGATATAATGATTGGCAAATCATAATACCATTCCCCTGTCATCTTTATAGGTTTAGCGGTAAAAAAGATAGCCGCAAAAACAATTCCGGGCAAAATTCTACAAATCAGGTCGAAAAACATTTCGGGTATCATTTGACAACAAGTTTCCGCTGTTTTTTTTATGTTGCCGATACCTGGTATTTCCGGATTTATGCCTTTTTCTTCCATTTTATTATCTCCCAAAATTCATAATGAACTTAAATAGGTTGATTCCTATTTTACCTCTTTATCTTTTCCCGATCCAATTTTATAAACATTCAGTTTACCCTTCGTAGTCCGGCATTTTCCTTTCTTTAATGTTAGTACTTACTCCATCTCATAAGTTCTCCACTTATTTTTTCAAGAGTTACATCTACAGTATCTTCTCCCATATCATTTTGAAATTTGACAAGAACAGTATGTGTAATGCTTGGATTTTCCAGCAACTTCTCATTACATCCGTCCTCTTTCATGTATTCTCTTGCCTTGTCAACCAAAAACCTTTCTCTTGAACTGAACAAGTAACTTGGCTTCTCAAGCAACCAGGAATACCTGCCGGCCATGAAAGAAAAATATAGAATTAATATGGAAAAGGCACAAATGACAAAACTTTTGAAAATTCTTTTTTTAGTTAAGCTTGCCATATTTCACCTTAACTTTTATTTAATAAAAACAAAATATTAATCCGGCGTTGAGTAAAAACTAGGGACGGAAAAACTAGGGACAGCCACCTATATTCCCTCTTTATCTTTTCCCGATTTTTTCCCACAATTTATTTCCATTCAGCATAATCGGTGTTAATCCTGTGTTAATCCGTGGTTATAAAATAATCTTTTTCCTCTTTATCTTTTCCCGACTTTTTCCCAATCCATTTTTTCCTTTTGCCTTTTTACTTTTGTCTTTCCTCTGTGCCGGAGCCTGCCGCGGCGGCTTGTCTCGGCGTAGTCTTGACGAAGACGGAAGTGAAACGAAGCCGGGTGTCAATCAGTGTCAATCCGCGTCTAAATTCATTTTTTCCCAATCCATTTTTTTTAAATATCCCGCCCGCCCGGCATAGCGCAAGCGGAGACGGGCCATTCCCTTACGGCTATTTTCTCTGGATGGTTCCTCTTTAGTTCCGCCTTCTTTTATACCTATCTTTCTCCCATTTGCAAGTATTTTTTAAATATTTAATGCAGAGTGTCATATTCTGTCACTCCTCTTGATTTTTTTGTCCAATTTCCCCAAAAAGCGGCATATTCCGTTAATTGGCCTGTTTTTTATTTATGGAGAGCGTTTTAAAGGAGCTTAAAAAATGAGCACATCCAAAAAATTAAAAATCGGCGATATCCTGTTGCACAACCGTTTTTGCACTTCCCAGCAGATTCGTTATGCCCTTAAAGTCCAGCAGGATTATCCTTCCAAAAATCTTGGAACGATTTTTCTTGAACTCGGCTATGTTACAAAAGAACAGCTTAAAAAAGCTCTCGATGAGCAAACTAAAAATTCGCATAATCCTCATAATGTAAAATACTGAATTATAACCACCTGTGCAAAAATCAGTTTTAATCTGTGTCTAAATCTCTGCGTTCTCCGCGCCATCTGCGTTCCCTGCGGTGAAAAAAGTTTTTAATTTTGAGCTATGGTTTTTACTTTTAAACTTTAACCTTTAAACTTCCCTTTGTGCCGGTTCGTGGGTAAGAACAATTTCAGCACTCTCGCCGATACGGAACTGCGTGTTGATTACTTCGCCATTTGCTTAAAGATTTTTTAATGTTCCCGTTAATGCGACTTAAATGTTTCCCTTTGCCCTGTAGCACCGCACTTCAAGCATTGGTTTCCGCAGAATCCCTGATTTGAACAATCTCCTCTCTTGCCTTGGTCACAGCCGACATTACCGCATTTCTTGCAGCGATACAAAGTACTGTAGCATTTGCTTCTGGGGTCTCTGGCAATGGTACGCTTTCCTGGACATTCTGACATAATTTTTGTCCCCTTTCACATCTTAATCATTTTAATCTTTTTTAATGGTATATTCACTCTTGTTTTTCGATGAGGCGTTAACTCTTGCCGATTTTAGCTTTTACTCATTTCTTGCAGTTTATGCTTTTCTAAAGGAATTTCAACTTCTTTTTCCATAGAGTATTCATTTTCATGCTTATTAATGCTGCCGTAGGAATTCTCCTGTTCTGCCTGTCCAGGGCTGTTAAAGCTGTTCGGCTTACCTTTGCGGACAGGCAGCTGCCGGACTTTAGCTTGCAAAAAGAAAATGCATTTGGTAGACTTCGGCAATCAGAAAGGTTCCATAGCAGCCGCTCTGTTTGAAGGGCAAAAAATATGAAACAGTGGTTAATTAAAACCGGTATTATAACAATGTGCGTGCTTTCCGTCTTCATAAGCTGCAGCAGCGACGACGACGATGACGACGACCCCAACTGGGCCCTCCTCACCACTCAGCGCCATCACCGCCAGCTCGAAAACACCCCACCTCTCCCCTCAGATATCCTCGCTGTTCTAAATAAATAGCAGCGGCCTGTTTTTCATACATCGAACCATCAAAAAGCGATTCTGCTCTTCATATCGCAAATATCAAATCATCAATATTAAATCGTAAATTCTCCTCCCTTCGTGCCCGGAGCCTGCCCGGCGTAGCTTTAGCGCAGACGGGTGTTCATCGTGGTTAACTCTCTGGGAAAAAAGGGGACATTCTACTTTTTAATGTAATCTGCTATCTGTGGACACAATATAATGGTGATATGCAATACTTAAGACTTCAC
>Ga0105097_10000434_pt1 | contig 19104 bp, 18 predicted proteins | sample PPLLak12cMay2015_FD_87035 | JGI IMG/M metagenome (GOLD analysis project Ga0105097, IMG submission 87035) | Freshwater sediment microbial communities from Prairie Pothole Lake near Jamestown, North Dakota, USA - PPLs Lake P7 Core (1) Depth... | ecosystem: Environmental > Aquatic > Freshwater >...
ATGCATCAGTAGCTAAAGCGTAAGAAGCAAAAGCAGCATCGTTTGTAGTATCAACTGCGTTGATTAATGAAACAATTTCAACGAATGTATTCTTATCAGCATCAGATGCTGCTAAGATAGCATCAACTCTACCTTCTTCAACTAATAATCTAGCTTCAACTGAATCAACTGAAAGATTGACAACAGTAAAATCTGAATTAGTAGCAAAGATTTCAGCAGATAACGCCAATTCCAATGAATCAATAGATGAACTTTGTGTAGTGTTAACTCCGTCAATTCTAGTTACATCTGAATTTGTAGAAACGATTTCAGCAGATAATGCCAATTCTAATGAATCAACTGATGCAGCCAGTGCTCCTTCTGCGGCAATAGCTCTTGCAACTTCAACAGATAAAGCTGCATTTGTTTGTTGAGTTGATGAATATGCACTTTCAACCGCGTTTGTAAATTGTCCATCTACATATGTTTTATTTGTTACATCAGTCCCATTTACCGGAACTTTTGCAAACGTAAGTGATGATGTTGCACCGAAACTCATTGTTCCAGTAATTGCAACAAGCCCACTACCATTTAATTTGTCAAGAGCAACCGTAGTGTCCTTGATCTGTTTACCATTTAATAGTGCCATAATTAATTTATAGTTTTATTGAATAGGGGAACTATCCATATTGTATATATAGTAGTTTTAAAATGAAAAAATTTTCTTTTTCATAATTTTAAGGTTTTTTAAATAAAAAAAATAATTTTTTTTATTTATTTAAAATTTATTTATTTACTATGAAATAGTAAGATTAAGTGATATAGAATCTAGGTTATTAAGTGCAATATCCTTTATATCAAATTTGATAAAATATGAACCAGTTGCACTAATATACTGTAATGTTGATTGACCTGATTCAATAATAATATTATTCGAAATAGTAGAAATAATACCATCTCTATCATCTATAACATTAGTAATTAAAGAATCAATTAAATCTGTTTTTGACATTGACGGACCACTAAAGGTAAGACCTGCAGAAAATGTACTAGACATAGTTGTATCTACTACAGATGATGTACTCCCAAAGTAACTAACTATATTAGTAAAATAAATAACAGGTAGAATATTATCTCTTCCTATTGTATCAATATCAAGAGTCGGATTATTTATAACCATTGTTAATAAAGATTCTGTCTGTGCTGCTTCTAATTCATTTGAATGTATTAATATAATTAATCCATAAGTTAGAGTGTTTACTTGTACTATATTACCGGTTCTTTGAATATAATCAATATCAGTAATATTGAAATAAATAAAAGGTAATCCATCGGTAGTATCAATTATTTGAATTGATTCACCCAATACTAAAGTTTTTATACTTTCAATAGATATGTTAGTATATGTAACTGCAGTATTGTCCGTAGTATTTACAAAAAATGAAGTTGAGTCATCGATAATAGCAACCATAACTTCTAAAGTAACTGCATATTTTGAATTTGGATTTGTAAAATACATTTGTTTAATACGATTAGTAGAATTACCAGTTAGACACATCATTTGTGCCATTGGATAAGTCTTTGTCATATCATCAAAAAAACACCAAGTAATATAATTATCTTCTTCAATAACAGATTCTTTATTATAGATTGCTTTAACTACTATAAATGTTGCATTATCACCTATTCCTAAAAAATTAAATAAATAATTTTGTTGACCTGCTTTAAGTATAATTTTACTTTTTAAAAGTTGTTTGTAAGGCATTCTTAGATCAGAGACAGTAAGTCTTTCTACTATATTTGAACCTTCTATAGCAATGAAGTCACCTCCACTTACTTTAATATATTGTGCACCGCTACCAAATATTGTTCCACATGACATAATTATTTATTAATTTTAATGTATATATTAAAATTGAAATATTAAATTAATTCAAATCAACAATATTTATAGAATATCTTTCTTTTAATATATCTGAATTTGAAACTCTTGTTAATCTAATACTTTTACCTTTATTTAATGAAAAATATGGTATATTTGATAATAATGTTGATGACGTTCCAGTATGAAAATAAGCAGGTAATGATGAACTTGCACCATACTTAACTAAACTATCATTAGAACTAATATCAAAAACAACATACGAATCGGTTGATAATGATTGTACTGTATATTGACCAGAATAATCATAAACTGATACTGTACCAACAAAGAAATTATTTAAATACATAACATCACCTACTTTAATTGAATTATTAATGATATTTTGGTCTACATCAAAAGAAAGTTTTAATTTACTACCAACTTCTAATGTAATATCTTTAGTTAAATCTATTTGAAATTTAAAGTCTTTCCAAAGATATGCAGTATTAGGATTTTGACTAATTGTATTATAATAAATAGGTAAATCTATACCACCTACAATAAGAACTTCTGTATTTTGTGAAGTTGTACTAGAAATATCACTATTCATATAAATATCTATCTTTTTGTTCTGAGATGAGTATTGAGAGGCACTAATTAAAAAGTCAACTGATTGTCTATAATATAGATCTCTATCGAGAACAAATGTTAGATTATCGGCTAAATTAAGTTCAACCTCATCATTATTAGTAAAATTAATTAAAAAGTCTCTATTATTAGGAACTGATAAATTTGCAGGTATCATACCTTGTGTATTGTACATATCAGTTGCATTATAAACATAAACTCTTTCGTATGTTGTATTAATTGTATTTAATCTAATTGATGGTGGTGTACCACTTATTGTTGTGACATCAATGGTGTCGGTTGCAACTATTTGATTAGTTGAGTATAATCTTAATAGATTTTCGAGATTAGAAATTTTAGAATTGATTGTCGCTAAATCTGTTTGTGTATAAAGTAATCCTGTTAGTGCAGTAATTTCATCTTTTATAATACCTTGTTCTGCGATTAAATTAACAAAACTATCATTAGTTGCGGCCAATTTACTCATAGATTGATTGAATAAATTCATACTAAACATTGAGTTTATTGCCTCAGGATTATATGAATCCTGTGGATTCTCATTTATTATATTGAAATTAAGATTTAAACTAAATGCAAATGATGTACCATCTTGTGTATCTGTTGTTACAAACTTTTTATAAGTTGGAAATTTCAACCCTGTTTCTGTTGGTATAACATTGTTATCTGGGTTGTCTAAAAATGATAATCCATATAAATTAGATTTTTGATTACCTGCAGCATCTTCGACTGTATAATACCATAAAATTGCATTAAATTCAAAATCACTTGGTGGTAAATTATTAACTGAAAGTGCATCAAATTGGTCGAAATTAGTTAAATTTCTTCCTAATATATTCATCTTAACATAGTGTGCAGTATTGAAATCCATAGTAATACCATCAATTGTATTACCATTAATGATTGGTGAATTTGTATCACCATTTACACCATAGTAGTTACCACTTCTTCTTAGACTATCACCAGTTTTTGTTTCATAAGTCCAGTCTAATGTATCAAACTGGCCTAAATAAGAACCGGGGTAATTTAAAGGCGAACTAACAATAGGTGAATTAAATGATTCGGCACCCATTATTTCAGTTTGGTATTGACTAGGAAGTATAGGAAATGATAAGTTAGGTTTGTAATTAACATCGGTCATTGTTCTAAATAAAATATCCGGTGTTTGTCCAGTATGATCAGGAATGTGTGCATAAACTTCTGTATAAGAACGATTTGCTTCTTGTACATTACTAATACCATTAACTTCACCAATATATTGAACTAATCTATTGTAAACTAGTTTTGCCTTACCTGTTGTTTCATTAGTAGAAGAAAAATTACTTGGTGTACTAACATCAAATGTTATTAATTGACCATTTGTTGATGTTGGTGGAACAATTGTAATAATTTTTGCATTTATACCATCAGTGGTTTCTATACCAACTAAGTTAGTATCATTATATACGGTACTATTTGTTACATTATAAATATTAACAATATCATTAACTCTAAAATTTGTGGTTCCACTAAATTGAATTTGTAATTTTCCAGTAGATCCATCAAAAGAAGGTGTGTCCCATTCAGTCAATTCTCTTTCTTTCCATAAGTATTCGGGGAAGTATTCCGGATCATTTATATTACCTGATTGAAACTCTGCTAAGTTACTAAAGTATTCATCTTCTGGAATCGCTGGTTCAAAATCGATAATATTTAAATTTTTACACCATTTATAAAATATTTTCTCAGTTGTTGTTTCAAGTGCATTATTGTCATAATAATATGAAGTATTATTTAATCTAGACTCCTTTATTACAACTTCTTGATTTGCAACATAATTTCTTAATGACTCAATAATCTGGTCTTGGAATGTTGCAGTACTTGTTGAATATTGTGACTTTTTAAAAGAATTATCAAAATCGAAATAAGTAGGTTTCACATTTGTTTCGGAACCTGGTGTTAAATTTTGTTTAGGTAAATTTAATAGAACATATTTGGAAAAATACATTTTATAATTAGAATTCTGATATGCAGCAGAAATATCCTCTGCCGCACTTGGAAATGCATAAAATGATGTACCCTGGTTTTTTATTTTTTTATAAAGTGGTGTTGACATTTTTATCGTTTATTTTGTTCACTTATATATAAAAATTTTAGGTCTCTTATTAATGTATAAAAAAATCCTCATTTAGTGAGTATTTTAATTATTATAACATTTTTATAACTTCCATAAAGGCTTTTTCAGTACCTTTTATAGTATATTCGTATAAACCATATGCGTTAGAAGAAACTGGTGATTCATCAAAGAATTTAATATTATTTAAAATTTCATCTATATCATTTCTAAATTTAAGATAGAATTCATAAATATCTGCATCATTTATAAATCCTTCGACTTTGACATCTTCTGGATTTTTTTCAAATGATTCAATAAATGATTTATATTCACCACCACTTTTTTCAATAGTTTTCTCAACCATTGATTTAATTTCATCTTTTATTTCAGTATAATTAGATGGATTTAATGATTTAACACCAGGTGTTTCATCAATATTTTCCGCCTCATTTACAAATTGTGTATATTTTTTTATCATAACTATATATTTTTTATTAAAAGAATTTTAATCCTGCACTTTTAGGTGGAAATTCTTCAAATTCTACTTCATCATATCCACCATGATTCCATAATAAATCAAATTCCAATTTATCATCATCACGATATACTCTTACTGCATATGTACCATCTACTCTTGGGTCTGGATAAACTTGAACTTTATTTTTTTTATCTTTGTAATCAACGTACATTTCCAATTCATTCAGTGCATCTTTTGGTAAAATTTCATATCCATATATTCTGGATTCATTAAACTTTCTTAAATATCTCATTTTATTTAATTTTTTTATAATCTATATATTATTTTTCTACATCCAATTTCCTGAAAAAATACCATTATACCATAGTCCACCTTCCCATAATCCAGTTTCATAAACACCATTAGTCCATATACCTGATTTCCAATTTGATTTTCTAAATCTACTAACTAATCTTAAATAATCAATGGTAAATGGTAAATTAACTATTGATGTATCAATATTAATGAAAAGTTTAGTTTCATTATTTATAATATCAGTATCTATTACTTTATATCTACTTGGTTTAGTATTATCTTTGGTAATTATTGTTACTTCATCACCTGTGTTAAACTCAAATTCACCATTTAAAGTAATGTAACTTGTTGTTACACCAATTATTTGAATATCTTCTAAAATACCTCCATACCAAGTACCTGATTGAAAATCCATATTATATGCAATTCCACCATACCAATCACCACTATACCAAGTACCCGTTTTCCATATTGAATATTTATGTGATTCGGATCTAACTGGAATTCCATTATTATCAGTAATCATTTTTGAATAAAAACTACCACTTATCCATTTACCTGACAACCAATTGGCGGTTCTACTATTGTATGCTTTAGTACCAAATCTTGATAAAGAATTTTTCTCTTCAAATATTCCATTATACCATAGACCATTTTCAAAATCGCCACCATACCATCTACCGTCTTTCCAATAGGATGGTCCATTATTACAATTAAAAATACCTCCATTCCAAGTACCTATTATCCAGATACCACCAGAGAATTCACCAGTATTCCAAGTGCCATCATTCCAAATACCTTTGTACCAATTACCCGTATTCCAAGTACCATCATACCACCTACCATCAATCCAAGTCCCGTTATTCCAAGTACCATCGTACCATCTACCACTATACCAGGTAGATTGTATTGTATCAGAAATACTATTATCTACATCTATTGATATTAGATTATCGGTTATTTTTTTAGAATTCCAAGTACCTTTATACCAATCACCTGATTTCCAAGTACCTGATATCCAGGTTCCACTAAACCATCTACCACATTCCCAAATACCTTTATACCAAATCAAATCACTATCTATTCCTAGAACCGCACTAGAAACTTCAGCTTCTAATACCCAAGGAAATCTAGATGCCAATATTTCTATATTTAATCCATCTATTAATCTGAATCTATATTTATTGAAATCCACATTAACTAAACTATAAACATCATTAGTTAATTTTAAATTATCAATACTTAATTCAATCGCTATTTTACCTTTCTTATCGACACCAACATCAATTATATCAATTGGTGTATAATTGAAGAAAGGATCTTTTTTAGTGTATTTTACGAATCCAGTATCATTTACGATAGTATTATTAATATATGGTATATCAATATAAAATTTGTACTCATCAATAATATTTACTGTATGATATCCAAAATACTGTTGATTTAGAGCTTGTGATGAATAGACACCACCATTAAATTCTAATACAATACCTTCATAGTTTTTTAATTCATGTTTCTCACCACAAAGTATAAGTAACTTACCATTATATGAGTCAGTATCAGTTATTGTAATATTAAAATCTCTATCTAATCTAGTAATATTCATAGCCAATTCATTCTTATAATCGGTATAAATAACTGCGGATAATTCTCTATTTGTATCTACGTCTGAAAGAAGTATTTTAGTATAAGAGTCTGTTGATATTTTATAATTTAGTTCTCCTTCATAATTATAAAAAGTTGAACCTATAGTAATTTCTTTTAATTTAGATTTAGGTCGTTGTATATTATTTAATTCTTGTAAATCTTGACTTATCTGTAATAAAGTTCTTCGTGATAGAATATCAATATAATACGGATATATGTTTAGATTTATAGGAAAATTTATACTTTTATGAAATTCTATAACATAAGCACCATCTGGGGATTCTGTTGTAGCACCTTCATAATATTTTTTTGTTACTAATAATTTTTCAGTACTATAAGTTGGGGATCCGGTATTATAATAATTAGAATCTGTATATAAAATAATATCAATAAATGTATTTACAAATATACTTTCCCATTCTAACTTTAAATCTGTTCCAAATAGTAATCTATTACTACCAAGATTAGAAACATTAGATTCACTTACACCTTTATAGTCAAAATAGACATTAGATATTGTAAAATCACCAGATGATTGCATTGGTACTCCTAAATAATTAGGCATTGCATAATATTCTTTATCTGTTGTAAATTTAGGAAGATTAATATCATTTAATCCTTCTAAATAATCTAATAAATTATAAGTTGGTGTATAACCAAATTTCAAAAATCCATCAGTATATGACATTGTTGAAGAAATATTATTAACTATAACTTGTGTTGCTAAATTATAATATGATGTTCTATTATTAAATTCAGGCATAATTGATACTACACTATTTGAATAGGTTAATCCATAACCATTAGAAATTGGATGTAAATTAAACTTATTATATAAATCATCTATAGAGTTATAAATATTTAAATTTGTTATTACTATACTAGTACTTTTTAAATCAGTTATTATATTTTGATTAAAAGTAGTAAACATATAAACATATTTATATGTAATTCCATTTAAACTTAATGTTTTAATTTTATTAACTACCAATTCACTATCTACAACTGAGCTTTTTAATGATATAACATCTCCTGTAGTAATAGGATAATTAGTAGAAACTCTCATAACCATTATCTCATCATATAAATAAATATCATATAATGATGATGGTGTGGTAATAGATGTTAATCCATATCCATTAAATTTACTTACACTATCATCAAATAGAACAGTAGGTATTAATTTTGATATAATAGTTTTATCTATACTTATTGAAGTAGTAGTGAATGTGGATGAAGTATTCGAATAACTAAAGGTAGATGAAATTTCAATTTTAGTAGTCTCATCAAGTGGTAAATCGGAATAGTATTCAAATGTTTTTTGTGTATCCTTCCAATATGTTAACCAGTTTGTTTCATTTTGTAATGGTGTAAATTCTAATTTTAATAAGTTAACTGAACTCATGGTAACTGAATTAGGTAATCTATATTCACCATCATCTGTAAAGAAATTTAATTTACTTGCAACATCATAATCAACAAATAACATTTTCGATTTTAATCTTGATTCAAAATTAGGATCCAGAAATTGAAAGTTTGATATACTACTATAAGTTGCGTATTTTAGTAATGATGTATTTCCACATATTAAAATTTCATCACCATTATAATCAAACATATTATTTATTTGTATATCATTTATAGCTGTTGCGGTCCCTGTTATTAAAGTATTTGAATAATTATTTTCTATCCCAATCGAATTAAAGTCATTTAATTCGATTGATAACATTCCAACATCACTAGAGAAATAAAGTGTACTTGATATACCTTTTTGTAAAATTGATTTTATATCACCAAAACTTTCATTAAAGTCAAAATAAATAAAGTCAAAATTAGGTATTGAATTATTTATATCATGAACAATAATCTTACTATCATTAGTAACAATAAAAAGTAATTCTTTATCATTTGTAGTAGATTGGCTACTATATGAGAAACTTAAATCCCAGTATATTGATGTTGATATAATATCATTGATATTATCAACCAATAAATATTCCTCATAATCATCTATGAACTTAGATATTCTTCTTTTATACACAGACCATCCAGATATATCATCTTCTAATTCGATAAAAACACCATTATCGCCGCCAATATAAATTTTATTTTGAGATTGGAATATTACTTTGTTATAATAGTAAGAATCAAAGTCGTCAACAATTATATTAAACCAATTAATACCACCATCATCAGTTATTAATATAGTATTCAATGATCCTACCACAACACCTTTTAAATTATTAAAAAATGATACCGATTTTAAATTTTTTGTAGTATTAATATCAATTTTTTCTAATAAAAAGTCATGTTTTCTAATCTTTAATAAGATACCATCATCACCACATATCCAATAATATAAATCTGTTTCGTTTATACTTCTTAGATTGACTTTATATTTATTTGCTATAATATTTGAAATACCACCTTGTGTATTTAGTATTACTCCAAATTCACCAATAGCTATTATTCTTTCAGGTATACTATAGGTAATTCCTTCTATTGTATATGATTGTGTACTGTGTTTTAAAACATCATAATAGTTAATTTCAAACAAATTATTATAATCTACTTTATTTCTTAATAACCAGTTATGTTTCTCAATAAATTCAATAGGTTCATTTAAAGATGAAGTAGGATAATATCCATTTAATAATCTACTTAGATGAAATTGTTTTTGTGTATTAACATCACCTAGTTTAACAGAAACACTGTATCTAATACAATCTTCATAAGTAGTTAAATCATTCGTTTTTGTTAGGAAACCATTATTATAAGTATAAATACCATTATTTGAACTATAATAGCTATATTCTATAGTTGCACCATAATCTTGTACAACCGTATAATTTCCCTTAAAGTAAGTTTTTGGATCAGTATCAAATGGTAATGTTTCAGTTTCTACTTGATTCTTAACAAGTAGCCTATGACCATCAAGTAATTTAATAGTATCAATTATTAGATTTGTATATTTACTAGTTAGATTATTAATCTGTTCGGTTGTCGCTATATCAACATAGATATAATTTACAGAATCTTTTATTAGTCTATCTGGTGTAAACATGTTTTTTAATGTTAATCCATACTCGGATAAGTATTTAGTATAGTAGTCATATGAAGAAATATTAGTTATTTCTTTTGCGTTATTAGGTATTCCACTATTACTATATTGAGAGCCATTACTACCTATATACCAATTACTAGGTTCATATTCACCTAGTATATCATATATATTATCTAAATTGTTTATTGGTAGATAAGTTGCACCACTTAAACATTTTGAATATAGTCTTGTAGATACAAGTTCTTGTTTTAAGTAATCGTAATTACTTTTAGTAAGTTGATCTTCTTTTATAACCCATTTGTTATAGTCTGTATTAAATATCCACATATATTACTTTTTTACTTTTAATTCCCAAATGACTGTTTTACTATCAATCAAAATTTCATTTTTAATTATTAAAACTTTTGATTTTTTTAATATTTTTTTTAAATTATCCACAAAATATTGATATTGATATATATCCTCTATATAATCCGAAATATCTATTAAATAGTATGTATTTTCAGAAAATATTAAATCATAGATTAAATTATCTAATTCTTTCACTATTAACCAATTTTTTTTCGTTATTATATATTAAAAAATATAAGCTCTATATGAAATCTATACTATAATAGTAATATTAATAAAACAGAGAAATTAAAGAAATCAATATATAAATAAAAATTAAATATTTATATGCGAAAAAGGTATCCGAAAAAAGAAGATGATTCTGTAAGTAGTTCTCCTAAAATTGTTAGTAACTTAGAAGTTCCCAAGTTTAATTTTCAAAAAGTTTCATTTGAATTAAAATGTAAAAATACATCACAGAAGAAACTAGTTACACTTATTACAAATAATGATATTACAATATGTGCAGGACCTGCAGGAACAGGTAAGACTTATCTAGCGTGTGCACAAGCATTAAAATTATTAAAAACTGATAAAAAATTCACTAAGATACTTTTGGTTAAAAGTGTTACGGTACTAGAAGGTGAAGATGTTGGTTTTCTAAAAGGAGATTTAAAGGAAAAAATGTTTCCATTTACAATTTCATTTCTTGACAACTTTTACAAATTAATTGGTGAAGATAATACCACTGCGATGTTAAATGAAGGATTGATTGAGGTTTTACCACTTGCTTATATTAGAGGTAGAAGTATAGATAATGCAATTATAATTGTAGATGAGGCTCAAAATATCTCTCTTAAAAATATGAGAAGTACTTTAACTAGAATTGGTGACCATTCCAAAATGATTATTACCGGTGATACCAAACAGATTGATATAAAGAATAAAAAATTATCTTCATTAGACACAGTTGTTTCGATTTTTTCAGGAAAACCAAATATTGGTACAATGGAATTTCAAACTAAAGATATTGTTAGGAATCCAATTGTTATGATGATAGAGGATGAATTTGATTCTTGGGAAGAGAATCAACCAAAAACAAGATAAAAATAATTTATTTTTTTATATATAGTATATGAAAACTTGTACTAAATGTAATATAACAGATGATATTATTATTAGACTTAATTATTATACAAATTTACAACCACTATGTAGTAGAAAAAATTTAGAAAAGGGAAATGAAGTATTTATTAGAGAGTAGGTATTATTATAAAGTCGGAGATTTGGTGATAATTGAGTACTGGTATGATGATAGACTAACGCAAGTAATGATCAAAGAGATATTGGGTAGGAAGTATAAAGTTACACATGATGTTGAAGGATCTAAAATTAAAAATGCACCAGATGAAATAATAAAATCATCGGATATTATAGATAAAGTAAAAATATGAAATTTATCAGATACTTTAATGAAAGTTTAGAAAGTTCATTTGAAAAATATGCTAATTATTTTGTTGATTTTTTGGATGATTCAAGATATGATATTAATTTTTCAGAAGATGAAATTATAATAAAAATAAATTATAATAAAAGGGAATTGTATAATAATAGAGGACGTAAAATTATAGGATTTTTTGATAAAGAAAATGTTAGATTTGAAAATGATAAAATAGGACCTATTTATTCTTATTCTAAAAAAAGTAAAGATACATTAGATATTACAGATAAATTAGAGGATGCTTTACTTAAACTAGCAAACTTTTCTAAACATAGTGTCGGTTATTTTAGAATAAATTCAAATAGTATAAAGATTATTTTAGGTCAAGAAAATTTAGATTTATATAATCGATATTCGTAAACAAAAAACCCATCATAAGATGGGTTTTTATTAGTCTAACATTTCTTCTACTAAACATTCATAAAAGAATTTGTCATAATCATTTGTCATATCTAAATATTGAACTTTAACAATTTCAAGTTCTTTTTCATTTAATTTATTAGAACTGAATTTATTCATTATCCAATTATAGTGTTTCTCATTACTAACCTGACTATCAATTTCATTTAACTCACCATTATCAAAATATGTTCTTGGTTTCTTAGAAGACTTTTTACCGTGTTTTGGTTTGTCTTGTACAAGGAAAAAATCAAAATCATCCTCTGTTTCAGTAGGTGCTTCATATTTACCATCCTCATTTTCTTCATACCAATTATCATAGTAACCATAATCTCTAGAGTTACTGACTTTACCAGTTCTACTCCAACTTTTACTAATTGCAGGTTTTGTTGCAGTACCAAATCCACTATCAGAATCACCATACCAGTCTTCTTCAACATATCTACCATAGGTACTTGCATATGATGTACCAATACTCTTATAAGAACTATATTTTGGTTCATCTATTGTACGGTCTCTTTTAGTTGGTAGATTTTCCCAATCAACTATTAAACAAGAATCTGCTAAGGCGATTAAGTGTTTAATATCTTGGTGTTCATTTGTCGAGTGTTCTTTATAATAACCAACTGATACATTCGTACATTCTGGAACAATATTTACAAACTCAGCAGAGTCTGTATAAACACCACCATCATCATTTTTATAACTTAATCCGGATTTATTTAATTCATAACAAAGACTAGTTGCAAATTCTTCTGAACAACATCTTGACCAAGATTGGTGTGTAATAATTGAACCGGTATCTCTTCTATCAAAAGAAATAATTCTATCATAATTACCTTCAAATTCATCACCATATTTTGCAGCAGCACTCGAGCCAATACAACCTACTTCTTCACCAATGAAAAAGTAATATAAACCAGGTATATTATGTTTCATCATCCAAACAAGAATTGAAACTCCTGCTTTATCATCGGCACCTAATGTTGTTGTACCATCCGTTCTTATTATATCACCATCAAAAACATGATTTACTGGTGTATGTTTTGGAGAAACTGTATCTAAATGTGAAGCGAATATTGTTCTTGATTCACCAATTTTATAAAAATAATTACCATGTACATCTTTACACATACCATCTGGAAATAAACCCAATCGTAACATCTCATCTGCAATTATATCTTCACTACCATAAGGATATGTATGTGATGTTAGTTTTAAAAAAACTTCTGGTATAAATTCGTTTGATTTTATCATTTATTTTATTTATTTATTCAAAGATACAACATTTAATTACTTTTTCCTAATTTCTTAATAAAAATTATAAACAGCAGAGAATAAATTAATATATAATGAATATAGCTGTTATATAATTCATGTCGGGTATCAATAAGATACCTTTGAGATTTGTTAGGAATCAAAGATATGGATAAAAAAATTAATAAAAGACAAAATGGCAAAACAAGTCAAAACAACTACAACGCCAAGTGCGTGGGTAGTTAATTCAAATGATAGTGGAAGAAAATCTATCAAAAAAGGTAAAGTTTATCTATCAGATAAAGAAGAATTCAAAATTGAATTATATAATCCTCTTCAAGACTGTGTACTAGCAGACATCAAATTAAACGGTAAATCAATTTCAAAAACAGGTTTGGTATTAAATCCAGGTCAAAGATTTTATTTAGATTGTTTTATTGATGATAAGAAGAAATTCATCTTCAATACTTATGAAGTTGATGATTCAACAGAAACAATGAAAGCAATTGAAAAAAATGGTTTATTAGAAGTTTTCTTCTATAAAGAATCAGTTGTTACCCTAAACAATTGGAATAATAGATTCAATAAGGTTATTGTTGAAAGATATTATACTGGACATCCTTGGTATCCTTGGGGAACTTACTATGGAGGGGTTTATAGTTCAGGTTATGGTACTATTACCACTGGTTTAACCACAAATACAATCGGTAGTTTCACCACCAATAATGCTAATTGTGTTTATACTACAGGTACAAATGTAACTTTAGGTAATGGTAATTTAGTCAATACCACTACCGGTACAGTAGATTTAACAGGTCTAAATAATAACGCATACTATTCTTCAAATTTACAGAATATAGGATCGACTACTACCTCATATACTTCAAATAGTAATATTGAAACTGGTAGAATTGAAAAAGGTACTAAATCTGAACAAAAGTTTGAAACTGTTGATATGGATTTTGATAACTACTATATTGCATCAACTATAATTCAGTTATTACCAGATAGTAGAAAACCTATTGAAACAAAAGAAATTAAAGTTCATAAGAATTTAGTTGAAGTAAAAGTACCTAAAGGACTTAGTGAAGAAATGATTTCTAAAATAAATGAAGTTGTATCTGATTTCGTATGGGAGAAGGATACAAAAGAAAATAGAGAGAAGATTGATGATAAAATAAAATCAGTTGAACTATTACAAAAACTTGGTGAACTTCATAAAGCAGGAATTCTAACGGATGAGGAATTCACAACAAAGAAAGTGGAATTACTTTCTAAAATATAATTAAACTAATAACAGCTATATTAGAAAAGAGAGTTTTTAACTCTCTTTTTTTTATATATACCTTTATGAAATATGTTAAAACTTTTGAGAAGTTTACTAATACGTTTGACTTTAAAATAGGTAAAACTTATCAATATGATGATTTACCAGAAGAAGTACAGTCTGACATAGATGTACAATTTGACGAATATGGTGATGAACAACCAGAAGATTATGAATGGAAGTTTAAGTTGTTACCAGTTGATGAAATTGAAGAATATGTTACTAAACACTTTGGAAATGAGATTGAAGATATTATTGAAGAACCTTATGTTCAAAATCTTATTAAAGATATTCAAGAAAGAGGTTTAGATTATCCATCAGTTGGAGTTGAAGGAAATCACAGAGCATTAGTACACTGGTATTTGAAAAAACCATTACCATATTTAGAACCAATATATAAAAACTATTAATTATGATAAAAAGATACTTACAATTTATTAAAGAGCAACAATTATCTTTATTCCCTATGGATGAAGTAATGAAACCTGTTGAAGAAATAAAAACATATAGACTTGAAGATGATAAAATTGAAAAGTTATTTGTTGAAATGATGGATGAGGGATATACAATTGATATTGAAAGAGGTTTTGTGGAAAGTGAATATAGATATGGTGGTTATAAAGATGTATTTGGTCAAAAATTAGTTAAAGGCAAAGTAACTCCTGCATATTGGGTTTCTATACACGATAAAAGAGTTACTAATGTGGATGTAACTGATTCATTATTAACTGCAATTGATTATCTTGAAGACCAAAAATTTGAAGTTGTTTTGGATGACAGTGGAGTTTTAGATAGAGATGTGATACAAGTAAAAGGTGGTTTTTTCATAGATGATGATTTACAAGTAGAAGGTGATTTATGTTTATTCATAAAAGATACTAGGGAAGTTGAGGTTACTAATAAAGATTTATGTGAATTTTATAAATGGACACCTGATGAAATTATAGGTGATGATATTTATATTCACATTAGCATGTCAGACCTAGCAGATATAATATTAAAAAATAAAGATAATTATAAAGAACAATTAATAAATGGTATAGAAGAGAGATATTATTATAGTTCAGATCATCAACCAGACACACAATCATTATTTCAATATTACTTAGATAAAGACAATGAATTACTTATAATTAAACTATTAATAAAAGAATATGGTGGGTTAGAAGAATTTGTTAAAGAATCAGATAATGATAAACTAAAAGGTTTATCAGAAGATGAAGTTATTTCATTTTTATTAAAAGAAAGGTTTTATAGTACACTTGATAAACTTTGTAAAGATTCTGAAATGGTACAAGAGATTAAACAAATCTATGGTGATATGTCTGTGAATGCACAGATGGAAACAAACTATAATGAATTGGTGGGTGAGTTTGATGATATTGTTGGTAAATCTGTTGAGTTTGATAAATTTGATAAAGAAGTAGATGTTAACTATAGACAAAAAGATAAAGATGGTAATATTGAAGTAAAGACTTATAAAGAGGTTAAGACTTTTTATAAAATAAAATATAGTAATGATTGGATAGAAAATTTTGATTCTGACTTTTTAATGGATGAATCACTTTATGATGTATTTTCAGAATATGCTGGACAGGATTTCTATAGTTATGAATTAAAACCACATTTTTCGGATTATGGTGATGTTGATAGTAAAGTATTTAATAGTGAGGTTAAAAGTTTATTGAAATTTTATATTAAATAAAAAATCCTTCAAATGAAGGATTTTTTTTTATTTTTGTAAGTTAAGATATTCTTTTAATTTGACTAACATATAATCTGTTATTAAGTCTGATGTATTTAATGAATCAATAAACTTTGCATCTATTTTAACTGACTTACTCATACCTTCATGTTTTGAACCATCGCCTTTTGGTATAATGGATGTATATTCCCTTTCATTGATTGGTATTATAAAAGGATGAACTTTAGTTGTTAAACCTTTTGTCATATATAATGGTTTAAGTGGTTCTAATTTATAGTCTTCTTTTAATATAATGCCTGCTTCTTCTTCGAGTTCTCTTAACATCGCAGTTTCGGTTAGTTCTCCTATCTCAATAGCACCACCGACTAGTGTAAGATGATATTCTTGACCATCTACATATTTATATGTTGGGATATATTCGTGTCTTAATACAAACTGATTTGACTCAATTAAATAAGGTATACAAACTACTAAATCTTTTTCTTTTACTATTGACCAATCTTCAAATTGAATAATCTTCAAATGTTCATCTGAATAAACTACTTTATCTTTAGAATCATCAAATTGATCTTTTGGTTTTATACGAGAGAACTTCTCCATTATTATTATTTAATTTTTTATACAATAGGTGCTTCAGTTGTAGTAGTTGTTTCAATAGTTTCCCATGGTGATTTAACCGGCACATACTTAGGTGTTTTTTTCTCTTCTATTGAATTATCAATAACCATTTTATACAATGTAGTATCTACTGCAGATTCTAACCAAATAATAACTTCTTCTTTTGTTAGTGAATCAAAACTTTTAAAATTTTCTGGTGTTGGTTCTGACATATCTACACCACCTGGTAATGTTACACTTATATTATCTTCATCAGTCCCAGTATAAGTATATTGGATTCTTGTTACTACTTTTTCTAAACCATTTAATAATGGACAAATCTCTAATTGATTAATATCAAAACTATATGTTATCATCTTTTTTATTTTTTTTTATAACTTATATATAAAAAATAAAAACTAGAATTTATAATTTTTTGTAATTCGTCTGCATTTAATTTGTGATTTCACGTTGTTTAATTCAGAAGTACCTAATTCTAACTTAGCATTCTTTCTTTTCATAACTAAACCCTCGTACATATCAATCTTAACTAAATCATTATATAAGTTTAGAAATCCACCTTCATAAGATTTAACTCTGTAGATATTTTCGGATATTTTATATAGAAAGTCTTTTTCACATTCTTCTTTACCATATAAAAGGTTAAGTAAGGAAACTCTTGCTTCAAAAGTCGTACCTACAAGATAGTTTCCCTGATGAACAAGTATATCAAAAATTACAAATTTATGATTAAATGGTTTATTAGTTTCATCATTTTTACTTTTATTGAGATATTCACCATTAATTACCATCCATTCACCATCACCACGATACATAGATTTGATTTCTTCATCAGTAAGTCTGAAATTAGTAAGTCTTTGATTATGTCTATTCATTACAATATGTTTCTCACCATTGGTGTAGATACTGCAGTTACTTCCATTTAGTTTGGGTTGTCCTAATAATGTATTATTATCCCAAAAAGATAACTCATCTACAGGTATAGCATTTTTAGGTCTTGGTGGATACAAATATCTAAATTTATCGTATTTCATATATTTATTTTATAAATACAAATATACAAAAATTTTTTAAGATATAGAATTTTTTATTAAACTTTCTATATAATCTTTAATTGTGATATTTTTATCTTTTATATGTTCTTGTAATTGTTCATACAACTCTTTATCAACTCTTATACTTTTATGTAGTTTATTATATTTACTACTATAGATTTTCTTTGATTCGTATATCTTATTCATTTTCTGTGGAGGGAAACTAATTATTTTTATATATACTATATAGAAAAAATAATAATAGTTTATGAAAACTTGTAAAATATGTAATTTGGAAAAGGAATTAAAGTATATGGTGGTAAATAAAAAAATAAAAAGTGGATATGCGAATTTTTGTAAAGAGTGTAATAAATTAAAATCTAGAATATTTCGTGAAGAAAATAAAGAACATTTTAAAGATTATTGTAGAGAATATTATGATAGAGAAGATGTGAGTAAAAGACAAACTGAGTATATGAAAAATTATAGAGAGGAAAATAAAGAATTATTAAGTATTAATAAGAAAAAGTGGAGAGAAGAAAATAAAGATAAAATAAAAAAACAAAAACAAGAATATAGAAAAATGAAAAAAGAAACAGATCCTATATATAGGTTACATCAATTAATTAGTTCTGTTATAAGAAAATCTTTTAATTATAGTGGATTCAAAAAAAGCAGTAGAACTCATGAGATAATAGGTATTTCATTTGAAGAGTTCAAATTATATTTAGAAAGTAAGTTTGAGTATTGGATGACTTGGGATAATAGAGGGTTGTATAATGGTGAGTTAAATTATGGGTGGGACTTAGACCACATAAAACCAATTTCAACCGCAAAAACTGAAGAAGATGTTTTGATATTAAATCA
>Ga0105097_10000435_pt1 | contig 19100 bp, 20 predicted proteins | sample PPLLak12cMay2015_FD_87035 | JGI IMG/M metagenome (GOLD analysis project Ga0105097, IMG submission 87035) | Freshwater sediment microbial communities from Prairie Pothole Lake near Jamestown, North Dakota, USA - PPLs Lake P7 Core (1) Depth... | ecosystem: Environmental > Aquatic > Freshwater >...
TGACCGACAGGGGGCGCATCACCAGAAGCAGCAGCGGAACGAACCACCACACCGCCGGCATTGGTTTGGCATAGGCCAGCATGGCTCCCACCATCAGTACCACCGCCATCTCGGCGAGGCGTTCCAGTTGCTCGTTGAAACCCTGGACGGAATCCCGCATGGTGGCGCTCGCATGGTGGGAGTGGGTCGCCAGCGTTTCATAGGAATGCCCTTCCGAACTCGCAGCCGCAGCAAGCGGGCGGGTGTGTGATCGTGGCCGCTCCCGCACCCGCTGCAACGCAAGGCCAGCGGCGAACACTGCGAGGAACCCGGAGGCGAGTGCGAGCTGCGCGATCCCGTAGGCCATGGCGACCAATCCGAGTCCGAGGAATTCGTCCAGTCCCACTGCTTCATCATGGCGACTACGCAGGTAGACGACCAACCGCCCGGTCGCCGCGCCCAGCAGTCCGCCAATACCGAGGCCGCCGAGGGTCGCCCACACGAGATCGACGCTCCACCAGCGGGCAAGACCGGGCCCAAGTTCATGAATGCCCAGCAGCCCGAAGCCCAGCAAGACGAACGGGAACGCAGCGCCGTCATTCAGGCCGCCTTCACCTGCCAGGCTGAATCCGAGGCGCTCGGGGTGCGACCCTGGATCGGACTGCACGCCCGACGCCAGCACCGGATCGGTGGGCGCCAGCACAGCGCCCAGCAGAACGGCCGCACCGACCGGCAGGCCGAGCACCCAGACGCCGATGGCGGCGACCAGCGCCACCATGACCGCCATCGAGACGAACGCCAGCCGCAGCGGCAGCCGCCAGCGACGGTCGCGTAGGGGCACGCCGAGCCGCAAGCCAACAGCAAAAAGTGAAATCAGCAATGCAACTTCGGCGAGGCGCTCGAGAACTCCGGCATGCAGATACGGATCGGGGCGCAGAACGTTTGCCACATCCGGACCCAGGAGCCAGCCCAGCGCCAGGTAGACCATCGCGCTGCTCAGCGGCAGCCGCCCCAACAGGCTTCCCGCCAGCACCATCGTGACCAGCAGCGCGCCGACGACCAGGGACCATTCGGCCAATGTCACCGCTGCAGTTCCACGGTGCTCGACCTAGGCGCTGAGTTGATGTTGCAGGAAGAATCGCAACATCTCGCGCGATGCGTCCGGACCACTGGAATCCGTGTCGGGTTGCTCGCTGCTGCCACCTGCCCAGGCGTGTCCGGCGCCGTGAACGAGCCACAACTCGCGCTCCGTCACGCCACCCGGACCGTATTCGACCGATTGGGTGAATCCACGATGTCCCGGGCGCGGCTGCGTTGTCGTCTCCCGCGTGTCTAGGGACGGGGAACTTTCGGAACTGCCAGCACCCTGATGTATGGCCACTCCATTGGAAAAGTGAACGACCGTGTCTTCATCTCCGTGAAAGACGATGCTGGCCACATCTAACCCGACGCCGTTAACGGCAGCTGGCACCGCCTCCGCCTCAGTAGGAACCGGTCCGTTCGACATCAGGCGCATGGCCGAATAGACGTCATGTGCGAGTCCTGCAGGGACTCCCGAATGAACGCCCAGCGCGGCATACAGTTCCGGATAGTCCCGCACCAGCACGGCAGCCATGCCGCCGCCTGCCGACATTCCGGCCACGTAGACGCGCCTTGCGTCGATGTCACGCTCCCGCATCACCTGGCGGGTCATGGCCGCGATCACTGCAGCGTCGCCGTCCTTGTTCGAGCGGTCGTGAAGTGCATACCAGTTCCAGCAGCGCAAGAGATTGGCCGCGAGCGATTGCTGGGGATACAAAACGACCACGCCAGCGGCTTCCGCCGCTTCATTCATACGAGTGCCGGCCGCGAATTCAGCGGCGCCCTGTTTGCAGCCGTGCAGGAGCACGAGCAGCGGCGCGGAAGCGTGGCCGCGACTGGCCGGCTCGTAAAGCATGTACTTTCTCGGGTGGTGCTCCCCCAACTGTCCGTCGACGAGAATGCCCTCGATGAAACGTCCGGTCTTCTCAGCGGCGGCCCGATTCGCATGGCCCGAGGGCATGGCCAGCGCGGGAAGTTTCTGACTCCTTGAAGCGGTTCGGCGCAGAGCTCGCAGCAACGCACCGCCCGCCTCGGCAATTCGCGCTTTCTGCTTCGTCCAGCGAGCGCGCCAAAGGGCCGCACCCGCGCCTGGCGTTGCAGCGACGGCCCGGTCAAGTGGTAGCTGTGTCTTAGCCCGAGGCGCTCGGTCAGCCACTTGCGCAAGTTGGGTTTCGAGCTCGGCGAGCTTGATTTCGTAAGCCCTACTGTCGGGGTCAATCGAAGCGAGCTCCAAGACGGCGCCGTGAATGGCTCGGCGGCGCTGGGCTTCAGAGATTGATAGGCTGGAAGTCATTGGGTGTCCTGGGCGTCAGTCGAGCGCGTCGACAAGGAGGAAAACGCCGCCTCCGGGGCGGCGCGACTTGTGCGGCTCGTCCAAATGAAGTGGGCCCGCGACTATCGTTTTGACCGGGGCTTCTTTTGCCCGTCCGAAGCCTTTTCGATCACAGCGACCGCCGCCTTTCCGGACTCTTCAAGGCGATTCGATGCTGCCTCGAGGTGTTGCGCCATCAGATTTTGTCCGGTGGCAGCGAAGCCCATGAGACTTTCCGAGTATTCGTGAGCGAAATTCGAATAGTTCTCGCTGAGCCTGCGCACCAAATCGGCGTAGGCATCGGAAGCCGCCATTCGACCAAACGACTTCTGCGCGAGCTCAAAATACTTCTGAGCTCCGGTGTTGGCGAGTTCGACCACCTCAGGCGACTGCGCGAAGCGTGTGATGAGCTCGGCGTTGGCAGTAGTGAGTTTGATGAATGGTTGCGTAATGTTGTTCATTTGTAGACCTTATCCCCGGCTTGCGCCGGACTTGGAAGCCACTTCAAAGACGGCGGTCAACCTGCAGCTTCGATAGCTGAGCGCCGTATCGGGCAGGATCGTGAATTGGTCGTGCGCACGAGAGCGTTAACGTTTCCACGTGCCACAGTCTCGGACTTTCGGATGTCTTCGCGTGGTAATGACATCGGCGTTGCCCGGTCGATAGCGCTCCGGCCCGAAGCTATGGTCAAACCTGGCCCCGAGGCCCAATCCCTTACTCAAACGGGTCAGCTGCCGCAAGTGGCAGGGAGCAACCCTTGGCGGCGCAGATCGATGGCTCGACCTGCGCACTCCGCGGATCTTGCTTCAGCGGGCGCCGCCTCGGATAGGCACCCTACATCACTGGCGCGGGCAACGGACTCTTTTCGGGTGCGCTTTGCTGATCCAGCATGGTCTGCATCATCGCCTGCATCATGTCCATGCGGCGCTCTATCATTTGCATCTGCATGTTCTGATCGGCGGGCTTGCCCGTATGCGATTTCATGCCCGGTCCAGTGCCACCCATCATGGAACCATCGGTCGACATCCCCTGCATCATCGCCATCCCTTGGTGCATTTCCTGGCGCTGGTCGTCCATCAGTTTCTGACGCTCTTCCGGCGTTTTGGCGTCGGCCAGTTTGGCGCGCAGCTCTTGCATGCGTCTCATGTGCGCGTCCATCTGTCCCATGCGCGCCGAAGAGTCCACGCAACACGCGGATTGCGATACAGGGGCCGCGGTCGTTGCCTTGACGGCTTGACCGGATGCGCCGCCCGCCGAGAGCAGGGCAGCGAGGGCTAGTACTGCTGCAGGAATCGTTTTCATTGGCTTTCCTTGACTTCTGATTGAGTGGAGCTGCGGCGCATCCGATAGGGCGGCACTGCATCTCGCCGTCTCCGCGCCATCAAGCAGCCGCGGTGCGAAACGCCCGCAGCGCATGAACTCGAGACCATGAAGCGGCACACGCGTAGCCGCGCGACGAAAGTCATTGTGGTTGTCGTGCAGACGCGCGTCGGTGCGTTAGCGCACTCAGCGCCCGCCCCAAGCCCGCTACCTCAAAGGACGTAGTTGAAGATCGCAACGTAGTGCGCCGCGCTGCCGGCGAGCACAAACAAGTGCCAGACACCATGTGCATGTGTCAGGCGGGCGTCGAGCGCGTAGAAGACGATGCCAACCGTGTAGAACAGCCCGCCGGCCGCAACCCAGGCGAATCCGGTGCGGCCCAGTGCGTGCACCAGCGGGACGAGGGCGACGAGGGCAACCCAGCCCATCAGCAGATAGATAACCACGGACAGAATGCGGGCATCATTCCGCGGCCGCAGTTCCTGCAAACCACCAAGCAAGGCAAGCCCCCAGACGACGCCGAACAACGACCATCCCCAGGGCCCGCGTAGCGTCACAAGACAGAACGGTGTGTAGCTGCCGGCGATCAGCAGGTAGATGCTCTGATGGTCCATCTTGCGAAGAGCGTCCTTCGCGCGACCGCGGATGCTGTGATAGAGCGTCGACGAGCTGTACATGACCACGAGGGTCACGCCGTAGATGGCGAAACTGACCACCTTCCACGGATCACCCTCGATTGCAGCCAGGACGACAAGCACGATCGCGCCCGCGAGTGCCAGAACGGTCCCGATCAGGTGCGACACCGCATTGAATTTTTCGCCTTGATACATGCGGGTGTAATCCGCGCTCGCGAGCGACGCTGCACCTATCGTAGCTTTCGGCGCTGGACATGCAAACGGCGTGACCTCTCGATCACGCCGTTCGCGTGTTGCACTGAGTGCTGAAGCCGAACTAGTTGCTGACCAGCACTCCGACTCGACCGTCACGCCTGGCCTGCGGATCGCCGAAGGCGCCACTCTGGATCTTGGCCGCTGGAACCCCTGCCACGATCAGCGCATCACGTACGACAACGACACGCCGCTCGTCCGAGCCATCAAGTCCGATCTGGCGTGACGGATTCGCATTTGAGTAGGTCGCGATCTCGCGCGCCTTGTTGCTGTCGGCACTCTGGATCACGTTGCTGTTGGTGCTGAAGGTGTAGTCCCGATACGAACTCCATCCACGATTGCCCGCCAATGGGCCTTGGGCGCCCGTGGCACCGATCGCGCCTTGCGGGCCTGCCGCGCCGGCTGCACCGACGGGGCCGGTGACACCGGCCAATTCAGTACTACCCGTTGCCCCCGCAAGTCCTGTCGCACCTTGCACACCAGCCGGACCCGCGCTTCCCGATGGGCCGGTGGGGCCGACAGTCGTCGGACCTTGCGCTCCCGTGCTCCCCACGACACCTTGCACGCCCGTCGGACCTGTCGGTCCGGTCGGGCCTGTCGGACCCGGGAGACTTGCGCCTTGCGCACCGGTCTGGCCAACAGCGCCTTGCGCACCTGCCGGGCCGGCGGGACCGGCGGCGCCGGCACGCCCGACCACCATTGCGCCTGTTGCGCCCGTTGCGCCGCTCGGCCCCTGCGCACCAGCGGGACCTACGCTACCCGTAGCACCAGTGGCACCCACCATCGCAACGCCTTGCGCCCCGGTGGCTCCGGTCGGTCCACGCTCGCCTGCAGGGCCGGCCGGACCGGCAGCGCCGGTCGGGCCGACATAGCTCTGCGCCGGAAACTCCGCCATGGGCTGGGTTGTGCTGCAACCGGCGATGGCAAAGGTCGCGGCAACCGCAATAAACAGCGGGCGCTTAATCATGTTCTCGAACAGCATCTGGCTTCTCATTGTGTTTCCTTCAACTCTTCTCGATAACGAAACCTGTGCACTTGTATTGCCTGGTTGTGACATCGTGTGTGCGCGGAACGATCCAGAGCGTGAAGGTAGGCCAGGCGTTCGCTTCGGTCTGTGCGCCAACGCTCATAGTTCTGCGCACATCTTTGGAGCCGCGGGTTCGCGGTGATTTCGCTTGTCTTTGCGAGCCGCAGTCGGACCTGTGAGTGAACGACGACGGTATGTGCGCTGCCGCACCGACGGCAGTGAGCCCCGCGCCTAACCTGCGAATCGAGAATTCACCCGTCGCGCCTGTGAAGTAAGCGCATCCTGGCAGCCTGCCACACCGTCTTCTTTCACACGGCACTCGTGAGGGATGCGCTGATCCTGGTGACTTAACCGAGAGCATGAATATGAAGCACCTACTGCGTAACGGATTGTTGGCTTTGGGGTTGGTGATCGGCTCGACCACCACGGCAATGGCCCAGTTGAGCATCGGCATCGGACTGCCCGGAGTCTCCATCGGGATCAACCTGCCGGTCTACCCGCAACTCGTTCCGGTGCCTGGCTTCCCCGTCTACTACGCACCTCAGGTGAATTCCAACTATTTCTTCTACGACGGCATGTACTGGGTTTACCAGTCAGACAATTGGTACGCGAGCTCCTGGTACAACGGACCGTGGGGACTCGTCGCTCCGACGGCCGTGCCGCTTTATGTACTGCGTGTCCCTGTGCGCTATTACCGGCAACCCCCTCCGTACTTTCGTGGGTGGCACGCAAACGAGCCACCGCGTTGGGGTGACCACTGGGGCAACGAATGGAAGCAGAGTCGAGGCGATTGGGACCATTGGGATCGTCGCGCCGCACCGCCCCGTGCGCCGCTGCCGACGTACCAGCGGCAATACTCCGGTAATCGGTATCCGCCGGCGGACCAACAGCCCGTACTGCAGGGCCAGAAATACAAGTACCAGCCGCATGACCCTGTCGTGCAGCAGCACTATCAGTCGCAGCGGACGCAGGGCGCTCCTGCAAACATGCAGCACGGCGGATCGAACGCTCAGCGCCCGGATCAGGCACAGCAGGGAGCGCCCCGTCACGACCAGCCGCCACCTCAATCAATGGGTCAGGACAGAGGGTCTCAAGGCAAAGGGTCCGCACCACCGCAGTCCAGCCAGGGGCAGGACAAGGGCGGAGGCAAGGGCGGACAACAAGGCGGCGACAACAAGAAGTAACGCCTGGATACCCGTGACACGCTTCCGGTAAAGAAGCGCCGCTTCACCGCTGCATGACGGCTTGCCTGCAGGCCGTCGAACAATATCCCAACGGAAACGTGCCCATCGGAGAGCGCGAACTCTCCGCTGGCTTGCCGCTACTCACCAGACGCGATCTCATGACAGGACAGCACACCATGCACAAATCTTCTTCCCTCACCGACGTCAGTACCCTGCGCAAGCGCGCCCGCCAGCACATTGATGACGGCTCTGTCACCGCCGGCTATTCGGCCGACCGCGATGCAGTGCTGAAACTTCTCAACGCCTCACTTGCGACGGAACTTGTATGCGTCCTGCGCTATCGGCGTCATCACTTCATGGCGCGCGGCATACATTCGCAGAGTGTGGCTCAGGAGTTTCTCGATCACTCGAACGAAGAGCAGGGCCATGCCGATCAGATCGCGGAGCGCATCGTGCAGTTGGGTGGAGCGCCGGACTTCGCCCCGGACGGCCTCGCCGGCCGCAGTCATGCAGAGTATGTCGAAGGTGACACGCTGGTGAGCATGATCAAGGAGGATCTGGTGGCGGAACGAATCGCGATCGACAGTTACCGCGAGATCATCCAGTACCTTGGCGACCAGGACCCCACCACGCGCCGCTTGATGGAAAGCATCCTGGCGGTGGAAGAGGAGCACGCCGACGAATTGGCCGACCTGTTGGTGGCCTTCCCTGAAGCGGAGGAGACCACACGACCGTCCACGAAGTCCAAATGAGCAGCCGCGCGCCCCAGGCGCTCCCCGACAGATCCCAGTCAAACGTAATTTGACGACGCGCCATGCCCAACGCCGTCGCCCCCGCCGCGATCGTGCACGCGGCGTCAGTGGCTGCACCTGAGCACCTCAGCACCGACGACGCCGAGTTACACGTGCCCCTGTCGGCAACGCGATTACCGGTCGAGGCGCGAGGCCTGGCGATTGGGATACTGGCGAGCCTGGCAACCGTCTTTGCGTTGTCGTGGGCGCAGGCCTTTCTGGTGCCGCTGCTGCTCGGCATCGTCATTGCCTACACGCTGAACCCCCTTGTCGCCTGGCTCGAACGAGTCAAGATTCCGCGCAATGCGGGGACTGCCATCGTCATGGCAGGTGTGATCGCCGCGGTGGCGCTTTGCACCTATTCGCTGCGCGGCCAGATGCAGACCATCATCGAGCAGTTGCCCGAAGCGGCGACCAAGTTCTCGAGCGCACTGGCTCGTGTTCGCAAGAGCCAGAACGACACCTTGCAGAAGATCCAGAGCGCCGCGACCGAAGTGGAAACCGCGGCGACGCGCGCGACCGGCGGCGCCGTGGCTCCGCGCCAGCCTGCCACTCACGTCATCGTGGACCTGCCCAAGTTCAGGCTCAGCGACTACCTGTGGGCAGGTTCAATGGGCGCGGTCGGAGCCATCGGCCAGGCGGCGATGGTCGTCTTCCTGGTGTTCTTCCTGCTGCTCGGTGGCGATACCTTCAAGCGAAAGCTGGTGCGGATCACGGGGCCATCGCTGTCAAAGAGAAAGATCACGGTCCACATCCTCGACGACATCAATGGTTCGATCCAGAAGTACATGCTGATGCTGCTGGCGACGAATCTGCTGGTTATCTTGCTGAGCTGGATGGCATTCCACGCCATCGGCCTCGAGAACGCTGGAGCCTGGGCCGTGGCGGCCGGAATCTTCCACATCGTCCCCTATCTCGGGCCTGCGCTTGCCGCTGCTGCCACGGCGATGGCAGCCTTCATGCAGTTCGACTCGTTTGCCATGGCGCTGCTGACGGGCGGCGCCGTGCTGGCGGTCGCTACTTTCGTCGGAACCTTTGTCACCACCTGGATGACCGGACGAATTGCGCACATGAACTCGGCAGCCGTGTTCGTTTCACTGCTGTTCTGGGGCTGGCTGTGGGGCATCTGGGGCATGCTGCTCAGCATTCCGATCGTCGTCATCGTCAAGGTCGTTTCGCAGCACATCGAACAGTTGCACCCACTGGCCGAACTCCTGGGGGAATGACTCGGGCAACGACAGAAACGTCCGTTGCTCGTGATATCAATGGCGCCCGCTGCGCAAATGGTCGTCGGCGCTGCGGAGATGGTCTAGCGAATCCCTGGAAGTGTCCCGTGCCACCAAGTGATGCGGGTACGATTTCGCTGTCCCAATGAGCAGATCAAATACGGGCAAGTCGGCGTGGATCATCCGCATTGGCGCCATGCAGCGCCTTGCGGTGGTGATTGCCGTCGGTATCCTCGCCTACGTCGCGCAGCCGGATTCGATTTCGTGGCACACGCGCGCGGTGGTGAGCTGGGACCTCAGTGTGTTGATCTATCTATGTCTGGCATGGTGGCTCATCGCCAGCACTGACGCTGCCATGACGCGCGATCACGCGTTGAGCCAGGATCAGAGCGGCTTCGTCATCTTCCTGTTCGTCGTCGTTGCCGCCTTCGCCAGCGTGGTGGCGATCGGCTTTGTCGTCAGCACCATTCGGGAACTCGACCCCTGGTCCAAGGCGTGGCATCTCGCCCTGACGATCGGCGCCTTGATCTCCTCGTGGCTGCTAATTCAGACCGTCTTTGCGTTTCACTACGCTCGTCGCTACTACGCGATCCTGCACCGAGAACGCACGGCAACACCGGAGCTGCTGTTTCCGGGCGGCAAGGAGCCTGACTATCTTGACTTCGCCTATTACGCGTTCGTGGTCGGAATGACCTCGCAGGTTTCCGACGTCGCGGTGACAGCGCGCGATATGCGCAGGCTCACGCTGGTTCACAGCGTGCTTGCCTTCGTGTTCAACATCGCGGTGCTGGCCCTCAGCATCAATATCATCGCGAGTGTGATCTAGGGCCTGTTCACGACAAAGCCGGGAGTGCGAAGCGTTGGGCCGCAATGCGGCGTGAATAGACCCTAGTCCCCTTCACCGGCCGCCTGAGCTCAGGCAGTCGGGAAGGTGTCTCGCGCAACACCGACTATTTCTTGCTGTCGCCCTTGGCCGCGTCCTGAATGCTCTCGCCGGCTTTCTCCACCTGCTGTCCAACCTTCTCGACCGTTTGGTCCACGACCTTGCCGGCCTGCTCGGCCGGGCCTTCCTTCTTCTGACAGCCAACGAGCGCTGCAAGCAGCATGCCCATGACCAGGGCGGCGCTGACGGTCCTACCAAGCTTCATCATGTTTCTCTCCTCATAGTCAACGTCCAAGCAAAAGACCCACCGGGCTGCATGGCTCCGCGCACAGTGTCACCGTCACCTCTTGTCTTTGCCGACTTCGTGGCCGATGACGCGGCCGCCAGTAAGGACGGCCCCCGATAGCACGGCACCTGCGCCGCCGTTCATTGCCATGCTCTTGACCTGCGTCGACACGCCTGTGCAGCACGACAAGCCGATTAGCGCTACCGCAGTCACCGGACTCAGTGTCCGACTCTGAATCACTTTGATCAATTCCCTCTTTCAGTCGGTCAGGTCTTTGTCATAACCATCCGGGGTATCTCAGGACTTGCCGAATCGCACCTTCGCGCGGTCGAGGCAAACTTCCTTGGCTACGTCGGTGTAGACACCGCACTTTTCGACTGCTACCGCGTACTGAGCGTCATTGGTAACGGTCGCAGCTTCCTCGCGTGCGGTGGCTGCCTGTGCGTTCGCCCGGCTGAACGCGCTGGCGGCCTTTTCACTGGCCTCAGCCTTCGCTTTCGCCGTCGTCAGTTTCGCCTTCGCGTTGGCCTTGGCGGCGGTTTCTAATGCCGCCGCTTCCTTGATGCAGACATCCTTCGAGTTACCGGTCAGGTCCTCGCAGCGCTGTCGGGCAACCGCATGATCGGCCTCTGCCTTGACGACGCGCACGTCGTTGCGAGACTTCAATGTGGGCCCGTACCTGGCGTCGAGTTCAGCGCCCGCGACCTTGCCGCTTCCGCTGGCCTCCGCCTCACAGACGTCCCGTGCGTTGCCGAACAATGATGTGCAGGCAGCCTTCGCGGCCTTGCTCTCCGCTTCAATCTGGGTCTTGCCGGCATGGTAGTCATCCTTAGGCATGGTCTGCGCGCCACCAGTCGAGCCGAAGGCGAGGCCCACCGCAAGCGCCAGCAACTTCAAATTGACAGTTTTCACTTTGAATCCTTGTTGAGGCAGTCATTGGAGTGATGCGCAGGCAAGCCAGGCCAAACACACACTGTTCATCGCCAGTGTCCCGCTCCAACTCACTGCTTCCAATGAAACGGGCAGGGCTCACATCGCCTGTGGCTCCGAAATGAACAGCTTATGGATGAACAACATCCATGTCTGTCTGCTGGCACGCTTAGTGCAGACGTCCCACGATTGCCGTCGACTCAACGAAACCGGCTCAAGGCATCAATCGCCGTGGCCGTACGTACACCAGCGCACCGACCGCGAATACCCCGATCGCTACTTTGATTGTTTGCATTGCAAGGCACCAGACACTTTCGCTGGTTGTGGTTTGCAATCGGTCGCATGCCATCCCGTTGGCTAGTTAGCCAACCCAATCATCAAGGAAGGGAAGCACCATGAGTTGGGACGTCATTGAAGGCAATTGGAAGCAGTTCAAAGGGCACGTGAAGGAAAAGTGGGGCAAGCTGACCGACGACAACCTGGACACCATTACCGGCAAGCGTGACCAGCTGGCGGGACGAATCCAGGAGACTTACGGGATCACCAAGGATCAGACCGAAGTGCAGCTCAAGGCGTTCGAAGAGACCCACAAGGACTACCAGCCAACTCATTCGGCGTAGTCAGGATCCCTGTGCCCGACGAGCCGCCGGACAATGTTCCGGCGACGTCCTCTTTCATGGGCTCCCCGCAGCTTTCCCCCGGCGGGGAGCCAGCTTCTTGTGCCAACAGTTCAGCCCTGTCCCAGGCGGGATTCGTCGGTTGCGTCGGCAGGAGTCTGGTCGATGTGGAAGATGCTGGGGCGGCTCGACATGTCGCATTTGTTGCGAAACATGGCAGAGTCCGAACGCTGCAGAAGCTCTCCTATTTCGCGTCCGTCAATCGGATAGACCGCCACTCCGATGCTGGCGGTCAACTGGATCGCGGTCGTTCCGATGACATAGGGGATAGCCAGGTGTATGCGAATCTTTTCCGCGGCAAGGAGTGCCCCCTCGTCGTCTGCAACCTCTGTCAGCAGAATGACGAACTCGTCACCGCCGTGACGACATACCGTGTCGCTGGCGCGGATGCAGGCGAGCAGGCGCACCGCGACCCGTTTGAGCAGTTCGTCACCAGTCGTATGACCCAGCGCGTCGTTGACGGCCTTGAAGCCATCGAGGTCGAGGTAGAGCAGCGCAAGTTTTGTCCGCATCCGCGTCGCGTGCGCCATCGCCTGGTGAAAGCGATCCAGCAGCAGGAAGCGATTGGGAAGCCCGGTGAGCGCATCGAAGTGAGCGCGTCGATGTGTCTCCGCGAGCGATCGCTCGAGCAGCCGCAGCTCTGCCTTTAGCAGAGCCAGCTGCCGCTCGAGAACGCGTGCCCTCTGCCTTGCCGCGAGCAACGCCGACTCGCTCATGGAGGGCGCGCGGCAGGGCACCGTGCACCGACGGCGTTGAGCGATCGCCTACTTGATCCGCATGTCGTTCTTGACGGACTTCACGCCGCCGACTCCGCGGGTCACCTCGACGGCTTTCGTGGCCGCGGCCTGCGAACTGACGAATCCACTCAACTGGACCACGCCCTTGAACGTTTCGACATTGATTTCGGCCACCTTCAGCGTGGGTTCATTAAGGATGGCAGTCTTCACCTTGGTGGTGATCATCGTGTCGTCGATGTACTCGCCCGTCCCTTCCTGTTTCGGAGTGGACGCGCAACCCACGACTGACACCAATGCAACAGCAACGAACAGCGGGGAGAGATACTTGCCGAGGTTGGTCATTCTTCGTACTCCGGTTGTATTCAACGTTTACTTCGAAAAACATACTTTGGACGAAGTGGAATTGGCCGTCGGTACGGTGCCGCACATTCGCGACGCGGAACAAGCGGGCCAATACTCGGCGAATGATCGGCAGCCGCCGCGCCTGCATTACGCAGGCATCTCCCCTGAAGGTCACGCTGCGGCAAGGAAAGCGTGCCTGATGCGTGCGCTGGCGAACAAACAAATTCGTGCAACAGGCTTACCGTTCTTACAGCTTTTCGTGGCTGATCTGGCCATCGCTCAGTGACGTGTGCCGCCGCTGGTGCACTCACAGCCTATCCGAGGTCTGATGACACCAATGCCAACCGTTCGCCGCGCTGCGCCGCCGAACCGTCTGCTCGCCGCGCTGCCGCCGCGGCTATCAGCGCGGCTGATTGCAGCCAGCGATGGCGTCGATCTCAAGCTCGGTACCGTCCTGAACGAGGCCAATGCCCGCATTGCGCATGTGTACTTTCCGACCGAAGGCTTCGTTTCGCTCATGGTCCCGGTCGACGGAACGTCCAATCTCGAAGTCGGACTGGTCGGCAACGAGGGAATGGTGGGAGCGCCGCTGATCCTGGGCATGGACCGTTCGCCACTGCGCGCGCTGGTGCAGGGTGCGGGTCCCGCATGGCGAATGAGCGCCCGGGCATTTACACGCGAACTTGGATTGAGTGCAGCGTTGCGCAACTTGCTGCATCGGTACATGCAGGTTCGGATCAGTCAACTGGCACAGACTGCCGCTTGCACCCGCTTTCACCTGGTCGAGGCACGGCTGGCCCGCTGGCTACTGATGACGCAAGACCGAGCGCATGGCGACGTTTTTCATGTGACGCACGAGTTTCTCGCCTTCATGCTTGGCGTCCGACGCGTGGGAGTCACGCGGGCCGCGACTGCGTTGCAGAACCGCAAACTGATCAGTTACCACCGCGGCGAAGTGTCGGTCCTCAACCGCCTTGGGATGGAAGCGGCATCCTGCAGCTGCTACCAGGCCGATCGAGACAGCTACGCGAGCCTGCTCGCTGGCGTGTAATCGCGCACCAGACATCTCGCCGTTGGACGTCCCCCGCCGTACTTCCCCGCTTCACTAAATAGCGCTGCTCGGAAGTCTCCTCAACGACTGCGCCCTGACCGCGGGCCTAAGGCTTCCAGGCTTCGACACAGATCGTGCGTAAGGGAGCCAAAGCCGTATCCGGAGTTGATCGGTGCGCTACCGAACAGACGTCCGGCGCAGTGCTCCGTATGGTGTTTGACGTCTTCTTGGCAGGACGAGACGGGTTACGGCGGCACAGTTCGCGGATCCGTTTCTGTACCGAACCCGTTGTCGAGCAGATCGGTTGCTGCGCGGCCCAAGCGGTTCTACCCGCTTGGTCGACGCAAATTTGCGTAAGGAAGCGAAATGCACAGAACATCTCTCCGCCACAGGGCGCTCGCCCTCGTGGTGGGTGTTTTCGTCCTGGCCTTCGGCGGCTGGGCAAGCGCTGATCCGCCAGCGCGCATTGCGCGCCTTGGTTACCTGTCGGGAGCCGTCAGTTTCTCGCCTGCCGGTGAGGACGACTGGGTACAGGCGGCACTCAATCGGCCGCTGACGACGGGCGACCGCCTCTGGGCGGAGCCCGGCGCGCGGACCGAAATCCAGATCGGTGGAGCCACGGTCCGCATGAGCGGTGGTACCAGCGTCTCCATTCTCAATCTCGACGATCAGATTGCTCAATTGCAGCTGATGCAGGGCGCACTGAATGTCCGCGTGCGTCACCTCGAACCCAACCAAGTGTTCGAGGTCGATACGCCGAATATCGCCTTTACCCTTCGGCAACCCGGCGAATACCGGATCGAAGTGGATCCCGACGGCGTTGCGACCACGATTGTCGTGCGCAAAGGCCAAGGCGAGGTATACGGTGACGACGCGGCGTTTGTCATCGACTCGCGGCAGGCTTATCGCTTCATGGGAACGGGTTTGCGCGAGTATCGGCAAGTCGCGACGCCGCGCCTCGACGCATTCGATCGCTGGTCGAGTGATCGTGATCGCCGCTACGACACTTCGGTCTCCGCCCGCTATGTATCGCAGGACGTCGTCGGCTATCAGGACCTCGATGCCAACGGTACCTGGCGCGCGGACGCGACCTACGGCAACGTCTGGTTTCCGAATCAAGTGGCCACGGGCTGGGCGCCCTACCGTGACGGCCATTGGGCGTGGATCGACCCCTGGGGTTGGACCTGGGTGGATGACGCCCCGTGGGGCTTTGCCGTGTCGCACTACGGCCGCTGGACCAATTTCCGCGGAACATGGGGATGGGTGCCAGGCCCCGTGCGCACTCGCGCCTACTACGCCCCGGCACTCGTTGTGTTCGTCGGCGGCGAGAACTTTCAACTCTCCATTTCCACCGGCACCGTCGGTGGCGTTGCGTGGTTCCCGCTGGGGCCGCGCGAGGTCTATCGACCGGCTTATCCGGTGAGCCGCCGCTATTTCGAGAACATCAACCAAAGCAACACGGTCATCAACAATACGGTCATCAACAACTACTACAACAATACGAACGTGACCAATGTCGTCTATGCGAACCGGCAAGTCCCCGGAGCCGTGGTCGCTGTGCCAGCAACGGCCTTCGTGCAGTCGCAGCCGGTGTCCAGGGTAGCGGTGCAAGTGCCCCCCGAGGCGATGGTCAAGGCGCCGGTAGCGGTTGTTCCGTCCCTGGCCCCAACGGAGAAGAGCGTGCGTGGCAATGCCGCGCAGGGCGACAAGCCGCCTGCTCGGGTGCTGGAGAGGCCCGTCGTCGCGCGCACGGCCCCACCGCCACCGCGGGTCGGCTTTGCGGCGCAACAGCCGCAACTGGCAGCGAAACCGGGCAAGCCGCTCGACGACGACGCGCGCAAGGAGTTGAAGCCTGCAGCGACGGCGCCGGTCGTCAAGGTGGTTGCGGAGACGAAAGTGGCGCCACCGACGCAGCGGCTCCCAGCGGCGACAGTTCCCATTGCACCGTCTGATGCACGAGGAAGAACCGATGACCGCAAGGCGGCCGCAGCGCCCGTGACTGCCAGTGCCCCGCGCGCGCCGACGGCGCAAACTGATGCCCCACCGCGCACCGCGCGACCCGAACCCGTCGCGCGACCGCCGGAACAGCGCGCAAAGGCCGAACAGCCCGGCAAGGGAGGCCAGCGCGACCCAACCGTAGCAGCGCCGCCGCCACCGCAGGCCGCTGCAACGGCCAAGATGGCCCCGGCTCCGCAGGTTGCTGCTCCCGCACAACCCGTACTACTGCCAGACCCGCGCACAAAGACCGATCAACCCGGCAAGGGAGGTCAACGCGCGCAGCCCGTGGCAACGCCGCCAACGCGACCGAGCGTCGCGCAGCCTAAAGCGGCGCCAGCAGCGAAGGTAGCTCCGCCCGCATTGACCGCACCGCAACCGGCACAGACAGTTCCGGCGGGTAAGCCGGCGCAATCCCAGCCAGCGTCGATTGAGGGTCCGCGAGAACAACGGGCCGGACCACCCCCGAGCAAGGCGCCTGACATGAAGAAAGAAGTTGACGAGCGGAAGCGCGATGCAGAAGAACGCCTGCAAAACGAAAAGCGCGATACAGAAGAGCGCCTGAAAAAAGGTTAGGCCGTTGCCTCGTAGCAGCGAGCCCAGAAAGCCATGGGCCGGTGCACACGCATCGGCCCGATGGCCGTCGGAGCACGGTCGGTAGTCAATTCCCGGGAACGGACTGCCCTCGCGTCAGGTCACCAACGACCCGTCGCGAGTGGAGTAACGGCACCGTGTCCGCCCACGATTGCCATCGCCTCATATGAGCGGAAGCGCACGGACTTCACTGCGGTCCCAACGTACGCTCCTTACGTGAATCGCCCCTCGCCCGCGCTGTGACTAGGCGCAATGCCCGCAGTGGCACGGCGAAACGCCAGAGTTTGGACAACTGCGCGCAATACCGCGTTCAGTACCTGTTCGAAATTTCGAAAGAGCAAACATGAAAACTTCAATGGTCATTGCAGCAGCAGTTTCCGTCCTAGTGCTGGGCGCATGCGAGCGAGCACCGACGTTCGTCCCGGCAGCCCCAGCGGTCGTCGTGAACGTCCCCGTTCCCGGCCCAGCCGGACCACAAGGGCCGCCGGGCACGACAGCAGAAAAGGGCGAAACCGGTGCCACGGGGATGATGGGTTCGACCGGAATGACAGGACCGACCGGAATGACAGGTTCAACTGGCATGACTGGCTCAACGGGAATGATGGGCGCCGAAGGGGTCAAGGGCGAACAAGGCAAGGCCGGTGACAATACGGTCGTGGTTGTTCCTGCGGCCGCGCCGCAGCGTTAACTTGTCGTCGCTGCGGCGCTGAATGTGGTGGCTGCTTAGCTTGAGTCAGGACAGCACCCGCAGCGAACAGCGCGCTCGACAATTCAATGCGGCTTCGGCCGCATTTTTCTTTTCGCGAGGCCCTTGCCCGTCGATGCGCCTGTGCATGCCGCGCCGGCCTGCTGGCATTCGGCTGCGTGGTGCTCCTTGTCCCCGTAAACGAGGAGTGGCTGGCCGAAGCACAGGAGTCAAAAGACGCTTGGCCGGACCCGCTGTGTTCTTCGGGGACTCCTGAACTTTCTGTGCCGCGCAAAGCGGTCTGGCAGCGGCCCGCGGCGCATGAATGAGTCTGCTTCGCATTAGGCTCCGCAAGTTGTCGGCGTGACCCCGGCTTCGGCTTGCTATGGGGCGGCCTCGGACCAGGCCCTTCGCGTCGTTTTAACCGGGTTCGACGCTGCGCGGGCCGACTTGTGTGCGCAAGCGAACATATGAGTACACCTCGGTTGCGCGTCGTCAACGGCGGTGCCGGGATAGAGCCTAAAAGGAAGTAACGGTTTGCCCACGCATCCGGGCGGGTACTGTGGATTTCCTCCCAGATCTCAGAGATAACCATCTGCTTGCCGCGCTGCCGGACGCCGAAACCCGGCGCTTGGCGCCGCGGCTGCAACAGGTTGCGCTGCAGCCGGGTCAGGTTCTGTACGAATCGGGCAGCACGATTTCCCACGCATACTTCCCGACCACCGCCCTCGTTTCAAACTTGTACGAGTTTGACGATGGCGCCTCGGCCGAAACGGCGATTACCGGCAACGAGGGCATGGTCGGCATTGCCGTGTTCATGGGGGGCGGCTCCAGGCTCGGTCGAGCCGTGGTGCTGACGGCCGGGCATGCCTTTCGACTGGGAGCGCAGGCTCTGAAAGACGAGTTCGAGCGGACCGGTCCGTTGATGCACCTGCTGTTGCACTACACGCAGGCACTGATCACGCAGACGGCGCAGACGGCGGTGTGCAATCGACACCATTCACTGGACCAGCGACTGTGCCGCTGGCTGCTGTTGTGCCTGGATCGCTCACAAAGCGACGACCTTGCGATCACGCAGCAAGTGATTGCTCACATGCTCGGAGTGCGGCGCGAGAGTGTGACGGAGGCAGCTCTGAAGCTACAGAAGCTCGGCCTGATTCAGTGCGGGCGTGGCCGTATTGCCGTCCTCGATCGCAGGGGCCTGGAACAGCGCTCCTGCGAGTGTTACTTGGCCGTTCGGAAGGAGTATGACCGCCTGCTGCCAGATCGGCGGGCAACGCGGGCAGCGGCGCAACAGCGGGCTACTCGCGTCGGCGCGCTCCAACCCGAATGTTCGGTAGCGCACTGACGGGTCTGGAGCGAACGCCTACCGTATTTATGTGCCGGTTCGGCACGGGAATTGTTGTTCAGGTGAACTGCGGCAGATCTTATGCCGCGCCTGCCAGCAGCCTCCAGGTCCTGGGGGTTCCCCCCTCCGAACCGGACGGGGCAAGGCTTGAATCACAACGAATCGGGCCTGCTTGCTGGCAACTACGAGGAAGAGACCATGAGCTTGGGAACCATCCTGTTGATCGTGCTGATCCTGATGCTGATCGGCGTCATCCCGACCTGGCCGCACAGCCGAAGCTGGGGCTACTGGCCCAGCGGTGCGATAGGCGTCGTGGTACTTATCATCATCATTCTGCTGCTGATGGGCAGACTGTGACCCGTCGTTTCCGGCCTGTGTTGCGGCGGATTGCAACTACGACGAGACGTACGGTCGAAAACGGACCGTCGACTTGGCGGGCGACTGATGCGTTGAGCTGAATGAAGGCAGTACGCAGGGAGGTGCGCTGGCGAGCAATGGCAGCGCCGCCCGTTCGATCTCTTCGCGTCTCGGATTTGCTTGCTCGTTTCGGGAGATATTGACTGTGACCGCTCATCACGATGACTGATGCCCCTCAGCTTGAGCGACACCACATACCGGTGGATTTTTCCGATCGCGTTGCACTTGCCTTCACGAAGGCAATGCGGTTCTTTGCTGACACGTTCTTCGCTCGTCGGTATGGCCATCGAGCGGTTGTGCTCGAAACGGTTGCTGCCGTGCCTGGCATGGTCGGCGGTGCCCTGCAGCA
>Ga0105097_10000437_pt1 | contig 19062 bp, 23 predicted proteins | sample PPLLak12cMay2015_FD_87035 | JGI IMG/M metagenome (GOLD analysis project Ga0105097, IMG submission 87035) | Freshwater sediment microbial communities from Prairie Pothole Lake near Jamestown, North Dakota, USA - PPLs Lake P7 Core (1) Depth... | ecosystem: Environmental > Aquatic > Freshwater >...
CGTTGGGTAAAGTTCGGGAACTACATTTATTTTTTCAAGTTCAGGACTTGAGCAACTGCAAAGCATTGATAAAAGTATAAATACTAAAAATGTATATAAATAAAACATGCCAATACTTGAGCCTCTTTTACTATTGTTAAATTCTGAATTTTTCATTTTTTTATTTTTTTAAATTAGTTAGTTTATTTATTATTTTTTCAGTTTCTGTATTTATTTTATTCTCATAAAATTTTATTATTTCTGAATCATTGGGATCATTTTGTTTTTTTAAGTTTATTAATATTTTTTTAAGGTCGGATAAAGTGCTGGTATATTTCATTTTTTCTAATTTTTAAGTTTAATATATTAACAGGCTTTTATTAATTCATTTTGAATTTTAATACTTTCAAGTTCAACAAAATCAATATAATTTTTTACTAAATTTTTATTTTTACTAAATTCATTAGCTACATAACAAACAATTTTTAAATCCTTCTCAAAAAGTTTTTTAATTTCCAGGTTCAAACCTTTGCCCAAAGTACCGAAGCAAGTTGTATTTATTTTTGTAATACCATTAACACAATGAACCGAAGCCCATATTTTTGTATTATCAATAAAAGTCAATTCAAATAAGTCAATAATTTTCATAAGTTTAAAATTGTTTAATTAATTTAATAGTTTCTACATTATAACTAAGTAGATTTTTTTTGTTTTTTCTACATATCAAAAAATGATTATTAAAAGATAAGTCACTAAAAATAATACCTTGATCCGATATTGATAAAAAACAAAAGTTGTTTTTAAATTCCTTTGTGTTACTTAGTAAATTAGCTACTTTGTCAAATTGCTGGTTAATTTGTTCGTTTATTGAGTTCATAAGTTTAAAATTTAGTTGTTTAAAGTATAAATAAAGCGCTAAAATAAGTTAGTAGTATATTGTATTGTTTTTATAATTTTAGCGCCTTAAAAGTTGTTTAATTAGTTTTTATATATTATTGTTTTCAAAATATTGTATTAATTCATTTTCTAATTTGTCACTTAAAATTAGATTTCCATTTGTATAAAATGTTTTTAGTTCATAATCGGTTATATTATAACCTAATATATCAAAATATTGATCTTTTAATTTTTTTATTAATTTCATTTTTTTAAGTTTTTAAAAGTTATTAATTTGCACCACTACTGAAACTATAATTATAAAAAATGTAAATAGTGTTATTTGTATTATTGTGTTAATAGTTGGATCGGTTTTTTTACGTTTCATTATTTTAGTTTTTAAATAGTCCAATAATTAAAAAAATCCTCTAAAACATATAAACTATAAAAATTATCTTTGAAATAATTTTCGAGATCTTTTTTATTTTTATATTCTAATTCATAGTTAAATTCATATTTATTTTCCTCACAATAAAACGATATAACTTGAAACAATTCGTTTGCCGTTAATTCATTAAATTTTTTACCGATTAAATTTGTTAATTGATTCATAATGTTTATATTTTATAGTTTATATTTTTTTTATTGTTTCCAGGCTTTTGTACAACGTTTTGAAGTATATAAACCGTTATAATAATTTGAGGCTGTTTTATATTCATTTATTAATCGTTTTAATTCAATTCTATAATCTTTATAATATATAAAATCAAATTGATTAATTTGGTCAATAGTTTCAACTCCTTCAGATGTTTTAATATTTAAATAAGTCATAATTTCTAAGTTTTTTAAATTAAAGGTTTTTTTGAGTTTCTGAAAATATTAAATAATGGTATAATTTTAAGGTTTTATTATAATCAAAATCTTTGTCATTGCCTGTTAAACTGTTTAAATAATTATTGATATCGTAATTAGTAAATAAAAAGTTAAACGGTAAGCCTTGCAAATAATCAGAAAAACGATCCTGATTATTAGGAAACTTTTGCAAATTATATGCGTGGTTTGAATTTCTTATAAATTCAGTATTTAAATAATTACAGGCTTCTTTTAAGTCGTTAAAATTGTTACCATTGTTATCGGTAACACTTTCTAAAATATGTAATTTAATTGCGTTTCTTACTTGTTTTGAGTTAGTTTTCATAATGTTTAGTTTTTATAGTTTATATTATTAGTTTTTAATTTGTAGTAAATGGTTATTTTTTTTAGCTGCAAAATCTTTTATTTTATCAATTTCATTTATAGAATCAAAACCGTAAACTTTTTTATCTATGGTATTAATTATAAATATCATTTCATTTTTGCTTAACATTGCAGAAAATGAAGCGTATAAAGTATTCGCCAAAATTAAATATTCATTATGCGTTATTTCAATAGGCATATTTTTAAAAAAATCTTTCATTTTAATAATGTATTTATATTTCGCTATTCTGTAGCTCATCAGTACTAACAAATATTAGTATATATAAATGTACACTTTGCGAAGCGAATGCCTTTCGACCTTAACGCTATCTTATCGGTTACAGGATAAGTTGCTTTCTATTTTACTGCTGTAAAAGTTAGTATTATTACTTCCTTTCTACCATACAAATATACGGTATTTTATAAACAACTACCAAATAAAAAGATAACTTTTTTATAAAAAACTATAAAATAATTGTAATTAATTTGTAAGTAGTTGATAATTAATAACTTAAAGATAAATAAAGTTGTAAGAAAATACAACAAATAAAGTAAGATAAAGTATTAATACTAATCAAGTCAAATAAGGCTATATAAGAAACAATAAAAGCAAAGTGAATAAGATATAAAGATTTTACATAACTTTGCCTTAAATCTATTAAAAGTATCAATTATGAATAAGAAGCAAACAAACACAGAAACAAACACAAAGACACAAACCGAACTTACTCCAGGCGCAAAAGAACTAATTAAGACAGCAACCGAAACAAAAGGATCAAAGGAACTAACAGCAACACAACCGAAGACAGTTACTAAAACTATCAATCATAAAAGTAAAGAAGCCCAAGAAGAAAGAGAAAGAAAGTTTAACTTAATCATAAAGGAAATAGAAACAAAAGGGCAAAGCCTAACAAAAGCCACAAAGAAAATAGGCTTAGATAAAAAAAGTTTTATGCTGATGATAGAAAAAGACACCTCTCTTTTACACCAATACACACGCGCAACCGAAGCCCGCGCCGATCTAATCGCCGAGCGCATGGTACGCAACAGCCACAACCGCGCTAATGACTTCTATACAGACTCAGAAGGTAACTTGAAACCGAATCCCGTTGCAGTTCAAAGGGACAGGTTAATACTTGATACAGATAAATGGCTATTGTCAAAGCTAATGCCTAAGAAATACGGAGACCGTTTAACCTTAGACGGCGAAGTAAAGACAGGGCAACCGCTAACAATAGAAAACATTAACATGATTTTAAACGAAATCAAGGAATAAAGCCTATTTATAAGCCTTCGCGCTGCTTTTATGCGTGATACTTTGAGCAACCAACACACAAACCAACCCAAATTTGTAGGAAAAACAAAGGTACAAACGCGCAAAGGTCAAAATTAACATTGTAGCATTGATAGGGCTTCAGTTAGGTTGCGCCACGCGGTGAAGACAAGCCACAAATGTAGGAAGGGAAGGGTATAATAATAAAAAGTTTTGAAGTTGAAGGATAGGGAGTATAAATACACCAAAAATATTTTTTACCAAAATTCACTCACAAAAAACCGTTTTTCTAAAAATAAATTTTCAATTTGCGAATTGCGATATGCGTTTCAAAAAAAAATTTTTTTCAAAAAATCTGATTGTAAAAAACTAATTCTATATTTGCATTAAACTAAAATTATGAATGATGTAGTTGCGATAGAGCAGTTAAGAGTAGTCCAGGCGAAATTAATGTCGAGTTGTATGACTTTTACAAAATACTTCTTTAAAAAGCGTTATGGAAGGAGTTTTGTAGTTAATAGCCATCACGAGATAATTTGTGATGCATTGGATAAGGTAATTAGAGGCGATATAAAGAAATTATGCATTAGTATAGCTCCACGATATGGAAAAACGGAATTAGCGGTTAAAAACTTCATTGCATTGGGTTTAGCGCATAATCCTAGTAGTAAGTTCATACATTTGAGTTATTCTCAGAGTTTGGCTTTTGATAACAGCGAAAGTGCAAGAGATTTCGTTGGGAGTGAAGATTTCAATACTATTTTTCCTTATGTTGAAATAAGCAAGACAAGTGCTAGTAAAAATAAGTGGCATACTACGAGAGGTGGTGGAGTGTATGCAACTGCAACTGGTGGGCAGATTACAGGTTTTGGTGCAGGTGAAGTTGATAGAGAGATTTTCGAAAATTTACCCGAACAGACAAAAGTATTTGCTGGGGCGATTATTATCGATGATGCATTAAAACCTGATGATGCCCTGTCTGATTTAAAAAGACAAAGAGTAAATGAGAGGTTTGAAACTACGATTAGGTCGAGAACTAACAGTAGGGAAACTCCGATTATAGTAATTGGGCAAAGATTGCACTCAAATGACTTAATTGGGTATTTAAAGGAAACTGAAGAAGAAGAATGGACTTTTATTGATATTCCATGCATTACTGTTGATGAATACGGAAATGAACACGCATTATGGGAATTTAAGCAAACATTGGCTGAATTAAACCAAATCAGACAAATTGACGAGAATATCTTTGAAACTCAGTATCAACAGAACCCACAAGACTTAGTTGGCAAGTTATTACCATTGCAATCATTACAATTCTATAATTTTGACAATATACCAATAAGCTCTATCGTATTTAAGTTTGCAGTAGGCGATCCAGCAAATACAGGTGGTGATTATTATTCGATTCCATTTATGCACGTTGCGATTATTGAGGGTAAGCTTTTGTGTTTTGTCAAAGGGATTATTCATTCAAAAGAAGGGATTGAAATTATTAATGAAAAATTAATCGATAAGAGTAGGGAGCATTTTATAGAAGAAGTGTTTTTAGAGGTTAATGGAATAGGAGCTGCTGCTTTTATGTTATTGAAGCGCGATATGTCAAATAATACAAAAGTTAAGCCATTTACAGTTACTATGCCAAAAGAAGCAAGAATTTTAAGTAATAGTGAATTTATTAAGAAACATTTTATATTTGACGAAAACTATCAAAAAGATGTAGAATATTCAAGATTTATTAATCATGTTACAAGTTATGAGAGAGAAGGGCAGAATACTCATAAGAAAGATGCTATTGATAGTTTAGCTAGTGCTGCTAACATTTTAAAAATAAAATATAAAAGTTTGTTATATGGATAAGATAATAATTTACATAAGCAATTACAATCGAATTGGTGGAGTAGAAACGTTTGTAAATAATTTTATTAAGAGATTACATACGCATTATGATATAACATTAATGTATGATAATGTAGATACTTTGGAATTAGTGTTAAGTATATTTGAATATTGTAATTTTGAAAAAATAATGCCTAAAGTTAAGTATAAATGTGATTATTTTATTTGTTCTTCTGCTTGGGGTTATGAGCCGTACGATCAAATAGATGCTAAAAAGTATATACAAATGGTACATGCTGACTATGGATATTACATTAAAGGTTGGAATTTTAGTTATAATAAACACAAAAAAGTAACGCATCATGTTTGTGTAGGGCAATTAGTTGCTGATAGTTTTGAAAAAGCAACTAAATTAAAATGTGATGCAATTATATATAATTTGTTAGATAAAAATGTAGTTCCTGTTGATAAGGTTAAGGGTAATAAATTACAGTTAATAACATTATCCAGGCTAAGTGGCGAAAAGGGATTTGACAGAATGGTAAAGTTTGCAGAGCAAATTCCATGTGATTATGAGTGGAACGTATGGGGTAATATAACTGGTATTTGGGCGCAGGCAATAGTTAAGAAATTTAAGCATTTGCCTAAAGTAAAGTTCAATGGAATAACTACAAAGCCGTACAATGAAATTGCTAAAGCAGATTATTTGGTACAATTAAGTGATACAGAAGGCTATTGTTATAGTGTTATTGAGGCTTTACAAATGAATACTCCTTGTATTATTACTCCGTTTACAAGTGGTAATGAACAAATAAAACATAAAAAAAATGGATATATTATTGATTTTGAAGTAAAAAATATTAATTTTGAAGAAATTATTAATAAAATTCCAAAAGTAGATAGCTTTGTTGAAAATAGTACAGAGCAAGATTGGATAACATTTTTAAATAAAATAAGATGATAACATTAAAAGTTTTAAAAACTATTAAAGATAGTTCGATTAAAGGTTACAGAAAAGTTAATGATTTATTTGAGGTTGATTTAGAAAGATTGGAAGAAATGAAAAAATCATTAGGAAATAAATTTGAGTTGTATTTTTTAGTAGTAAAAGGAAATAAAGTAAAAAAAACTAAAAAGTAATTAAATTAATTATATATTTGTAGCAATAAATTTGTGTGAAGTAGCACAAAACGATATTTAATGAACGTAAAAACTAACTTTTTAAAATTTAAAAGTCTTAATCGATTAAATTCGGTTAAGGCTTTTTACATATATAATTAATGGCTTGGTATTCATTTGGTAAAAAAAAGAGTTCTCCTAAAGGTTATGCCGAGTTGCAAAACGATGGCGCATGGTTAAGTTATTTTAATCAGTATATGCAAAATGCAAATAATGATAAACTTGTTAAATTTGACCAAGACAGGGCGTATGAATTAGCTAATACTATTGCTGAAATATTTATACCTATTGATGCTATTGCTGAAAGGTGTGCTAATATTAAGTATGATATTATAAATAAAACAACGCAAGAGATAATAACCCCTACTGGTAATTTAAAAAGGCTATTAGACACTCCGAATCCTTTAGATAAGCTAAGCGATGTTATTTATCAAGAAGTTTTTAGTAAGTTATCGGATGGAAATAGTTATTTTTATACAAAAACAGCTGAAAGTATTGTAAATCCTACTTATGATAATATAAGTAATATTTGGGTATTAAAACCTAACTTAACTAAGCCTGTATTAAAAAAACAAATATCAAATCCGTTTTTAATGAAAACAATGGCTGACATTGTTGATTTTTATAAAACGTTCTTTTTTTATGAGCATAAATTACAACCTAGATATGTACTTCATAATACAGCTTTAGGTATTACACAAAGCGGAACTGGTAAAAGTCCTTTATTTGCTTGTGAAAAAAACATCAATAACATATTAGCAGTATATCAAGCAAGATATAATGTATATGCTAAAAATGGTAATGCAGGTATATTGGCAAAAGCTCCAGTTGGTGGTGGTGGTGCATCTTTACAAGAAGCTATTGATCCTATTACTAGAGATACAATGCTAAAAGACCTACAAGACAGAAATGGATTGATAGGAGATAAGAATTTTATTGGAATGTCTAGTGTTCCTTTACAATTTATCAAAACTTTAGGCACAATTAAGGAATTAGAGCCATTTGATGAAACATTAGAGAACGCAATTAAGATTGCAGGTGTATATGGTGTAAATAAAGAGTTAATACCAAAGAAAGACAATGCAACATTTAGTAATCAAATGATTGCAGAAAAAAGTTTTTGGCAAAATGTAGTTAAAGGAACTGCTTATGATGTAGCAAAGACTTTGAATAAGGTTTTTTACTTACCTGAAGAATGGACATTTGAGCCAAACTTTAGTGGTATTGAAGCATTACAAGAGGATAAAAAAGCAGGTTTTGAAGCAGATGGATTAATGATTGACAACTTAGATAAGTTAAAAGCAAACGGAATAGATATGAACCAAGCATATTTAAAAATACAAGAAAGGTACAATGGAAAATAAAATTAAAGAATTTAAAGCGCAAAGGGATTTGTTTAAAAATCCTGTATCAACTTTACTAGATGCTGAACGTGCTAAGTTAGAAATAACCGAAGATAGAAAAGTAAAAGGATATGCTATTGTTTGGGGTAGTAAAAACGACTATAATGAGATAGTTCTTAAAGGAGCAACGCTAAATAGTCTTAATGCAAGAGGAATAGGCAGCACAAGTGGTAATCCTATATTAGTTCTTAATCAACACAGACAGACTGAGCCATTATGCAGACCAACAGTATTGCAAGAAGATGATTATGGTTTATACTTTGAGGGAGATGTAATTGAAGGAGTAGATTATGCAGAAAACGTAGTAAATCAAGTAAATCAAGGCGTTTTAAGACAATTATCTTATGGTTTTAACTATATATGGGATAAAACAGAATATGACGCTACATTAGACGCTTATATACTTAAAGAAATAAAATTAGGTGAAATTTCATTAGTAACATTTTCTAGCGATGAAAATGCACAATTAAGAAGTTTTAACCAATTACAAGAAAGAGCTGTTTTGGACAAATTTAGTTCAGAACAAATAAACGACTTACATAATCTTTTAGCGACAAGAGCCGTGACGAACACTCAACAAGAGCCAAAAGTTATTGAGATAGACAAGAGTAAAGTAACATTATTTTAAAAAAAAACAGAAATGGAAACATTAAATTTAAGAAATGCACTAGAAAGAAATGGTGCAACTTTGGATGAAAACCAAATTAAGTTCGTTTCAGCTATTGAAAACGAAATGAACGAAAGAGCTAAAAAACAAGAAGAATTGTATTCAACTTCTTTAACAGAAGCATTAAGAAGCGTTGTTGGCGCACAAGCTAAAAACGAAAAAGGTGAAACTGTTACAGTTGCAGAACAATTAAGAAGTTTAGCCGAAGGATTAGAGAAAGTTGAAAAAAACAACGTTAGAAATTTATCTAATGTAGAAAAATTCCAACTTCGTAAAATGGTAAAAGAGCAACACAAAGATATTTGCGATGCTATTAGAAACGGTAACGACTTTGAAATTTCTTTCAATGCAAAACGTACTGCTGCTATGTTTACTGCTGCTACTGCTGTTAGTAATGCAGAAGGTGTTGATTTGCCTTTGAATGAGAATTACTTATTTGAAAGTGATGTTGCTAGAATTAGATACCCTGAGAATTTTATTCTTAATGTAATCTCTAATCAGCAAGTAGCTAAAGTTCCACAACAAATTATCAAAAACGAACAAGCTACTGAGGAAGGTGCTGTTGCTGTTGTTGATGAAGGTGGTACTAAACCATTAACTTCTGATACTTTTGTAAGAACACTTACATTAAGAAAAAAGTATGCTGCTCGTATTGAGTGGACTGAAGAATTTGAATTAGACAATGAAATGCTTTATAGCGAAGTATTGGCTTTATTTGAAGAAAAAGTAGTTAGAGCTTGGAACAACGGTCTTATTGATATTATCGTTGACAACGGAACTGCTTACACTACTTCTGTTATGGATGGTACACTTGTAATTCCTGACAATGGACTTGCTGTAATTGCTTGTCAATCTGTAATTAACGGAATGAACTTTAATGCTGATACTGTGCTTATGCACCCAAGCGATATTGTAACTACAATGTTTACACAAGATACTGAAGGTAATTCAAGACTATTGCCTTACATGCAAAATGGAGCTATCAACGGAATGAGAGTTGTTTCTTCTAATGCAATTACTCAAGGAACTGCTATTGTTATGGATAGTTCAGTTTATCGTGAGTGGCACTCAGACTTCATTTTAAGATTTGGTACTTACAATGACCAATTCATCAAAAATGAGAAATCAGCGATTGGTGAAGTATTCTCTATATTGAGAATTGCTGTAAACAACTTGCCAGGTGTAATGGCTATTGATTTAGACGCTGTTAAAGCATCTTTATTAATTTCAGAACCATCTGTATAACAAGTAACTTTTAAAAACTATAAATATGGGAAATTTCAGTATTGCAGAAAAAGGTAGAAATGTTGTAGGAACAGCTACTTTTACTAAATCAAGTGATTATAAAGCTGTAACACTTTTGGGTGAAAATCCAAAAACAGTTTTGTTGCACAGATTACAAGCGGACAAGTTAATTGCTTTAAAAAGAGCAAAACTTGAGCCAAATGTTAAGGTAAAAGAAACTACTCCACATGTTACTGTAACACCTCTTAATAAATAGTATAATGATAATAAATGCTCAATACTTTCAAACAAAGGAATTATACATTCCTAATTCAGTTGCACAACCGAGCATCGGGAGTGTATCACCGTCTGCTAGTACGCAGTTAAACGAGGAAATTGAAAGTATTGAGCAATCATTATTACTTGATATATTAGGTTATGAGCAATTACAAGAGTTAAACAATCAATTTCAAGAAGATGGCGAATGGGTGGAAGATCCAATTCAAAAATGGGTTGATTTAGTTGATGGTAAAGATGATTGGAAAGGATTAAGATATACGATAGGCACAAAGAAAATAAGTTTAATAGCTTACTATGTTTACTTCTATTACTTAGGAATGGACTTTCAGACTTATTCTACTACTGGTATGCAAATACCAATGGCAGAAAATTCAAAAACTAATGATCCAAGCGTAAAGCAAGTTTCTGTATGGAATAAATTTGTTCGTATGTATGTTGGCAGAGGGATGTATGATAATGGCGATATTACAAGTAATTGGAATGGTAGCTATATCAGTTTTGGCGATACCATGATTGGTAATGAGGTAACTTTGTATAAATTCTTAACTAATAACAGAGATGTTTATGATGTTACGTTTTTTACAAACAAAACACCTTTAAACTATTATGGATTATGATAGTTGTAGAAAAGTTCTTAGATACTTTGTTTGCTGATTTGCCTTTGATAGATGGTTTTAATACTATTTACAAATGGGGGAACAAACAGCATCTACTTAAACAACTTGAATTATATTCAAAAGAAGCCAAAACAATATATCCGTTAATATACCAAACATCAAACTCAAGTACTCAAGGTAAAGATGAGTGTGAAACACAATTAAGTTTCGTATTAGCTTGTCAAAACTTAAACGTCGATTTGACAAATGAGCAAAGATGGGCAATGAGTTACGAAAATGTTTTATATCCTTTAGTTGAGAATATTGAAAACATATTTAGAAGTAGTGGTAGCGTAACGTGGAATAATAGTTATAAAATTACTGAATTTCCAAATTATGGAAATGGTGAAGAAAATTTTACTATTGACAAATGGGATGCTATCCTTTTAGAATTAACAATTAAAATAACAAATTTACAAACGTGTAATTAAAAAAATAAAAAACAATGGCAATATTAACAGGTACAGATTGTACCACAAGCAGATTAGGTAGCGGTTTAGAGAACTGTCAACCAATCGAAGGTTTACCAAATGGTGTAATCTTAACACCAAAAGGTTGGAGTTTAGATAAAACTTCAGGAACTTTCGATAAAGCATACGTTCAAGAACAAGTACAATTAGGGAATTTCATTCCATTAGTTGGTTGTTTTGAAGCGGTAGCAGAAACACCTGATGCAACTACTCAAGAAAGTCAATCAGGACTTATTGAAGTTGTAAGACAAGGGAAACCAGTTTTCACTTGTACTTATAAAAAGGGATTAGCTTTTCAAAAGATTGCTTTCTCTTATAACTCTTACCAACAATACGATGCATTAATTACTTACGAAACTGGGTATATTAAATGTGCAGAAAGTGTTGATGGTACATCAATAAAAGGTTTATCAGTAGGTATGTTGAATACAAACGGATATACTGAAAATAATGGTACAAATTCAGCATCAACTATCTTGAAATTTCAAGTTACTGATCCATTTGAATACAACCAATATGTAAATCTTTTAACTGATTTAGATTTCAATCCAAATACTGAATTATTCGGTATTACTGATGTAACTATTGCTGGTAGAGCAGATGCTTCTGAAAACAAAGTTTACATTAAACCAACTTGGTTACACAATGAGCAATTTACTATTACTGGTTTAGCAAGTGCAAACTTGAAACTTTATGTAAATGGTGTTGCAAATACTATTGTAGGAGCTTCTACATTTAATACAAGTACAAAAGAGTACGCAATTACACCAACTGCTACATTAGTAGCTGCTGATGTTGTTCTTGTTGAACTTTACGATGCGGCTAATGCTGTTGCTTGTGCGCAAGTAGGAAACAAGTTTTATAGAGGAACTACTGGAAATGTTGTTACAGTAGCATAATTGTAAAATTATTATTTAAACACGCATAATTAACTTTATGCGTGTTTTTTATTTATATTTGTATGATTAATAATTAAATTGTAAATTATGAAAATTTTTAATGTTGAAATAAATGGAAAAGATGCAGAATGGTTCTGTAATCTTCCAAAAGAAGAAAAATATGATTGGATTTTAAAAAATACAAATCAAAGTAATGATATTCTAATTAATGAATTTTTAAATAGAACATTAGATCCGAATAAAAAAGAATACTGTGTAGAGTGCAGAGGAAATAAACAAAAAGTATCAATAGCTAAAATAGTAGAAAATGGGAATATCAGCAGCGGAAATGAGCAGACGATTGAAACCGTTATTGAACCAACAGCATCTAAAAAACCTCGTAAACATAGAAATAATAAATAACGAGGAAAAGTTAGTTGCTATAAAAAGAAACGAGTACGAACAAGGTAATATTTTTAGTAACGGAAGCGCTGCTTACTCTAAAAGTTCATCTTATGAAGCAAATGAAAAAGCAGGTTATGATACTTATGCTCCTTTTAAATATGATAAAAATCCATTAGCTGGTGGTGCTGTTGATTTAATTTTAAGTGGTTCTTTTATTAATAGTTTTTTGTTAAAAGAAAAAGGCAAAGGATATATTTTCGATGCAACTGATTCAAAAGCAGATAAATTAATTCGTCAATATAATAAAGGAAACAGAGATATATTTAATTTTAGTCAAAAAGCATTTAATGATTTTTTAATTAAATATGTTAAAAAACCATTTACAAGCGAAATAAAAAAACAACTTGGACAATAAATGGCAAAGTATAGCTCAATAGAAAACATACCCGCAAAACTGTTCTTTGAAGTTTTAAGTAGTAAGGATTACACTTTATTACAAGCAGATTATGAAGATGAAGATTTAGAATTGATTTTTATTGCTATTTATGATGATTTTTTTGTTAAATCAGATAATCCCGAAGCAAAAAGATATTTAAATTTAACAACTAACATAGCTTTTTTAGAATATAAATTAGCAACTATAAAACAAGTAATGGAATTTGCTTATTTCGCACATTTAACAAAAGAAATGCGGGATAAAATATTAAAAGCATTAGAAGTTGGTTGTGGGATATATATTGATAAAGATGCAGATTTCACAGAAGAAGTTAAAAGAGTAATGCAAGTTGAAACAGGTATTATTGAAAATGATTTAACTATGGAAAAGTTAGATTTAGATTCAATGGTAAAAAATAGTTCTCAAAAGGCATTTGATTTTTACGATAATATTGTTTCTTTAAGTAATGTTCATGAAAGAAATATAGATGAAACAATTACATTAGCTATGTATATAGCTTTAGATAAAAGTGCAAAACAAAAAATAAAAAAACAAAACAATGGCAAATGATGGTTTTATAGAGTTTTTAAGTCCTAATGCGTTATCTGATTTAAAACAAGCTGAAACTTTAGTTAATAGTTTGGCAAGTAGCATTGAGAAAATAAATAAATTTAAAGCACCAACTTCTCCAAGTGGAGCTGATAATGCTGCAAAGCAAATGGCTGCTGATTTAAAAGCACAAGAACAAGCTATTAAAAATACTACTACTGCATTAATTCAAGAAGAAAAAGTAAAGCAACAGGTTATTTCTACTGAAATAAAACAATCTAACGCTATAAAAGCCAATATAGCAGCAAGAGAAGCAGAAAGAAAAGCTACTTTAGCACAACAACAAGCTCAAGAAAAAGCCGCCAAAACAGCAGAACGTGAAGCATTAGCAAACGAAAAGTTAAACTCTGCTTACAATCAATTAAACGCTGCAAGAGCAAGAGCAAAGAATGTATTAAGAGATTTAATTGCAAGTGAAAGTGCATCAAATGCTGAAATAAGAAAAGCTCAAAGAGAATTTGATGTGTTAGATAAAAAAGTTAGAAAAGCTGATAAAGCAGTAGGTGATTTCTCAAAAAGTGTTGGAAATTACAAAGGAGCATTATCAGGAATAGGAAATTTAATGGGTGCTTTTGGTATATCAACTGGACTTTATTTAGCTGCTGATTTAGTTAAAAATATATTTGAAACTACAAAACAAATACAGTCGTTAGATTTAGCGTTAAGAATGGTTAGTGGTTCACAAAATGAATTTGCAACTAATCAAGTTTTTTTATCTAACCTTGCTGAACAATATGGTATAGAAATTCAAGGACTTACTAAAAACTTTACTGAATTTTGGGTTGCATCTAAAGGAAAGTTAGAAGCAGAACAAATAAAAGCAATATTTACAAGCATTTCTAAATCGGTTGCTGTAATGGGATTATCTGTTGAACAACAAGATAGTGCTTTCCTTGCTTTGCAACAAATGATGAGTAAGGGTACTGTTCAAGCTGAAGAATTGAAAAAACAATTAGGTAACGCATTACCTGGTGCTGTTAAAGCCGCTACAATGGCTTATCAAGCATTACACCCTGAATTAAAAGTAACTGAAAAGTTATTTATGGAACAAATGAAAGCGGGTAAAATATTATCTGCTGAATTGTTACCTGAATTAGCTAAAGCATACGAAAAACTTTATGGAATTGAAAATGTAAATAGAGCTGAAACATTAGCTGCTGCTCAAAACAGACTTTCAAATAGTTGGACTAAAATGATTCGTAATATAAACGAAAGCGATAATAACGGTTTAACTATGTTTTTTACAACTTTATTAGATTATTTACAAAAATCTATTAAAGGAGTTGATTATCTAGCTTCTTCATTAAATCAATTATCAAAAAATAGAAGATCAGAATCACAAGAAGAAGGTATAAAATTATGGTCAGTAGAAGATGTAAAAAAATTAAATAAAGAAGAATTAGACGATGTTATATCTGATATTAAATTTAGAATCACAAAAGGTGTAAATGAATTAAATGAATTAAATAAATCATCAGGTTGGTTAATGGATGTTTTTTCAGCGCATCTTCGTTCAAAAAATATTTTAAAATGGACTGAATATTTAGGACAGGCTGAAGGAGAATATAAAGCAATTAAAAAAATTATAGACGAAATAAATAAACCAAATGTTGTTGCGCCACCTGTTAAGAAAATAAAAACTAAAGAAGAATTGGAAGCGGAATTAAAAGCTGCTAAATTATTAGAAGAACAAAGAAAACAACAATACGAATTAGATATATCTAATATTAAAAGAGAAATAGAAAGAGCCAAAGATAAATTTAATATTATACAAGAATTAAATAAAAATGAATTAGGTTATTTTGAAAATGGTGTTGCTAAAAAAATGAAATTATCTATGGATTTAGCAATACTAGAGTTAAAGTTAGCTCAAAAGGTTGCTGATGAAAAGAAAAGATTAGCTAAAGGAAATAAAGCATTGGGTATTGCTCCAACTGTTGGTGGTGATGTAGTTGCAGAAAACGAATACGCAACAGAATCAGTTAATATTGCTGAAAACTACACAAATAGAATGGATAAAATCAATAAAGATTTTTTTAAGTCTATGGAAGATGCTGTGCCTAAAGATTTGTTTGGTGATATGTATAAAATGACTGATGAACAAAAAGAAAATCTTGAAGAACACGAAAAGAAAGTCCAAAAAACAGCTGATAGGCTAAAAGAAATACAAGACGAATTTAGAGATTATATTCAAAGTTTTGGACAAGAGTTTTTCAGTAATGCTGGTTTTGGTGACACTTTTGATTTCTTTTTAAGAATGGATAAAGAAGGTGAAACTATGTTTGATAAACTAAATACAAAAGGTTTAGATGCAAAAGAAAAGTTTGCTGCTACATTCCAAGCTATATCACAAAGCGCACAAGAAGCATTTAATTTCATAACAGAAGCATCACAAAAGAGTTTTGATGCCGAATACGAAAGACTTGAACAACAAAAAGAAGTAGCTTTAATGTTTGCTGGAGATAGTGCATCAGCAAGAGCAGAAATAGAAGAACAATACGAACAAAGACGAAAAGAAATAGCAAGACGCGAAGCTAAAGCAAGAAAACAACAAGCTATTTTTAATATTGCTATTGATACAGCACAAGCAATAGTAGCTGCGGTAGCTAAATCCCCTTTAACTGGTGGTTTGCCTTGGAGTGCAATAGCTGCTGCTATTGGTGCTGCTCAAATAGCTATGGTTTCATCACAACAGATTCCACAATATTGGAAAGGTACAGATAATGCAGAAGGTGGTTTAGCATGGACACAAGAAAGAGGTCGTGAGATTATTACAGATAGTCAAGGTAGAGTTAAATCATTAGGTAGCGATAAAGGAGCTGAGCTTACAATGCTTTCCAAAGGAGATAAAGTATTTACTGCTGAAAAGTCTGCTATGATGTTTGATAATAGTTTAAATAGTATGCTATTAAACAATGGAATAGTTATGCCTAAAGTAGAAGTTTCAATGGACACTCAAATATTAGGAAGTAAGTTAGATAAACTATCAGATACAATAGCATCAAAAGAAAGTTTCTCAATAGTTAGAGATGCTAAAGGCGAAAGAATATATCAACGTAAACAAAACGAACGTAAAGAATTATTAAATAACATTTTAAATGTAAAAACTTATGGGGTTTAAGCACTATTTAAACTTTTTATCGTTACCAAGTGTTGGTACTATTGAAATAGCAGAACCTATTGGATTTGATGGAGCTTCTTATAAAGTAAAGCAAGACGATAAACGTTTTGGTAGAGATATTATAATTGCCAATGAAGATACTGAACTTACATTTACTAGAGATTATTTTGAGCAAATACAAATAACGCAAATATTACCTAATGGTGAAATATTTAATTATGCAAGTCAAGGTTTTGATTATTTATTAGATATATTTAATAATGATGGTTGGGAAGGTAAAGTAGAATATATAATTGAAAAAGACAGTTTAACTTTTACTACTGGTATATTTAGTTACTATACTTCTGTTGTAGAATTTGATAATATAAAAGTTAAGATAATACAAAACACTAATCGTGAGGTATTAAAAAGATTAGAAGATACTGATATTGATGCTTTTAATAATAAGGCATTAGATGGTAGGGATATAACTCCTTGTTCAACTACTAACATACTTTTAAAAGCAAAGCCAATTATAACTAATAGTATTTGGGAAAAATCTTATGGCAGTTATAATTCAATGGCTATTACTAGATTTTATACAATAACACTAAATAGAAGTCTAACACAAAGTAATATAAATAATACTTTAACTTCATTTTGTGATGTTTTATTTCATCCATTAGATGGTGTAAATAGAGAATTAACTTTTGCACAACACATAGCTGGTGGTATAGACTATTTTAATACTGGTGAAGGTCAATCTACAAAATTAATAAATTCTCAAAAATCTATTACCAATGTAAATGTTAAATTGAAATTTAAAGGGAGTTTAAGAAGCAGAAATGGAAATGATAATTCATTTATTTATTATATAATGAAATCTACTCCTAATTTATTTTATAACAATTATGCAGCTAAAAATTTTGAAAAAGTTTTAGAAATACCTTTAACTTCTTCAACTTTTATTGATGTTGATTATGACATAGATTTTTTCTCTAATATTACATTATTTCCTGGAGAAATATTATATGGTGGTTATAGTGGTTTATTAGATGCAAGTTTAATTGATTTTATAGTTATTAATAGTGAAATTGAAATAATTGCTACTGAAACTTCAATAGATACAATAATCAATGGCATTAGATTAATTGATTTAATAAAACATAACGTTAAATCTATTGTAGACATTCCTTTATTAGCTCCTGAATATGATTTAGGTGGTGAACATTATGATAATTTTGCTTTTAATGGATTATTATTAGGTCAAATAACCGATAGACCATTTTACAATCAATTTAAAGATTTAATGAATATTCCAATGGAAACTTGTTCTGATTATCAAATAAATCCTAACAGCATTGAAATATTACCTTATTCTGATTTTTATGAAGATATAGAATTAGCAGTATTTGACGAGTTACCAAGTTTTAGTTCTAATTCAATGTTTTCAAAACAATATACTTTAAAAAATGCAGAATTTAAATTTAGCAAATCAAGTAATGAAAATACAACAAATGGTGAAAATTCTATTGATGATGTGCATACTGAAACGCAAAAATTCATTACTGATACTGTTGATGGCAGTTTAAAAGTTGAAATTAAACATATTAGAAGTGCTTTTTTAATTGAACAAGCAAGACAAAGAGCATTTGAAAATCAAGAAACAACTTCACTTCAAAATGATGATAGTTTATTTTTAATCAAATGTTTGCCATTACCAACTGGAACTCAAGGCAATTTTACATCTACTTTATTGTTAAGATACAATACTTCAAATGATACATTAGAAATATTAAACAATAATTTAGATGGAGATGCAATTACTATTAATTGGAATTTATTAGGTATTTCAACAACACAGCCATTACAAACAACTATAAATGGAATTACTGAAAATTGGTTTGTTATTAGTATTACTAATTCAATATTAACTTTAACAATAGATCCTAGTGGAACTTCTCCAGCAGAAAATTATAATGGAGATTATTTAGTTAATTTTATTTATTATTATTCTAATGTTTCTTGGATTAATCAAACTAATGAAACATATTCATTAATTCAAGGAGTTGCTAACCCTAATGACTATTCTAATTTGGATTATAGTTGGGGTAGAAATATTAAAAGATGGTATCCATATTTAGCAAGTGCTACTAAATTTAAACCTAACGATGTAATTAAAACAAGTTCTTTTAAAGTTAATGGTAATTTGGTAACAAGAAAATCAAGTGAAATTGAAAATGTTAGTGATAGTGCTGATATTTTAAATAGTGATATTGCAAGTCTTAAAATATTAAACCCATTTAATCACACAGTAAAAGTATATGCACCATTTAATATTGTAACACAACTTATTGAAGATATTAGAGATATAAAAGGTTATGTTTCAGTAAACCTTAATGATGGTAGAATGATTAAAGGTTATGTTCAAAATATGGATTATACATGGATTACAGAAGAATTAGATTTAGTATTAGAAGAAAAGTTTATTAGTGATTTTATGGAGATAGATTTGACAGTCAATTTAGATAC
>Ga0105097_10000438_pt1 | contig 19015 bp, 10 predicted proteins | sample PPLLak12cMay2015_FD_87035 | JGI IMG/M metagenome (GOLD analysis project Ga0105097, IMG submission 87035) | Freshwater sediment microbial communities from Prairie Pothole Lake near Jamestown, North Dakota, USA - PPLs Lake P7 Core (1) Depth... | ecosystem: Environmental > Aquatic > Freshwater >...
AAGGAAGCCCTTACCGGTCAGCAGATCAATTCTCAGCAGGGAGTGGTTACAGTCTCCAATGGAGATAACGTCGCTCTTGTTGGTCAGCAGGCAACATTCTCGCAGGGAACCCCTACCGTCAGAGGAGACGCCAAGGAAGTCCTCACTGGTCAGCAGATCAATGCCAGCCAAGGCACTCTGACAGTCGCAGTGAGTGAGCGGGTAGTCCTCACCGGTCGGCAGATCAATGCTCAGCAGGGTAGCCTTACCTTCATAGTGGGTGAGAGGGTAGTCCTCGTCGGTCAGCAGATCAATGCTCAGCAGGGAACACCAACGGTCAAAGGGGACGCCAAGGAAGCCCTCACCGGTCAGCAGATCAATGCTCAGCAGGGGACCCTCACTATCACGGTGGGCGAGCGGGTCGCTCTCACTGGTCAGCAGATAGCTGCTCAGCAGGGTACCCCGACAGTTCGAGGGGACTCGAAGGAAGCCCTTACCGGTCAGCAGATCAATTCTCAGCAGGGAGTGGTTACAGTCTCCAATGGAGATAACGTCGCTCTTGTTGGTCAGCAGGCAACATTCTCGCAAGGGGCGTTGATAGTTCGCTGGGATGCGAAAGAAGCCCTTACTGGGCAGCAGATCAATGCTCAGCAGGGCGTTCTCACTATTGCCATCGGTGAGCGGGTAGTCCTTACCGGTCAGCAGATCAATGCCAGCCAAGGCATTCTGACAGTCCGGGGGGACGCTAGGGAAGCCCTCACTGGTCAGCAGATCAATGCCAGCCAAGGCATTCTGACAGTCCGAGGGGACGCGAAAGAAGTCCTCACCGGTCAGCAGATAGCGGCTCAACAGGGTACGCTGATAGTTCAGGTAGCTGAAATCCTCACTGGTCAGCAGATCAATGCTCAGCAGGGTGCCCTGACCGCGCGAGGGGGTGCTACGGAGGCCCTTACCGGGCAACAGATAGCTGCTCAGCAGGGTACGCTCACCGTTTCCAATGGAGATAACGTCACTCTTGCTGGCCAGCAGGTTACTGCCAGCCAAGGCATTCTGACGGTTCGCGGGGACGCGAGAGAGGCCCTCACTGGCCAGCAGATAGTTGCTCAGCAGGGTAGCCTCGCTGTCACGGTGGGTGAGCGCGTCGATCTCACCGGTCAGCAGATCAATGCGCAGCAGGGTAGCCTCGCTGCCACGGTGGGTGAGCGGGTAGTCCTCGCCGGTCAGCAGATATATGTTCAGCAGGGCGGACTGACGATCAGCTGGGGCGCTACGGAGGCCCTTACTGGTCAGCAGATCAATACTCAGCAGGGCTCAATCACTGTCGCCAATGGTGACAACGTCACGCTTGCTGGGCAGCAGGTTACTATCTCGCAGAGCACGCTGACAGTCCGAGGGGACGCTAGGGAAGCCCTTACTGGTCAGCAGATCAACGCTCAGCAGGGCAGCATCTCGTTCTCTAGCGGCGATACCGTCGCCCTTACTGGTCAGCAGATAGCTGCTCAGCAGGGTACCCCGACGGTTCGAGGGGACGCGAAAGAAGTCCTCACCGGCCAGCAGATAGAGGCCCAGCAGGGTACGCTCACAATCTCCATCATTGAGCGGGTCGACCTTACCGGGCAAACCCTTACTGCTACGCAGGGCACCCTCACTGTCAGAGGGGACGCCAAGGAGGCCCTTACTGGCCAGCAGATCAATGTTCAGCAGGGCACAATCACTGTCTCCAATGGCGAGAATGTCACTCTCGCAGGTCAGCAGGCCACCCTTGCGCAGGGCACCCTGACAGTTCGTGGGGACGCGATAGAAGCCCTCACCGGTCAGCAGATCAATGCTCAGCAGGGGGCGGTTGCGGTAGTAATCGGCGCGGTAGAAGCGCTCATCGGTCAGCAGATCAATGCTCAGCAGGGTATCCTCACTGTCAACGTGGGTGGGGGCGTAGTCCTTACCGGCCAGCAGATCAACGCGCAGCAGGGCACTCTGACAGTTCGGGGGGACGCGGTAGAGGCCCTTACCGGTCAGCAGATAGCTGCTCAGCAGGGCACTCTCAACGTTACGGTGGGCGACCAGATAGTTCTGACGGGGCAGGCCATTACCGCCGCGCAGGGCACTGTAAGCGTACAGACCGGCGCTAGGGTCCTACTCACAGGCCAGACAGTCAGCGCCCAGCAAGGCGCGCTGAGCTTCTCCGGCGGGGTTACTTATCAGCTTACTGGGCAGGCCATCACGGCAGCGCAGGGCGCGCTCGCGGTGCAGATTGTCAGCGTAGTTGTCTTCTCAGGCCAGCAAATCGATGCGCAGCAGGGCACTCCGGTAGTACAGACGGGTGCGGTAGTAGCACTCGCTGGTCAGCAGATAGACGCCCAGCAAGGTACCTTCTTACTGGGTACGAAAATTGTCGAGCTTTCTGGGCAGCAGCTTACCGCCGGACAAGGTGTTCTGCTGGCTTTCCAGCGAGTTGTAGCGGTCGTGCCGGGAGCGGACATCTATATTGCCGAGGGGTTCGAGGCTAGCGTTGCTGAAGGCTATAGTGTAGTGTTACATAGCGGGTACGGATAGCAGCACATCGCTGCATTTAATGTATTAGTTTGAGGACTGCATAATGCCTACAATGACCAAATTTAACTGCTTCACGGAGAACTTGGCCGAGGGAGCACATAATTTCGCATCCAACGTAATCAAAGTGGTACTGACTAATGCCGCGAACCCTCCGCTGGCAGCAGATACGGTACTGGCGGATCAGACGGGGATTGCGGTTACTTTCCTCTCCACATCCAGCGGTGTTGGCCCAACGACGGGGTTTGCGTTCGAGTTGGAGCAATCCTATCAATCGTCAGCGGGGGTCTACCGATACATCCCGGCGGATATGACTATCCTTGCTACTGGCGGTACTGCCGAAGGTTTCCGTTATATCGTGGTCTACAACGATACGGCGGCGGGCGATCCCCTCATCGGGTGGTTGGACTACGGTAGTGACTTGGTGCTGAATAATGGTGAGTCGCTGGTTATCGATATTAACGCGACTGACGGACTTTTCACCGTAACCTAGAACAGGTAGGTTTTCGTGGCTACTCTGGCAGTAGATGTTCAGGCATATACTGCCACGGTTTACGATGTAGGGCTCTATCGCCCGTGGACGCCAGCGCTAATCACTACGCAGCTGTGGCTTGACGCTACACAAAACCTCACCCTTGTAGTTGATGCTGTAACGACGTGGGGCGACCGGTCTGGCAACGGCATAAACCCCACGCAAGCTACTCCGGCGAATAAACCGAACCGTGTAGCTGCTGCGCTTAATGGGTTACAAGTCCTTAATTTCGATGGGACGAATGACACCTTAGCGCATACCTCCGCCACCAAGCTATTAAAGAATGTAAGCCAAGCGCTAATTGTCGCCGTATACAAATGCGACATTGTGCCCGTCGCTGCGCGCTCAGCGCTCTATATATCTACAGCGACTGCCGGTACTACGCGGGCGAAGATGGGGGCAACCGCCACATCTGAGTATAATATATCGGGGCGTAGGTTAGATGCGGATGGGGAGCTTATAGTAGTTTCAGCTGCGCCGGTTGACACGAATTACCACATACGCGTAGCTGATTTTAAATACGCAACGAGTCCTACACCGCTACCTACAGCGCAATTATGGCACTATCTGGATGGAACGTTAGATGGGTTCCCCATTGAGTGGCAGCCGGTTACAGGACTGACATCAAATACCAACTCTGTAACTTTTAGAGTCGGTGGATCGTCGTCAGGCGCGGGCGTTGAGTTTTTAGATGGGCAGATAGCCGAAGTTATCGTAGTACACAATGCCCCATCTATAAAAACACGTCAGGCTATCGAGGGGTATCTGGCGTGGAAGTGGGGGCTACGTTCGCGGTTACCTGTCAGCCATCCATACAAATACTCAGCCCCAGCTGAAACTATTGATGACGGCATAAACGTACTGACTGTAACAGTGGTAGCTTATGCTGTAACGCAGCCGAACGTCGTCCTCACAGATATACCCTACGTTACTGTCGATGTTCAAACGGTCGTAGTAGAACCGATGAGCAACGTTGCTTTTAAACTTAACGGGGCAATAACTTTACCTATCAGCGTCGCCAGTATTGCTGTAGATGAATATGTCGTCGGACTTTCCAAAGTGTATGTATTGTGGACGCCCGCACACATACAAACTGATGCATGGTGGGATTTCTCTGATGCCGCAAACTACCTACTCGTAAGTTCTTCGTACGCTAGGATAAATGATCAGTCCGGTAATGGGCGTAATCTGGAGCAATCCCTCCATTCAGCTAGACCCACGCAGAACGTGGAAGGTTGGAACGGCCTGAATACAGGGCAGTTCACAACAGCTCAGTTTTTAGAGTTTATGAATTTTGATCAGGTGTCAGGGCAGCAGATATTTTTAGCCCTTGATACTACGAACTTGGGTACCGGCGAGCGGATATTTTTACAGCGTAGCGGAGCAGGCGTAGGTTTATATTTAGGTAGGTTGTCCAACGACCGAAAGCCGTACGTCAATTGGGGCGGTGTGCGTGCTTCAGCGGCGGCTACCGAATTCGGGACTAGGATTCTTCGTTGGGGTTTTACGATGACGTCGACCGTTGTACAGGTTGATGGTAAAACTCCTGTAACCGCCTCGCACTCAGGACAGACGTTGTCGCAATGGACAACGTTTTCAAATGCGACGACTCAGCAGGCTGCTTTCGAGGCTTTTGAATGTCTTATAATACCTGCAGCTTCCGCGACAGCGGCCAACATCGATCGCATAAACGGCTATCTGGCGTGGAAGTGGGGGATGAAATCACGCTTGCCCCTCGGCCACCCATACAAAAACTTGCCGCCCTATGTACCGGCAGCATTTACTATAAACGTATTATCGGTAAGCGTCGCCGCGCAGTCCAGCGTTGGCCTTACACTACGTATTCCAGTACCCGCGCAGACGTACGCAGTTACGCCGCGAACAGTTGGTCTTATGTATGTGCCGTTAGGGCAGACGTTGTTTTCGGTATCATCCGTCGCCGTTAATGTGACGCAACCAAACGCAGGGCTTTTTCGTCAACGCCGTATGGAGGCGACTGAAGACTATATAGAAACATATTTCGAGTATGTAGAGTTCATTAACTACCCACAACGACTTTTTATCGATCCGCGCAGCTTCACTGTAGGTACACCCGCTTCGCCGCTACTTAGACACCGCCATATTATGGGCGTCAGCGCGCAGGCTTACACTGTCGCGAACGGCGCTGTAACTTTATCGCGCGGTTTGCCGGTCACGGTGACCAGCTTAGTAGTGGCCTGTCCTAGCGTTGCGGTACTGTACAATCAAGCAGTGTTGGTCGACGTACTACCTGTGGCAGTAGCCGCGCAGCCTGTTGTAGTAATAGCGGAGCACCGCATTACAGGAGTCGCGTTCGTCGACACGAATACGAAGATCGTTACACTCCGACAGCCGGTTGATGGGGAGTTGATTGTCTCGTCGCGGGCTTTCGCTGCTACATTCCAAAACTTCGAAATTCTACGGCACCGAGTGTTAGACGTAGCCGTTGCAGCCTATAGCGTAGCTACGCCAGACGTACCTATACGGCGGGTTTACACGCTGGTGTGCACAGTTCAAAGTTACGCCGTAGCTTCAGAGAATGTTGCGCTAACCCAGAATCAGCCTATTGTCGTCGCGCCTGCAGCAGTAGCCGCGACGGCGGTCGTAGTAGATTTTGCGTTGTACCGTAAAGTTGTGGTGGACGCGGCCGCGTATGTCTGCGACACCCCTGCCGTCGAGACAAACAAAGTCCAGCAGCTGCAGATTACACCGGTAGCGTACGATGCGACCTTTGAAGAAGTAGGGACGCTGTCGAACCGGCGGGTAGTGGTTACATCTCGTACAGTAGTGATACACTGTGGTTCGGTGTGGTTAAACCGGTTTAGCACGACCCAAAACGCCCCGCTGCTGCCTGATGCTGGCTTCGAGGTTGCGCTTACGCCAGATGTAGCTTGGAGCCTATTATGACAACTTGTATCGACCCGTGCGCCACGCAGTTGGTGCTCTATAAAGACCGAGACAACGCGGTGACGGTCATACCATATTCAAATATGACTGAGCGCGTAGTGTACGACATGACCGCTGTAACCCGCGTCGTCGCGAACGCCGATCTGTTGATTTCCACGACCGTGGGGGATTCAGTCGTCGGTGACAGTGACGTCACCCCCGCTGTTTTCTGGAACGACGACACGCTGGTGGATGGTGTAGCGCAATGGCGTATCTACGCCAAAGTTGGGTTGTTTTCTGGCATCCAAGCGGCTGAGTACACGCTGCGAATTACCTTATATGACCCAAGCCATCCAAATGGATTGGTACTCCCCGGTACTGACACATCACTGTACATCGTTGTGCGGGACCTCCCCTGATGCCAGCGCTCGGGCCATGGGTCAAAGGGATCGTAAACACGGTTGCGGATAACGCAATACCCATCGACGCCTTGGCGGATGCCAGAGACTGCGATATTGGGGATGAGGGGTTCGCTGTAGCACGGGGGACCTACTCGCTGGTAAGCGACGCAGCTGCGTTTCGCTTCCTGTTCGAATCCGGTGGGAAGAGCTACGCCGTCTCCGAGGGGTATGTCGGTATTCTCGGGGAGAGCGCCTTTACCACGATCCACCCTGCGGTGGGCGACGTAGGCTGGGCGGAGCTGGGCGGGCTGCCGGTTTTCTGCGATAACACAGGCGTGTACCAGATAAACGGTGATACCGCCAGCCAGCTGGTTGTACGCCCCACCATAGAAGAGGAGGGGCGGTATGACCTCGTCACCATGCCGGGTGGGCACACCGTTGCCTACTGGCGTGGTCGACTGCTTGTTCTGCGGGGCCGGTCCATGCTGTGGTCGGAGCCCTTGGACTACGGCTGCCACAGTCCGGCGCGCAACTTTGTACGGTTCTCCAGCAGCCCCACATGGATGGCTCCGCTGGACGGGGGTGTGTTTGTAGGGCTGCGTGATACCGTAGTGTTCTTGGCGGGAACCAACCCCGCAGAGTTTCAGCAACGGACTGTCGCTGGCCCGAACTGCCCGAAAGCCTCTCTGGTTATAGACTCCCGATATCTCCCCGAGGAAATGGCCGGTAGGGGGGATGTAGCTATCTGGATGGGTGATATAGGGTTTGTTGTAGGACTGCCTGATGGTGGTGTAGTATACCCTCAAGCGGAGAATCTCATCGGGGTGCCTATTGTGCCCCGCAACTTGGCTATTATCGACGACCGCGTGTACGCGTTTGCCACTGAGGAGTGAATGATGAAGCAACTGAATGTGAGGAAGCACCTCAAAGAAATTCAACAGTTCCTGCGTACAGGCGACTGGCAGGAGACTGCTGAGGGCCTGATTATCCATGGCAGTATGCTTGGGGTAGGTAAGTACTACCACACAGTCAACGGCCGTGATGAGCAGGTTGACACTAACTTGATACCAGCTGAGGGCATCGCGCATATTCTGAATGTTGTTTTTGGTGCGACAGCTAAAGTTTCGACATGGTATCTGGCTCCATACAGTAACAACTACACTCCCACATCGACTGTCACAGCGGCGACGTTTGATAGTCTGGGTGCTGAGCTGGCCGGGGCTCCGGAGGGCTATACTGAATCTACCCGCCGCGAGTGGGTGGATGCTGCGGCTTCCGCAGGTAAAATCGGTAACTTGTCCAGCCGGGCGACGTTCACCATCGTGACAGCGACGACCATCAACATTAACGGCGCAGGGCTGCTGTCCTCCAACGTGAAGGAAGGTACTACAGGTACGCTGGCGTCCATGACGAAGTTCGCCTCTACCCGTACGCTGAACAATACGGACACGTTTGAATTGGGCTATGAAGTCGAACTGACCGACAGCTAAGTTGTGCGATGTCCTATAACGGTGGAGTCAGTTTCACAGGCGATAAGAAGCTAGCGCGCAGGGCCTTGGACGAGGCCCTCAAGCTTGCGAACATGGTCGCTGTTCAGAAACAGACAGCCGGTTTAGCCAGTCTCGAAAAAGTCTATGACATAGAAGGCGGCACAGTACGTGTTGTAGACAACGAGCATGTCAGACACTTGTATATCGATATACCTCCTACACCCGTAGAAGAAGAAGAAGAAGTGGAGGAAGAGGATAAATTTTTTGAGCGTGGTGTATTCGTATTGTATGTATGCTACGGAGCGCAACAAGGTAGTACTGGAGCAGCTGTAGCAGCATCGATTAAACCTGTATGGGCTGCGCCTCCGGCCATCGATACCAATGTCGCTGCGGTGGCGCTAACAACTACTGGCGAGGTTGTCGCTGCTGGTAGGGATTTACTTAGGGATATGTATGATTATGGATGGTCTAATAGTAGGCTTTCTTTAGACCACGCAAACAACATGGCGACGTTGGATTGGATAGGCCCTACTGGCATACGCTTGTATATTTTTTCACGAACACCAGTTAGTAAGTATACTCAAGACTTAAATAACTTTTACACATATACGACGGAGCAGCGTATCCTCATGTGTAAAGGCAGGCAGGTTATTAGTGCTGGGACAGTGTCCGCGTATTTACCGTTCGGTGAGTACATTATAGGGTTCGGTATATTAGAATCTAAGTTAATTTACATCCATTCGAAATCCCACAGTACGTTGGTTACGCCACACGCGAATAACCCTACGTGGTTTTTATCTAACGCGGTTATAAAAGCTGTGGATATTACTATCGATGCTCTTAACAGAATTACTGTACTTCCGGGTGTTCAAACTGTAGGTACTTTTGCGCAGAGTCGATCAGATTATGGGTTAGCTGTGGACGGCGCAGAAACTGTAGATGATTATAACTGCGGTATTGGCAGCACGTTTTTTTGCTTTAGTCCGGATGGCACAAAAGCTGTTAGAAATAGAGCATTTCCGGGGATATCTGAAACCACCACAAACGCTACATCTACCTCAGACCCGTATTCGAATTATATCGAGACGGTGACCGCGACACATAATATTTCTTTTAAAGAAGAGCTTACATTCTCCATAAATTCGATTACTAACCTTGTGGAGTTCACACGTACAAAAACACAGAACCCGAGCGGACCTATTATGGTATCGACGGATTTAACCAATGCGGCAATAAGTACTACGCTTTCGTCCACTAAGACAGAGGATATGGGTCCTGGGGACCTGTACAGACAGTCTTCAACATATAGTGAAACAGACTACAGGTCTTACATAACCAGACTTGATGGAAATTTATCTGAGGTATTGGCGTACGATTATGATTGGAACAATGAGTTAGTGGTGGCGCGTTTAAATTACTTAGAAGCTGAGTCTGAGTATATACGGAACGATTCGGGGTATGGGGACGCGGAATACGGTATGATAGTGAACTCTAACGTATTATTACCTGATACTGACGCTGGGTCTGGTACTGAAAATAGGTATGCAAATGAAAACATGACGCACTCAGGACGGTTTAAGACTGAGTTGCTTATAGAGTCAGTTGCGGGCGGCGGGGTAGAATTTATTACTATACCTTTCCACGATTATGATGATCCGGGGAGTTCCAGCACATATACTGGCACAGTGCGGTTTACAGCAGACGATTCGCCCGATCAATTTACAGATTATACATCTACAGGTTATCGAACGACTGTAGAAGGACCCATTGTAAGCACCATGCGACAGGATCAAGTTTTAGCTATGCAGCATGGTGTTGTGTGTATGGATTTGCGTAATAATATAGTTGTGATGACTCATTGTAAGGAGAGTAGGAGCTTCACACAAGAATATAACTACTGGGGGCATGGTACTGGGAGTGTTAGTAGCGGTAATACTATCCCAGAAGGGAGTCCTGAGGATAATTATACAGGTGGTACGAGAACGTGGGAGGAGGAAGTTAGCTGGGACCCAGAAGAGACGGAGTTACGCGAACGAGTTGATATACTGTACGTACGTGGAAATCCGCTAGTACTGCCTCAAACAGTAGGCGTAGATGGTAAACCTACATACAATGCGATATATAACAACCCTATCGAAACCACTTCCCCATGGCGTTATGAGAACGCTATAGCTAACGTTATGAAGTGGTATACATCCGGTCCAACCATTGGGAATAACATCTCTATACAGGCATCTAATGTGCTAGCCACATCAGATACACTTCCTTACGATATCATTTTTATGGGGCAGATATTAGGTGTTTTTGGGGGTAGTGTTGCTGTGGATAGGGTTTCTGGGGATGTCGTGGCTATAGTGCATTCTGGAGATTACAGGGACGTAGATGCGGCAGCTCCAAACACAAACGCAAGACAAGGGTACGCGTGTTCGCAAGCAGTGTATTATTATTCTGTTAGTTCTGGTGAAGTCGTTAGTTTGCAGGAGCGTATGTGGCCCGGTCACGACACTAAGTTGCATTTTCCCGTTAATTTAAATTTGTACCCCGGAACTGATTATGGCTTTGCGGGGCAAGTAGAGTTCGCTGGTGTAATAGACGAAAGAAATTTAGGTTTGTTTGAGGATGTAACCCCGTGAGTACACTAATCGTCGATGTACGAACCATCACCGTCGCTACCCCGATAGTAAAATGGCGGGATAGACCCATAGCGCGTGAGACAGCAGTACTCAACGACTACGCGTACCGTGACGATCTCAGGGAAATAGCAAAAGTCATCAACCCGTCTCCACTGGACAGCGAATACCGTTACGCTTTCGATACCGCCGTCATTACATCTGATACCTATGAAACGTACACTATCTCATATGTGGACTTACTCGATACTGCGGTTGTTGTAAGCGCGATTGATACGGTCAGATTAGCGACTATCGATGTAACAGAGTCCGCAGCTGCTATAGACGCGATAGAGTACCGCGTACTAACGCAACAGGATGTGGTGGACACCGCTGTACTGGGTGATGTTGCGCAGCTGACTAATTCAATAGATGACGTTGTTGATACGGCGTCTATCGTTAGCGAGACCTCTTACCGCGTTATAGCGCGGATCGAAGTAATAGAAAGCGCCGTCGCTACGGATGTGGCATACCCGGTAGGGGCCACCGATGTAGTAGATAGCGCAGTTGTCCTCAGCGCCGTAACGTACTTCAGTGGCACGGCTATCGATGTATGCGAGACGGCAGTTATCAGTTCCGCAGCAGAACTGGGCAACGATATACGGAGGGCGGATGTAGTTGAGTTGGGCGGTATTACGTCCTTTGTAGATACTATTTTAACCGCCAAGGAGTCTGTACATGAACAAGGTTTTCTCGAAAGTTGGCTCTACAGTCCGGATGGCGTGGACCCGGTTTCTGGGTGGGGTCTCGATGATGCTTGGACTTGTAACGTGGCTACTTGGGCTATGTCTCGCTATACTGGTGTGGGTATTGCTGATCTTGGTAGCCGTTTTGCTGTATCTAGCGGAGGTCTGTTTGAAAGGTCTGGGGCGTACGCTAACGCGAGGATCGAAACTGGTTCTGTGAGTTTCGATGCGGGTAAGCGCCCCATCCCACAGAAGAAGCGCATCCCGCAGCTATACATCAACGGAACGTATGATACTGCGCTCGCCGTGGACGTGACCGCCGAGCTTAACGGGGTGAAAGCAACTTACGTGTATAGTCCGCTGACAGATACTACAGGTAACCCCACGAAAGTACGGGTAGATATAGGCCGCAAACTGAGTAGCTTCTATTTCAAATTCGGTATAGAGAGTACGGGCCGCGCTGAATTGTTTGGGTGCGAAGCGATGGTCCACGCTTCGCAGCGGAGAATATAATGGGCGTGTATGTAGATTATGGTTCAGGCGCGGTCTATTACGAAGTCGAGGCGTCGGAAGCCTATACAGCTGACACGTCGGCGCAGGTAGAGCAGCGTGGGACGGACGTAAATAATTATTTATTGAGTCTGGAAGACGCCGCTGATTACGCGGCTTCTGCGGCCGTACGAAAAATTGAGGACTTAACGGATTTCAAAGCCACTGTAGCGTCGATAACATTCGACATCCCGGCTGTACCGATAAGCTCGGTTGATCTGGCGTGTAAAGTACCTACGCTTACGCTGGCGCACCCAACAGTGCGGGCAGCGAGCCTAGATACAGATTTTTCCTACACAACGAAAAACCCTAAAACACAATCGTGGAGCGCGCCTGCGCCGGTTAGCTTTACGGCTCCGGACGCGCCCGCAGCTACGCCGAGCTACCCTCTGCCATCCGCCCCCAGTGACTACGACCTACCGAGTACGCAGGCCCCTACTTTAACACCTGCAGTTTTTGTGCCGGACGTACTTTCCACCCCCGCACTGGAACCTATCACGCTGGACACCAGCGACATTGTGTACATCGACGAGCTGGTAATCGACGTGGACACCAGCGCCTTACTGGATGCGATAGAGGCGATGACGTTGTTCGATACCACGCCGCCTGTCCTTCCGGAGTATACCTACCTGATACCGGAGATATTCAGCGTCGTGGGGTCCATGGCGACTGGTGACACCATCGTGAATTACTACCAGCTGCTGGCAGCTCGCAGCGGTCTGCTGACTGGCACAGCTCCAGCTACATACAACTCATTCGCTCGGCGCGGGCTTACGCCGCCTGACGGCGCGGCTGTGTATGATACGTGGCTGAACGGCATACTGAACAGCAAGCTGGATGATTCAGACCGCGTGTTCGAAGCTGTCGCGATAGATGAGTGCGTGCTGGCCTCCTTCCAAGTAGGTACAGCGGCGCATCGTTTACTCGTTGACATTCAAACAGCGCTGTACGATTTGGATTTTGCGCTGGCAAAAGCTGCTGTAAACGTGCAGCTGGAGCAGGCAAAAGCCATCACTGCTATATATAAGGCGGAGCTTGTACTGCTGCAGAACACCATCAGTCAATACAACGCACAGGCTGCATATGTTGAGTCGCTAGCGCGGGTATTTGTCGCTAATTCGCAGCAGATAGACGTGATCGGCGACCTCAATACTGTTACCGCCGACATGTTCGCTACCGCAGAGTCTGTGAAGGGTATTTCTGCAGATGTGTATAAATCGATGGTTATGGGGGAGAAGGCGAAGCTGGCGCAGTACAAGGCGGTTGTTGACGGCTACAAGGCTTACGTCGCTGAGGCATCCTCGGCTGTAGCCGCGTACTCCGGCGCTACGACGTTGTTCTCAGCTGAAGTGCAGCGCATCAGCACGGAGTATGATACATATTCTACCGCTGCGCAGAGTGTGCAGTTTAATAACTCAGCGCGGGCGGCCTCCTTGCAGGCGCAGCAGGCAGAATTGCGGTCGTATGCGGCAGAGGCAGATTCTCTGGCGGCGGGCGCAGCAGTGCAGGCCATCAAACTGCAGGCTAACGCTGCCGAAAGAATCGCCGATCGTACTAATAGAGCGCTGGATTCTGATGAGGAAGCTACAAGACTGCGGGTAGACGGAACCAAGTATGATGAACAGATGACCAAGTTCATTACCGAGCTGCAGAAACACGTTCCGGAGCTGGAAGGAAAGTCTGACTACGCGGGTATTGTCACGCGGTATGTGTCAGCCGTGCAGCAGGCAGTCAGCCGCGCAGCAGAGCTGTCCCAATCAGCGAACATCCAATTAGCGAAAGCCTACGCTGATGTATATGACGCTGCAGGACGTGCTGGAGCCGCCGTAGCCTCAGGGCAACTGTCCGGATTTAGGGCTTCTGCCAACCTCAGTGCGAGTGATAGTCTACAAGCCAGCGACTCGTATACCGTGGCTAGAGCAGCGTCTGGCGGCACCAGCTACAGTGAGAACGTTAATTACACGGGGGCCATATGACCACGATTTACGAAAATGTCGCGAGTCTGGTTCAGGATGCGGTCAACACCACGTTGTCCGCTGCTACGAATAGCTCGACGTTCGACTACTCACCCAAAGCCGTAAAAATAGCACCGACTAATTTAATTAGCGTTATCCCCAGTGTCATTCTGCCGAGTGCGCCTACGTACAGTAATCAAAGCGTACCGTTGCCGGACATCAAGGGGTCGCTCAGCAAAGCATCCTACAACGCGGTGTCGTCTGTACTGACAGGTTTTAATGTCAGTAATCTCCCCAGTTCGTTGGCGTACCAAATTCCAGTGCGCCCGGATGCACTGCCGGATTACGGTATACCTGCCAGCCCCGGTCAACCACCACAAACCGGGTTCATTAGTGTTCTGGATAGCGCTGGGCTCACCCCAGTGGAGTCGCCTGTCATCACTGTGGGGCTACCGCCTGATTTAGAGCCCATACCTACTCTGTCATACACTACGTATGGCTTTGATATGCTGAACGTCAGCGTGCCCGTCCCGACAGAAGTTCCGTCTATCGATATGCTGAGCGACCCTGAGAAGCTGGTGGTTACGCTGGAGCCGCGCCTGTTGTCGGCGATACAACACACGCTGTCCGGTCAGGACATCATGGATGTGCAGCAGCAGCTGTATAACCTTGCGACGCACGACCTGCGCCGCGAGCGTGTAAACGTGGAGCGTAAGTTGTTTTCAGAGTCTGCCGCCAACGGTTTTGACGACGCCAACGGGCCGTTGTTTGAGAAGCTGGCCGATGTAAACTATGAATCTCGGTTAAAGGATGGCGAGTCGTATGAGGAAGGCCGGGACTTTCTGTATGACGCGGCCAAGAAGAAACTCGTTGCCGCTATTCAGCAGTCCATAGCGCTGGAGACTGCGAACTTCGCTGTGCACATGGCGTACGCCTCCAAACTGGTTGAAGTGTTCGAGATCAACGCAGAGCTGCACAACCAAGTGTTTAATCTGGTGGTGGAGATGTACACACTGCAGCTGCAGGCCACAAACGCCGTCATCGATGCGTACAACACGTACGTGGGAGTAGTGGTAGCGGAGCAGCAGGCTGAAACCGCTGAGCTGAGTGTGGCCAGAGCCAAACTGCAGTCCAACAAAGCGCGCATCGCTATGTACCGCGCGCAGGGGCAGACGGCTGGCGTGCGCGCTGATGTATTCGAGACGGACGTGCAGCAGAGTATTCTCCCGCTGGAGGAATACACAACATACATAGACGGTCTACTCGTAAACGTAGATATTCAGCAGGAGAATATCAAAGCCTACAAGGATGGTCTGGCTGCCTACGCGGACGCGATGAAAGTGGATAAAGCCAAGATCGACGCGTACGGCGCGCAGATACGTGCTGAAGGTTCGGCAGTTGAGGTCTACAAAGAGAACTGGGATTTGTACAGCGGAGCCTACTCAGCGCTGTCCGGACAGAACAGTGCTATCAGTGGGTTTAATCGTGATTCGCTGCAGGCGCTGAACGCTGAAATAGGCGTATTCCGCGCCGCCGCTGATGAGCAGGGGGCTTATTTGCGTGCGATATCGGCATGGGCCGAGCAAAACCGAGGTGCGTCAGGTGACTACTCCCGTGGTGTGAATCAAGCGGTGAGCTACCTGACCGGCAGTAACAAAACGACGTTGGATTTGGTGGAATCGAAATCGCGTGTTGATTTGTACGTAGCGGATATCAAATCTACGCAATCGGCGCTGACCGCTCAGCGGCAGGCGGCGCAAGCATCCATTGACGCAGGCTTGGCGGCGTCCACCGCTACGACGTATGCAGGGCAGGCGCAGGCGGCGTACTCCGTACGCTCCATCTCTGCCGGGTTGGGGTCTACTGCCAGCGACGCAGAATCCAGCAACTTCAACAGCCGCGCGTCGATCGGTAACTCGTACACCAAATCATATTCATATTCGAAGTCCGGTGCCGCGCCATGAGTTTTGTTTGTAGTGGATTGGCGTATACTACCCCTGACGTGCAGGAGATATAGACATGGCTACAAACCCCAACGATCCGCTCTCGGCGAAGCAGTCGGCGCAGGCACCTACAGGTCTGCGTGCTCTTGGTAAATCCGCATCAGGGCTTAGTACCAGCGTGATAGATTCGGGTAATGACGCGCTCAGAGCGAGATTTGGGTACAACCCGGCCAACTTTGATAACTCCCCGAGGACCAAAACAGGGATCAGCGAAGATGCCATGGCTCGCGCGAATGCCAATCTCAGGGGCGGTAAACCTATGTCATTTAGCGACGCTACTGGTGGTTTACCGATAAGCACTGGGAAGGGGACAGCTAATTTCGGTACTACCGGTGATGCGAACTACGCATTGAATCAGTACCGTCAAGCCAATGAATCGCGGCAGAAGCTGATTGATTCCCAGCGTCCTGAGAATGCAGGGTTCAGTAAGTTCACCTATTTGGGCGCTCCGAAAGGCGGCCTCCCTGCGAAACCTGAAGCAAAACCCGAAGCAAAAACTGGCGACGGAGAACCCACGCTGCGCAGGCTGGGTAGCAACCGCGAGCCTCCCCGCGTCAGGCCGATGGGGCTCGAAGATGACACCATGGTTGGTTATGCGCCAGAGGAGCCCGCAGTACGGCCCCCAGAAACGGCGGGAGATGCCATATTCCGCAGGCGCTACCTGCGCGGGCGCGAGCAGGGGATGGACATGAGTTCCATCCTGCGAAAGCCACGAGCAGAGGTTGGTATGCGTAAAGGTGGAGAAGTTCCCCGCGAGTCCCAATGGAGGACCGAGCCGACAAAAGGAGGTAAGACTGTGCATACTCGCCTGCCCCAACGGCCGAGGGTTGTTACTACAAAACCCAAAGTGAAGCAGCCCGGTTACGCCATGGGTGGGAAGGTAACAATGCCTCCCGAGCAGGCAGGGCCTATCGGTGATGTTGAGCAGGACATGGGGGAGGACACGCAGCAGGTCGCGGTGCGTCCCGGCGAGTATCTGCTGAACCCTGAGACCGTGGAGTTTATCGGGCAGGGCGACTACGAGCAGGGCGTGCGTCAGCTCAACCAGATCGTCAAGCAGGCCACCGGTGAAGAACCCGGCCCGGAGATGGTGGAAGCGCCCGAAGGCGGGGAAGAAATGATGGAGGGCTTTGCTTACGGCGGACCTACCACCGGGCAATACTCACTGAACGACCTTGGCGAGCCTCGTGCGCGCCCACCAGCTGCGCGGCCGCCGTTTATGGATGTGCCGACGCCGGGGAGTACCATCTATGTCGATTCTGTGGGGGACGCCCGAGTGCAACCACCTCTGCGGTCCTTTCCGGGCACACAGACTGCTGCGGGCGACGCGTATGTTGCGGAGCAAGCCGCGCGCGCGCGAGATGGGTTCGGTCGCCCCATAGCTCCGGCTCCGGCTCCGGCTCCGGTAGTTGAAGCGCCGCTGGCCACGCCTGCAGCGGCCGTTAAGGCCACGCCCGCTGTTGAGGGTCCGCCCCTGCCACGCGGTATGCGGTGGGAACGTGCTGCCGGAGAATTCGGTAAAGGGGTCAAAGCCGACCTTACGCGAACATACGGGTCTGTTAAGAATGCGGCCAAAACATATGGTTTGAGGGGGCTGGGCGGCGCGCTACTCGCTGCGCCCGAGGTCGCTGAGATAGCCTATGACACGCAACGGAACGACTTCTACAACGACCCCACCGTGCCTACCAAGGACAAGGCGCTGCAGATTGGCAGTAATATGGTCGATACCTCCCTGCGCATGGGTGGTGCGATTCTTGGCGGGTCTATAGGCGCAGGCGCGGGTATGGGCTGGGGGTCTATACCACTCGGTGTAGCGGGCGGCGTGGGTGGCTACGTGGCAGGCGACGCGCTGTGGGAGGGTGACAACCAAGCCCTCCGCGATTACCGCGCGGCCAACCCGATTGTGGCTCAGGAAGAGAAGAAGAAGGACTCCGCTGCCGCCCCCACGCTGCCTCCGGCACAGACGTGGACGTCGCCGCAGGGCGAGGTGTATACCGGGGCGCTGCCCAGCCCGGTGGGCAACTACATCGCCAACAATGGGAAAGCCGCTGACAGCTTTGGTGTGAACCCGGTAAATGCGGGTAACCTGCGCCAGATACCCGGCTCGAACGCTCAGTACGCAGGTAATTACGGTGGCCAAGAGGTTATTGTGACGCGCGGCGCGAACGGGGAACCGGTGTTTACTGGCCTGCGTAACCAACAGGAGCTTGCAGCCAGCGCCCAGCGCGCCGCACAGGCCGCAATCCCCAAGACGGCTGAGCAGATGCTCCTTGAGCGGGCAGCGTACGTCCAGAACAGCTGGGAGCCGGACGCGGTGCGCGCCAGAGCGGACGGCACAGCCGACAAAGTGCTGGCCGACGTAGCAGCGATGGAAGTAGCTAAAGCCAAGGCTGGCGGGAGCGCTCTGACCCCCGGCGAGCTGACGGCTGACGTCGTAAAAGTGCTGGAGCCGATGTTCGCCCAGTTCGGCGATCAAGCACCTACGGCCATGAGCCAGTTCATGCGGGATATCTCCGCTACGGAACTTGGCCCCATTTTTACGCAGCTGCCCCCGAACGAGCAGGCGCAGATGATAAACGACTGGACAATACAGACCCAGCAGATAAACCCGCGCGCACAGAAAGCAGTGAAGCAGGCGGGTAGTGATTTTGTCGCCGAGCCGGGTCTCCGAGGACAACCTTCTTTCTCGAATGTCCGGGATGCAGGTTTCCGTGATTGGTTGGCACCGGACAGTAATGTAGGTTTGTTTGAATCACTGTCCTCCAAGATTCCATTCATGGATACTACGCAGGTCGCTGATATGCGCTATTTCGGACAAGAAGACCCGTTCACCGTGAATTACGACGACATTACCAAAGACGAACAAGCTACGCTTGAGCGATTAAAGAAACAGCAAGAAGGAAAGTAAATGTCTCTTCTCGACCAAATTGACCCTATGGCGAGACGGATCAGCCTGCTCGATCGTCTCGGGCGGGGTGAACAGGTCGATCCAGCAGAGCGAGAAGATATAGACCGGGCAACGACCGGGTCTATGGGGGAGTTCAACAAGGGGCTCCGGCGCTCCGGCTTCAATGCGCTGGCGACGTCTGAAGCCGCGCTGGGGCAGCTGGCTGAGCCAATCAACCCTGAGTACGCCCGTGAGCGGTTTGCCGGGGCCGAGGCGACCCTGCGGGATATGCCTCAGAAACTTGTCGCGCAGACCCCGACGTTCGAACAGGCCCAGCAGACAGGGGACTATCTCGGGTATGGTGCGGGCAAGCTGGGTGAGGGCCTTGGGTCGACTATCCCCACGGTAGC
>Ga0105097_10000440_pt1 | contig 18994 bp, 25 predicted proteins | sample PPLLak12cMay2015_FD_87035 | JGI IMG/M metagenome (GOLD analysis project Ga0105097, IMG submission 87035) | Freshwater sediment microbial communities from Prairie Pothole Lake near Jamestown, North Dakota, USA - PPLs Lake P7 Core (1) Depth... | ecosystem: Environmental > Aquatic > Freshwater >...
AACGATTCGTGGGAACTTTGGGGAACCGCCACAGGTATAACATTCGTTACATATAGATTTGCTTATGTAAAAGGAGGCAGGCAATGTCGACATATACAATTCCGACAGTGAACGACTATAAGCCGAAACTGGTGGATTCGGCGTACTACGCTGATATCCGCTATGACGCAAATGAAACGGCGCCTAATTATATTGGGCTGCATGTTACTAATGGCGCCTCAACCGCATCGACCGATTGGAAAATCTACAATTTTACTCGTGTCGGTGGAATCACAACCCGGATTAGGCTGGCTTATGGCGCTTGGGATAACCGGGTTGCGCTGTTTCCGTGAGGTGATATATGGCATACGCCTTTAACCCCTTCACAGGCAGCTTCGATTACAATGTTGGAACAGCTCCGACATTTACTGATGTCATCGTTACCACCAGTTTAACGATTGGTGTTAATCCGACCGATTACACTTTCCCAGCAGCAGACGGTCCTGCCGGATGGATTCTTCAGACTGATGGAGCAGGCACGCTAACTTGGGTTGCGAAGCCATCATCTGCTGAATGGACCGATGCCGGGACATTCTTATATCCGAATGAAATAGCGGATAACATTATCATCGGTGCTGCGACGGAACTTGCAGCCACCATCAATCTCAACGCAGACGGAACCTCACGCTTCAAAGGAGTGATGACATTGGGGACAGCGATTAGTCCCTATGCGCTCCCCGCAACAGACGGAGCAAGCGGAGATGTTCTTACATCAAATGGAGGCGGGACTGTATCGTGGGTCGCTCCTTCAGTGGCAGTTAACGCAGAGCGTCATTTTTTACACAGTTTAATGGGAGCATAGGGAGGATATATATATGGCAATAAATCCACGAGTTTTAGCGCAGCATGTACCGGCAGCGGGAGGGGCGTTTGAAGCAGCGTATACTGTCCCTGCGCTGACGAAGACAACTTGTTCAACAGTAATCATGCATAACACCAATACCACCACAACTGACGCAGCTTATGTGCGTGTGGCAGTAGCTGGCGCAGCAGACGCTATCAGCCAGCAGATTTATTCTGTCAATGTTCCGCCGGAAGGAACGGTCATTGTGACGACAGGTATCACTCTGGCGACGACAGATGTAGTGCGTGTAGCATCATCGAACGGAACTGTTAACTTTCACTTGTACGGAATTGAAGAAGCCTAAACATATATAGGAGGGCATAACCATGTCAGTTGATATCATCGGAACATACGCACCGAAGGAAGCGACCTATCTCGTTCAGACCGCTTCTGGCAGTTTAACGAATGAGCAGGCACTCAGCTCCCTAGTAACTGGAGTTATGAAGGTTACGAATGGGACAGGCGTCATTAGCACTGCTGCAGCAGGAACGGACTATGTCGCACCGGGCGGAGCGTTGGGAACACCAAGCTCTGGAACCCTTACGAATTGTTCGGGACTTCCTGTATCGACAGGGATTAGCGGTCTTGGCACCAATGTAGCGACCGCCCTTGCCATTAATGTAGGAACTTCTGGAGCCGTAGCAGTTTTAGACGGAGCCATAGGAACACCTTCTTCTGGAACATTAACCAACTGTTCTGGTTTACCAATTACTGGTCTGGTGGGTGATGCGGTAACTGCGTTGGCGGTCGGTTCCATTGAACTCGGACATGCTTCGGATACGACCATTACTCGCACAGGAGCAGGTGCTATAGCCGTAGAAGGCGTAGCGGTTATTCTTTCAGGTGGCGCACTAGGAACTCCAGCAAGCGGAACATTAACAAATTGCACTGGCTTACCTCTCACTGGCATTACTGGCGATGCAGTCACCGCCCTCGCTGTCGGCTCAATCGAATTGGGTCACGCTTCGGATACGACCATTACCCGAACTGGCGCAGGAGCGATTGCTGTTGAAGGGGTTGGCGTGCTGCTCTCTGGCGGTGCATTAGGCACCCCTGCTTCTGGAACGCTCACGAACTGCAGCGGATTACCGCTCACAGGACTCGTTAGCGATACCACTACAGCGGTCGGTGTTGGAACTATCGAACTCGGTCATGCGTCAGATACGACCATCGCTCGTGTGTCTGCTGGCGTGATTAGCGTTGAAGGAGTTACGATTCCTTCAGCGTCAAGCACCACAACCTTTACTAATAAACGAGTGACACCTCGTGTGGGAAGTACCGCTTCATCGGCTACGCCCACTATTAACACGGACGACTACGATGCCTATAGCATTACGGCACTTGCTGCAGCCATCACATCGTTTACAACCAATCTCTCTGGAACTCCTACGAACTTCCAGAAGTTGATTATCCGAATCAAAGATGATGGAACGGCAAGAGCCATAGCTTGGGGTGCATCGTTTGAGGCGAAGGGTGTTGACCTTCCGATAACGACTGTCGCAAGCAAAGTGCTTACGGTCGGTTTCATTTATGACACAGTAACATCCAAATGGGGCTGCGTGGCTTCAGCTCAGGAGGCATAACATGGGTGGACCGGCACTTTTTAGACCGAGCAATATCTCTACTGGGCTTGTTGGATATTGGAAGTTAAACAATGACGCTACGGATAGTTCGGGGAGTGGATATAATCTGACGGCAGTAAACAGTCCCTCTTATGTCGCAAATGGAAACTATTGGGGCGATGAGTATGCTGCTGACCTCGAATATGATTCTTCCAATTATTACACTATAGCAAGTGGCTCCTGTCCAAATCTTGAAATTACAGGAAATTTTAGTATGGCTACTTGGGTAAGAATAGAGAACAGTGGAGGTATTGGTAATAGTTATATCATGTCTAAATGGGACATCGCAGGGGATAGCGATGGATATCAAATGATGTTTAACACTGCTGACAAAATCAGAATTGATATAAACTCAACAACTGGAATTGTCAGTGGGGAATCTCTTTCTTACGGTAAGTGGTATCATGTCGTTGCTACTTATGATGGAGCTAAAGTTAATATTTATCTCAACGGAAATCTTTCTAGCTCTACTGCTCATTCTACAAATCCAAATGCAAGCGGTATGGCTTTTAGGATTGGAGCAAGTAATTTACCTAATGGATATCTTGATGGTAGATTAAAAGATTGTGCAGTATGGAATGTCGCTCTCACCCCCCTCCAAATTAAGTCTCTAGCTATGGGTGTCGACCTCAACAATAAGGCATACCGCCCTAGCGATGTCTCTACTCAGCCGACTCATTGGTGGAAGCTGAATGAACTGAGTGGCAATAGAGCCGACAGCATTGGTTCCGCAACACTCACCGACACAAACACAGTCGTATCAGGTGGTGGCTACATCGAAGGTGTCGCAGCGAAGCCAGACGGTTCCGACACTCTTGAAGCTGCAGACTCCGCTGATTGGGACTTTGGAACTGGCGACTTCACAATCAATTATTGGGCGAACATCTCAACGACTGGTTTCGCTATCGGAGTTGTTGAACAGGATAAAGCAGCAGGAGGTATTGACATCTTTAATTCCGCAGGCGCACAACCCACCTCTTGGGTCATGGACTGTTCCTCGACAAGAACCACCTTCAACGCAACAACGATTCAGGTCGGGACTTGGCAGATGTATTCCTTCATCAGAAGGAGTGGAACTCTGTCGCTTTACATAGACGGTCAGTTTGTCAGCTCCCATGCCAATGCAGGGAATGTTACTGGTTCTGGTGAACCGTTCAAGCTGTTCCATAGTGACGGTGCTGCGAACGGTTTCAGAGGGAATGTCGCTGATTTTGCGGTGTGGAAAGGGTATGCGATTTCAAGCGATGAGATTAAACGGCTTGCTTCAGCGTTTCCAATCCAACAGACAGGCATAGTGTCTTACTGGAAGATGGATGAGGCGAGAGCTGCCAAGTCGTTTATCGCAAGCGGTTCCGCACAGATTGATACCGCACAATTCAAGTTCGGAACATCCTCTGGTCTTTTCAACGGAACAACGGATTATGTCACAGGACCGACATCCGTAGATTTCGATTTTGGGACTGGAGATTACACGACAGAGGCGTGGGTGAGATTCTCAGCGGTTAACACGAACCGTTCTATATGGTCAACTAGCGGTTCAAGATTGTATTTTGATAACACGAATACAAACATTTATGTTTACGAGGATACTGGAGCTGCGAAAATTACAGCTGCGTGGTCTGGTTCAATAAACACTTGGTACCATGTTGCCGTTTGCAGAACTTCAGGAAATACAAAGCTGTTCATTGACGGAACTCAGGTTGGTTCCACTTATGTCGGTTCAACGAATATCACTGGAACTGGAAACATGATAATCGGTCAATGGTATAACCTGAGCGGATTTTATATGAATGGATGGATTGACGAGTTAAGAATATCTAATTCATCTCGTTATCCGAATAACTTCACGGCTCCGACCTCAGCGTTTACAGCCGATGACAGGACATCTTTACTCATGCACTTTGAAGGTTCTGACGGCTCCACCACCTTCACCGACTCATCCGCCTCTGGAAGCGGAACTCCTGCGACCTTGGCTGATGCGATTGGGAGTAATAATCTGACGACTGCTAACAGCCCTGTACAGGTAGTTGGAATGTCAGGGAACGCTACGGATTTTGAGAAAGATTCAACTCAAAATGCTACCATTTCTGATGGCTCTCAGGTCGGACTTGGAATAACTGGTGAGTTCTCACTGTCCTCATGGGTGAAGTTAGAATCAACTGGAGCAACATTTAAAGAAATAATGTCAAAATATACTGGTTCAACTGGATATTCATTAAGAATTACGAGTTCCGATACAGTTGAATTGTATATTAACTCTGGAAATGGAGCTACAACATCTACTCTTGTTTCGGGGAGATGGTATTTTATTACCGCCATATACTCTGGTGCCTCTGGAGATATTTATATAGATGGAGTAATTGCAAAAACATTTGCTCATTCTACCAATCCAACGAACTCTGGAACCAGTTTTGGAGTTGCTGGAGTCGGTGGAAGTTATATGGATGGTATTCTCGATGAGTCAATAGTCCTTAAAAGATATTTTCGTCCAGAAGAAATCAAGGTAGCTTATATCAACGGCTTAAACGACAACGACATCACCTATGAACCAGTCTCAGGAAACACAGGAGGTTTCTTTGCAATACTCTAAGGAGCAGCTGTTTCAACTGAAAGGCGAGTTAACCTACAACATCGAAGTGCTTAACGCTCGGCTGATTGAAACCAATAAACAGCTCGCTGCGTTACTTCAAAAGGAGGCATCCGATGGAAAAGCTGATGGAAATAGTAAATTGGGTTCTGGCAAATAAAGATATTCTGCTTCAGGCGGTCGCTTACATAATTTCCCTTGCGACCATCATCGTCAGGTTCACCCCGACATTGAAGGACGATAGCATCCTTCTTCCTGTCGTGAAGTTCCTGTCGAAGTATATCGCCTTGAATACTCCAACGCCAACTGAGAGACCGAAATGAGTTGGGTCGCAGCGATTATAGAAGCGCTCAAGATATTCGGCTTGGTGCTGAACTGGCTCAAAGAGCGGTCAGATGAAAAGCGGAAAGCTAAGTCTGAGGTTCTGCGCCAAATCTTCAAAGAAGGAGTCGTCAATGACCAAAACACTATGCGGAAGCTTATTAATCAGTTTAATGCTGTTGACCGTTAGTGGCTGCGCCATGTTCACTCCGGTGAGCGTGGTGGAAGGCACTGACGATTATATTCCCTTGCCGAAAGGAACTGTCATCAAACAGGTGCCTCTCAATATCACAGGGAAAACTGAAGTTTACGATATTACACTGGTAAAAGAAGGAGCGTTTTATTCCGTCGATGCGCAGGGAGAAGTCCTGCAAGCACGCCGGAGTAAATAGACAGGACTATGAAAAAATGGGCAGCGACAATCTTTGCGTTATTGTGTCTGGTCTTTCTTGTTCTCATCCTGACCGGAGAGCCGAATCCGGAACTTGTATGGTTCATTGTGCCGATTGGCGGACTGTTTCGGATGATAGGGGGGACTTGGAACAAGGTTGTTGGAAGATTCTTGGCGCCTGTCCTTCCTGTGGTTGCGTACCTCCTGTTGGTTGGGTTTTCTTGGTGGCTCGTTGCCATCTACTTAGCGTATCTATTGATAAACACTCTACCGTTCACTCTAGTTGGAGACTCGGTTAGGGATAATTGGATAAATTGGGTGTGGATATGGATACTCGGATATTTGAACGGAATAGCAGCGATGACTATCGGAATACCGTTGTCTTTGATTACGACCACGATATTCTTAGCTTTTATACCGATGGTCACCTACGGCATCAGTGGAACCTTGTCGAATGTCAAGTCAACGGCAAGCTATTTCCCTTGGAAGCTATGCGAGTTTCTATTCGGCTCGTCTGCCATGATACCGCCTGCCATGCTGATTCAACTTTATAAGGGGGTTTGATATGAGCATGACATTTTTAGACTTACAGCAGGAGGTAAAGCGGAGAGCCACGAGGGACCAGAGCGGGTCGAACTATGATGTGGCGGTGAAGAACCTAGTGAATAACTCGCTCATCAGAATCGCCAATGAAACGCCATGGCGCTGTTTAAGAAGGGAATCATACTTTGATACTGTTGGGGAATACTCGACCGGGACTGTGACCGCTACGCCCGGCTCGAAGAATATCACTTTTACTGGCGCAAATCTGATTACAAATGGAGTAATCACTAATCGGCATATCAAGATAAACACTGGCACACGCACTCTCTTTAAGCTTGCGCAGATTACCGGGGAGAATACAGCGGTTCTTGATGAAGCGTATGACGGCACATCGGCAGCAACTGACTCCGGCTACATCATCTATGGGCAGGAAGTCTACAATCTCCCTGTTCAGTGCGGGCGTGTGGGTATGGTCTGGCATGAGGGATTTGATACGCCATACCCGATGGAGTACATCACGAATAGAGCGTTTATCGAATCCGGTTGCGATTGGGATGATAGTGATACGCCGGTCGCCTACTGGATGTGGGGCGAAGATTGGGTCATCACTCAGCCAAGGCAGCCATCCTCAATAGCGACAATCTCTTCTTCCGCTGCGGATACGCTCTCGGTCACAGTGTTTGGCAATGTTGCAGGTTATCCTGATTTTGAAACGATTAATGTTGTCGGGAATACTACAACGCTCGGTCTCAAGACATTCCAATCGATTGAGCGAGTAGTGAAGAGCGGGTCATCGGTCGGGAGAGTAACACTTACTTCCAATGGCGGGAATGAGACCGTAGCCGTGCTTCCTGTCGGAGACACTACTGGTGGCATTAAATATCAGAAGCTCCAGATGTTCCCGGCTCCTGACCAAGTCTACAGGATAAATATCGTCTACTACAAAGAGCCGTATAGACTCGTGAACGACACAGATATCCATGAGCTTGGTCAAGATTTTGATGAACTGATTATTCTATTGGCGACCAGCAAGCTGCAGGGAGAGCAGTCAAAGAAGGATGTGGAGACATTTGCTTCTCTCTTTGGTAATGAACTGAAGGTTCTACGCCGGAAGAACGCAGATAAGCTCGACCATCTTCCAAGGCGGGGAAGACCATCGCAGGCATTCAACCGCCGTTCCAGATTCGGACTCGGATGGGGTCCGCATCCTTGGCTCGGTTATCAACAGTTCGGGTCGAAGTACGGACCTTCGGGGTGGTACAGTGGGCGAGGGTACTAATCATAATTGGGATGAAAACTACATCTGCACTAAGTGCGGGATGTACATAGGGCAAGCAGGATTGGAGTGCGATAATGGCGGGGATTGATTTTACAACTAGGTCAACACCGGTATCGTTGATAAAGAATAGCGGTGGATTGAACTCTACCGCTTCGCCGATAGGTGTCGCTGACAATGAAGCAAGCGAACTGCAGAATATCGACTTCGATAGATTCGGAGCGTTTAAGAAGCGTAACGGATTCACCCTGCTTAATACCACCGCCGTTAATTCTGGCGCTGCCTGTACAAGCCTCCACTTCTTTGAGAACCGAACAGCCGACTACCTCCTTGGCACCTTCGGCAACAAGCTCTATAAGATGGATGCGCTTGATGGTACATGGGACGATATTACTGGCGGATTGACCATCACGCCGGGCAGCACGAACCTGTTCAGCTGGATAACATTTAATAACGCAGCGTATGGGACGAATGGTGTGAACCTGCCAATTAAGGTAGATACCACTCCGACAGCCAGCACCTTCACCGTTCCAACAGGACTGACGACCGCAAAGTATATCGAGTCATTTGAGAACTATGCGTTTCTGGCGAACTGTACTGTATCCGGTACGAAGAGAGCGACAAGGCTCTACTGGTCCACAATCGATGACGCTGAGACTTGGGACGCTGCTGACTTTAACGAAATCGGATTGGATGACGGCGAAGAGATTACCGGATTGAAGAAGCTCGGTGACCGCATTGCGATTTATAAAGAGAGGTCAATCTATGTTGGGCTGTTTACTGGGGACGCTGATATTCCATTTGTGTTCAAGAAGACGCCGTCTGAGATTGGATGCGTGAGCGGGTGGTCAATTCAGGAAGCGCTCAATGGGCATCTGTTTCTATCAGTGGATGGCATCTACTTCTTTGACGGCTTCAATGTGACGAAGCTCTCTGACAGGATTTCAACTACAATCGAAGAGCTGAACTCGAACAGGAAGTTGTATGCGGTGAGTGGATATCAGAAGACGAAGAATAAGTATTGGCTCTCGGTCAGCTCAACCTCTGGCGGGCATGACAGGATTATCACCTATGACTGCTTTAATAATGCGTTCAGTATCTATAAAGGGATTAACGCTAATGCGATAGTCAACATGAACTATGCCGGTAATGAGCGCCTATACTTCGGCAATTACACTGGCTTTGCGTGCCGGGCAGATGTTCCGAACCAGACGAGCGATAAGTCAGATGCTAATGTCGATGTCGCAATCGAGGGAGTCTATAAGACAAAGTGGTTTGATTTCGGAGATGTGGTGCTGCAGAAGGGAGTGGCGCAGAGTGTATTCTATTATGACTTCGCTAACACGATGCTTACATTCAGTTATTCCTATGACCTTGAGGATGGTAATGATATTAGTCAGACATTCAATCTGTCACAGGGCGGAGCGGAGTGGGACGCTGCCATATGGGATGTCGATGAATGGGTAAAAGCAGGCGGTGGATTTAAGCGGGTAGACCATAAAGGAAGAGGTCGCCTAATGCGCTGCATATTCTATAACAATAACATCGGCGAAGAGTTCAAGATAAACGCTTTCGGACTCTTCGTTCACATGGAAACGCACGCCGGATGAAGATAGTCAAGAAGTCACTATTCAATCCGTTCAGCGATTTGAAGTCCGCTGAGAAATACGCTCGTGAAGTTGACAGGGATTTGCAGGATATCGTCAATGCGTTCAATGGTCGGATACGGCTTGGGGAGGTGACAGATGGTTTTAGGGGCGAAAACTTATCCGGGGAAGTGCAGATATTCACCTCTCATGCGACTCCTGATACTGAGTTTAGCGTGTCTCATACTTTGGGCGCTAATCCTTTGGGGCGTATTATCCTGTATCAAGATAAGCCGGGAAGTCTTTACCAAGGTCCAGCGACAGGGACAGCATGGACCGACACAACAATCTATTTCAAATGCGACACAGCCAGTGTGACATTCGCAGTATTCTTACTTAAGTAAGGGGGGATATATATGGCACAGGTTCCAAAGAAACACACATTCTCGGCGGGGAATACAATCCTGTCGGCACAGGTCAACGAAGACTTCGATGATATCTATAATGAGTTTAATGGGAACATCACCGATGCCAATGTCTCCGGCTCCGCTGCGATAGCGGATACGAAGTTAGCGCAGATAGCGACTGCCGGTAAGGTCGCTGCGAATACTGCACTCACAGGGCTGATTCCTTCAGCGAGTCAGGATTCAATACTAGCGCTTACTGACGCAGCATCAATCGCTACTGACGCTGCAGCTGCGACCATATTTACAGTCACACTTGGCGGGAATAGAACTCTGGCGAATCCTACCAACTCTGTTGCAGGTATGAAAAGGATGTGGCGCTTCACGCAGGATGGGACAGGCAACCGTACCATTACCCTTGACACTGATTTCAGGGTGTCTGAGACTATTGATAACGGCAGTATTATATTATCCATCCAAGCTGGAGCTGTGGATTACATGGGTGCTATCTATGATGGCACCTATTGGGATGTGATTGCGTTCACACGGAGAATGCTATGACGCTGGCTGAGAAGCTATCTGAGTTTTATCATAAGTACGACCCGGTCCATAAAGGAGAAGACAAGGAGCGGAGCCGTATGTTATTTCAGAAGCTTCTCGATAAAAAGAGAGTCATTGTCTGCCTTGATGCGCAGGAAGAATTGATTGGGTTCGTGGAATCTTGGCGGATTAATGAGTGGCTGCTCGGTTGGTATCTCTGTCACAGAGTCTATCCCAATCTTGATGAGGTTGATATTGAGAATGGGCATATCTGCTATCTCGCCAATACCGTTATTCATCCAGATTACCGTTTCAAATATGTTTACCAATATCTTAAAACCGAATTTTTCAAACAGAACTATATGTGTGATTTCTTTATTGGGCAGGCGTTTCGCAAGAAACACCAACCCCTCAAGATTTTCACCCGACAAGAGTTCTATGATAAGTATGCATCTATAGAATCCAATGAGGGGGTGACGAGCCATGGGTAGTAGTCAAACGACAGTACAAAGCGGGACTTCAACTTCGACTCCACAGCCAACAGCTGAAGAAACAGAGTTAAATCGATTACAGCTTGAGCGGGAGAAGTTTCTTGACCCGCAGATTAGGTCGGTGCAATCACAAGGGTTGGGTCTCACCGGTCAGCTCTTACAGGGTGATTGGAATCTTCCCGGTTTCTTATCCGGGACGACAGGCATCACGCCTCAGATGCAGAACCAGATTGTTCAGGAGTCGCTCAGGGATATCACTCCGGGCTTTCAGCAGAGTGGGTTGCTCGATAGTGGCGTGAGAGCGTCTATATCCGCAAGGACTGCTGCCGACCTGCGTAGGGCTACCGAAGAGTTTAATATCGGTGCGAAGCAGAACCTGCTTAATCTGGCGTTATCCGGACAGGCGCAGGTGCAACAGCCAATCCTTGGATTCAGTGGACAGCTCGGAAGCAGGCTTGCAGGGTTGAGAACTGTTACGGAATCGAGCCAGATGACATCAACATCAAGGCAAAATCCTTCGATGATGTCTAATATCAGTCAGGGAATTGGGATGGCTGGAAGCATGAAACTTATTATGGCTTGTATTCCTGAAGGTGAATTGATTGATGCGCCGGATGAAGAGATTGATGTTTGCCATCTCAAGGCGGGCGATACCATCTATGATGGATATGGGAATGAAGTCACTGTCCAGATGGTCTATCAATTTAACGAACCTGCATCAGACGACCGGTTCTTTAAGCTCTATCTTGATAGCGGGCTGACCGTCATGGCTTGCGACCTTCATAGGATTGATGACAAGCTGATGAAGGATATTCAGCCGGGGGATTATGTATCCGGATTCAAGGTAGTTAAGAAAGTTCCTCATTCTGTTTCAGGAAGGACATTCGATATTATGACCGACGCACCCGATGGGAGCTATCGCATTAGTGGTGTCAGGGTAAATACCATGATTCCTGAGCTGCAAGCCAAAACTCAGGAAGCGATTAAGGGGGTGTGCCATGGCTGATTTATCCGGGTTGATTTCAGCATTGATTAGTGCCGGTGCGAAGACGAGTGGCGCTATAGGCGCTGCTGGAAAAGCGATTGGCGGAGCTGTGAAGAATGTCAGTGATGTTGCTACATTCCCGCAGAGAGCGCTGTCCGGTGAGAAGGAAGCAGTTGGACAGATACTGAGTGGATTGGTGCAGAGTGGATTAGACCAAGCTGGATTCAAGCAGCCTAGAGCTACTGGTGCAGCTCCCACCACTCCGATGCAGACTGAAGCAGAACAGCAGATTCCCGGTCAGATGACGCTTAAAGAAGGTGACCAAGAAATAACTCTGAAGAATAAGGGTGGGATTGGAAAGATTTGGGAGCAGTTCTTTCCGGGCTTACAGAAGCAGCAGGGAGAGATGAACTGGTTGCAGCAGTCGATGCAGAGGCTTGCGCTAATGGCGCCACAAGCTCCGCAGGTTATGGGCGGGCTTGCCGGGATTCAGGAGATGCAGGGTGGACAGCCGATTCAGTCTAGGGATGCGTTGAATGCTCTTGTAAATGCTGCCAATGCGTATAAGACTGATATTGGCGAAGCGTGGATGGCAACACAGAGTCCTCAGTTTGCGCAGGGACTTGAGACATCTCAAGGAATCCGTGAGCAGGCAGCACAGGGAATAGGACAGTTGCTTGAAAATATCGTTGGGAAGCCGGGAAAAGCTATTGGAGTAGAGGGTGCTGACGGTCAGAAAGCAGCAGTGCTTGCCACAAAGATTAGAGATGTGAACTCGGCTATCCAGATGTTACAGGGACAGAATCCAAACACTGCAAGCAGCATTCTCTATGCTGCAATTCAGCGTGGGAATCTAAATCAGAACCAAGCAGCGGATGTGTGGGATAAAATCTACGGAGTCAAGTAATGGCTGATATACCGCCTAACCCATTTAGACAGCAAAAGGGCGGGACAGCTACTGCTCCCGCAAATCCGTTCAGGCAAGCACCGGCTCAAGCTGCTCCTGCTAAGGCAGCTCCTACGCAGGCTCCTACCAATCCATTCAGACAGGCACAGAATCCTTTCCGTGCCATGCCTTCGGTTAATGACCAAGGATTTATCGATACCACTGACCCGATAAGTGTGCTTGGGAAGGTTGCTAAGCAGGCATGGGACTATCAGACCATGCCGATTCGGACAGTGTTTGAGGCGCTCGACCGTGAAGAAGCAGCAGTGGCTGAGCCGATTATCCGTAAGATGCAGGGTAGGGAAGATGTGGCTAATGGAATCACGGATGGCATCATGGGGCGCTCGCAATCTCCTGTCGACCCCACAAGATATTCACAGCTTGGGGATATCTTTAGGATGAATGGATTCAGTGAGCCGTTGGCTGCTACCGCAGGGTTCCTTACATCGCTCGTGCTTCCTTCGAACCTTGCTATCGGTGGACTTATTGGTAAGGCAGAGAAAGGGATGAAGTTGCTCAAGGCAGCTGAAGCGCAGCGTGTCGCAGGTCGGTCAGTGAGAAATCTCAGGAGAGCGAAGGTTGCAGAGGGGGTTGCTGCATCGATGAGCGCTGATGATGTGGGCGGGGCAGTTAAATCTCTTGAGGAATCGGGGCTGTTTGGGAATATCACAGAGAGGATTAAGCGGGTATTCTCCGACTTACACTCTGAGGAAGTTGATGTTCTCCGGGCGCAGGAGCAACTGGCGCAAGAAGCGCCTGAGATGATTAAGAAGCCGTACAATCCGTTCACTAAGGAAGCCATTGCCAAGCGCACACTCAGTGCGCAGGAAACAGTAGTAAAGGATATCCTGCGTGAATGGGGACCGCAGTCGATTGATGATATGCTCCTGCAGATGGTCGATAACGGAGATGGAACTCTGAGGACTTATGGGAAGATTGGTGAAGCGCAGCCGACCATGAGATTCATTGATGATTTGAATAGGATATTGACGGATAAGGTAGAGACCGGAGGGAAGGATATTAATTTTATCAGGCAGGCTGCGTCAGACTTCTTGCTTCCGAAGCAGACATTCGCTCAGCATCCTGAAGCGTTCAGGGGCTGGAAACTTGGCAGACAGACTGAGCAGTTCATTAAAGATAATGTGTCCAAGTATCTAAGGCGCCTTGATACGATTACGGAGGCGACAGGAATCAAGGCGGGGTCGCTCCAAGCTAAGCAGGTGGCTTTACTGCTCGATACCTACGGAGACCTGCGTGAAATACCAAAGGGAGCGGGTCTTGTCGATGATATTATTGCCCGGCAGACTAATCCTAAACTGAGAAAAGCCGGTGAAGTGCTTGGGGCGAATAAAGATATTGTCGCTAATCTTGCCCGCTCGATATTTCCCAACGCTCAGGCGACAGACGATATTCTCGTGGCGTTCGACATGGCTCGTTCGAAGATTCTTAACCCGCTGGCAAGAGAGCTTGGACTTTCAAAGAATCAAAGCATTCGTGCTTACTTCACTCGTGCGTATGAGCAGCTGATTCATGGGATTAAGAAAGAGGATGCTGCAGCGCTGCTCAATAAAGCAGCCAGAGACTTGAAGGTCGACCCTGTGATGCATGAGTCAATCATGCTTCGGCTTGAGGAATTAGGCAAGCTAAAGGTAAAGCCAGAGCAGATGGCAAAGGGAACTGGTGTAGTAGATAAGTCCTTCCCGAAGCCCACCGCTCATAGAGCTAGGCGCCTTGCGCAAGAGCGGAGAGATGAGCTGTTCAGTAAGAGGAATTGGGACTTCCATGATGTGACTGCCAACTATGTGTCGAAGGCGTCGAACGCTGTTGGGATGAATGGATTTAATAAGGCGATGTCGGAAGGGAAGATTATGGAGTCGCTTTCCGGGACCAAGATTGGACCGGTATTTGAGAAGTGGCACTCTGCGTTTCGTGGGTTGCCGGGGGGTGGTTCATTCGCAAATGAAGCAGCGCAGCAGCTTGCTGCGTGGGAATCGACGAGACAGTTTGTATCGAAGATTGGGTTCAGACCTATTACCGCTCTGGTTAACTTGACGCAGACCCCGCTTAATACTCTGTCGGCAGTGGTGAAAGAGAATGGATTCGTTGGCGGGGCAAATGTGTTTATGAAATCGCTCGTGGATTATTTCTCGAAGGGCGGACAAAAGCTGATTGCAGGGTCGGGAGTGCTTGATACAGGGATTATGTCCACTGAGAACTTTGCGAGGAATAGAGATTTGCTGAGCAAGGTTACGAAGTTATCTGGCATCTTCTTCAATGCGACTGAAAACTTTAACCGTGGGTTTGCTTATCTGGCGGGGAGGAACACAGCTCTTAGGCAGGGAGCGAAGGCGTATGGCGCTATCGAGGGTAGGGCGAATATGAAGGCTGTAGATAGTTTTGCCAGAAACTTTGTGGATGATACGCAGTTTATATTTGGGAAGAGCAATCGTCCGCTGTTCCTTCAGACACCGATTGGCTCGGCTATTGGGCGCTTCAAGATATTCACGCTGAACCAAATCGATTTCTTCGCACGCACATTGAAAGACCCGAAGGCAGCGCTGACATTTACCGGGATGCTCACTGCTCTCGGCGGACCCGCTGCTATCCCCGGCATGGAGGGGCTTAGGCAGCAGATGAATGAGAAGTATCCTGACTCTACATTCACCAAGATATTGAATGAGACTCAGCGCCGGTCACTTGCCGGGCAGCTTGGTGTCGATTTCAGTGGACGCTTAGGCATTCCTCTACTGCAGGAAATCCAAATGTTTTCTTCACCGCTCAGAGGCGACCAGTTCAATAAGGCGTTTGTTGGTATGTTTGGTCCTACCGTGTCGGACGCTGCTAATTTCTTCAAAGCGATGAATGATATGAAACTGGCGGGTATAAGTAATGGGACACTCCGTAACTTCACCAGAATCTTATCGACCCAAGCGTATGACATTATGGAAGTTTGGGAAGCAGCGAAGACAGGGACGATTAAAGCGCCTGATGGGAAGATACTCTACGAGGTTCCGAAAGAGGATATGGCGAAACTCGCCATGGGATTTGATTCTGAGAAGATTGCGAGAGAGCGGGTCTATCGCCAGCGCATTGAGAAGGTAGATGCTGACTTATCCGAATCGAAGAAGAAGTTCTACAACATGCTCTTCAGCGGAAATGAAAATTCTGGAGGGAAGGCGATGAACTACTGGATGGACCAGATGGAGAAAGGAAACTTCTTCACCATCGATGAGACCTCGCTCAAGGAACAGATTATGACCCGGATGATGACTGCTTCTCAGCGGACATATCGAGGGGCGTCAAAGGTTGCGAAAGCGAAGATTCCTTTTCGGGAAGAGTTGTAACCCACCAAGGAATATCACTCACTATCTTCGGCTGGTACACCGGTTCCATCCTTCCGCTTGAGTCCTTTATTCCATCCTTCATAGAATGATTTGATGTACGCTGCGCTCTCAGCTTTGCTCGTTGTGAAGATGACCGGATAAATAATCACATTCGGATATTTCAAATGTAATGTGAAGCACTTGCGAATCATAGCACGACCGGGAAACTTTGAATACTTATATCCTTTGGCAACCTCTGTAAACGATGCTTCGACGATGATAGCAAGCCCCAATTTCATATTCTCACAGCGGGACATCTCGTGCTTGAAGCGGGCATGGGCGTGGGTCATGGTGCCGTAGAGGTCGCCGATTGACTTACGCTCGAAGCGGACAGGGCATTTGGTGCCATCGTCCATGATGCAGGCGTAGTCGCCCACCGCCAAGGTCTTCACCTCAGTCTCGAAGTTGTCTTCGGGGACGAAGGTGAGCGGGGATTGTTCACGAGTGTCTATTAAGATTTTCATGTTAACTCCAAGCGGTTATGCGGGACCCTTCCCGCATGAAAAGCCTACCCCAAACGAGCTTCCCTGATTGCCTCAGCACTGAGAAAAAGGAGCCGGGAGCAGGACTTTCACCTTGGGTGGCGCTCATTTCAGAGGCGCTCTAACTGGCTTATACCAGTTGACCCGGCATGAATATCAATTATAATATCACCTACCCAAACGAGCGACTGATTAAACTCAGCACGCTGACCCGCTGGCTTCAACGCTGGCGGGTTTTTTATTCCTGCGGAGGAAGGATTCGAACCTTCGCATGGCGGATTAACAATCCGCTGCCTTACCGCTTGGCGACTCCGCATTAGCGTTGGTGGCTCGGAGTGTTTCGCCTGTGAATCTTAAGCAGTCCGATAGTTTATCAAGGACACCACCAATGAAATTACGGACACTAAAAAGATTGGACGGCTCGGCTTGGTAGCTACTTCCTTGGCTCCGTTTCTGGCTAGGAATCCCCGACCACTCGGAAACATTCAAGCAAGCCAGAACCGCCCAACACACTCTCATAACGAACTCCTATTTTTTCTTCTTCTTTCTCCGCTCTTCAACTGGATGATAATCGAAGCAGTTTATCCCACGCAGCCCATCACGGCAGCCACAATCGTTAACCGATTTTTCTTTCTCAGGTTCAGGCGAATATCCAATAACTCCACACTTCATACAAATTACCTCGGAAGTCGGCGCTCTCCATATATGGTTACACTTAGATTTTTTGGTATTCATCGGGGTTTCCTCTTCTTCTTGCGCCATAATCGACACTTCCGCTCTTCACGAGCGAACGATTTGCGCAGCCTTGCCAACTCAGCCTTGTCCATCAGCGCACCAACTCAACTAACTTCCAGAAAGCCAGAAGGTGGACCGCCGTCATCCATATAATCTTTACCAACCATCGGACCAGTTCGTTGTCGCTCAGATTCATCATCCAACTCCTTCCTCGTTTTAATCAACTTCTCCTTGCACTTCGAGCAGTAGCCGACATACCACCGCTCATCAATGCCGGGCTGATAGACGATATGCCCTCCGCACTGATGAGTACGGTGGTAGACAGCCATGGCTTACGCCAACACTTTCTTGCCACTGCGGAACGGACGACCTTCCCGCATGTAGCGCTCAAGCGTGTACTCTTTCTCACCCGCAATCTTCAGCTCCTTGAAGAATAGCGAACAGGCGAACTCACTCAAGCCAACCTTCTTCGCCATCTCCGCAGCCTTGAACACATCCATCTTCTTTAGCGCCTCGACGAACACATACGCCTTCTCAAGCGTGAAGCCACGCTTAACAGGGCGCTGTATGTTCATCACAAAATCCAACTTCGTTGCTTTTCCTCGACTCATTTTGAATCTCCTTTGCTATGCTGTAGTTGTTTTTGGCGGTCCAAATAGACCACGAACGATTCCACAAAGCGCTTCCCATGGCGAGACAAACTCTTAATCCTGCCCTCGCTATCGGTAAACACCTGCTTAATCGCCCCCGGTATCAACTTGCGGTCGACAATATCCACCAAGCGGTAGGTGCGGTCGGCATACATAATCGTCCGCTTCACCCACTTGGCGGTTGTCAGCGCAAGCTCCTTCGGTGTCGCCAGTTTATATCCGTGGTTCTTAACATTGATAAGCGTTGTGCGCTTCGATAATTCAAGCTCTCGCCTAACCAACGAAACAGTGCGATTCACTACCTCTTGCGTAATCGCCTTGCCCTTATCGGGTAAGTCTAATGCTATTCTGTAATCTCGTATGGCTTTGGCGATAACATCGTGGCTCACAACCTCATTGGTGGGAATCTTGTAGAACCATTCCACAAGTTCCTCGCAGAGTTTACTAGCCATCGGTTATCTCCTTTACTTTCTGCAGTATTTTTTCTGCGCTGCTTCTGGGTTCTTGAAGTATTCACCGACCGCCTTGCTCGCCTCAAGGTAAGTAGCAAACACAAACGATTTGCAACCAACAATGACGAGAAATCCATTCTCGACTTGGCGGATAGTGACATCGCTCAAAGACGGCGTCGGAACAAGCGGTTGATTCAATACAGCTGTTGACCAATCTGCCATTTTTTTCATCTCCTTTTCTGATAATGCACTGTTCCAGATAGCGATATCACGGAAGTGATTGGCATCTCGATACCAAAAACTCACCGTGAAATCGCCACCCGGAGCAGTGCGGACAGCACTTTTCCCATCTATGAAATACTCTTCACAGTCAGGACCGCTTGCGTGAGCGAAGTGCGTCCACTTGTTCATTGTTAGAACGGCAAATCAGCGGTTGCCTTATCCGCTTTCTCACCCGGCTTATACACCTTGGAAATCTGAACCGGCTTCCTATCACCTTCCGGTATCACATTCCCCTGCATATCTTTTTCCGGTTTGAAGTGGTACGCGCTGACATGACCCTTGGCGCCAACAGCAAAACTAAACTGCGCCTCGAAATCCTCATCAGTGTCTACCGCTGTGTTGAGATTAACGCCCATCGTGAACAGGTCGCAAATCAAATCCTTGACCTTCTCGGCGTTATCCTTCATGTAGGTCTTGAAGAACAAGCGGTTGTCA
>Ga0105097_10000447_pt1 | contig 18814 bp, 16 predicted proteins | sample PPLLak12cMay2015_FD_87035 | JGI IMG/M metagenome (GOLD analysis project Ga0105097, IMG submission 87035) | Freshwater sediment microbial communities from Prairie Pothole Lake near Jamestown, North Dakota, USA - PPLs Lake P7 Core (1) Depth... | ecosystem: Environmental > Aquatic > Freshwater >...
GGATCGACGGGTTTCAGTTCTTGCAGACACCACCCCCGGACGGTGGGCAACGTTTTATTTTTGTTCGAGCATCACCAAGCGGCACAGCCCGCTTTTTAGAACGCATGTTTTCGGGGGGCACTAAGTGGTGTCCCCCGTTTTTTTCTGGATTCGGGCGATCCGCCCCGCGAAGCCGGTTTTGGTGCCATCGTCCATGTCGTATTCGATCGCCGTCCGACAAACGGCGATGGCCGCTTCGCTATCACCGTCTTCATCGAGAGCGATGGCCATCTGCTTGAACACCGCGATCTGTTGAACGTTTTGACCGAGTTCGGCCTTCAGCGCGGAAAACAGCTCCGGGAAAAGCGCGAGGTAGCGCCGGCCGTGTTCCAGCAGAATCGCACGCATCGCGCCGTCGGAGCGTTCCCTGTAGGCCAGATCGATGATCTTGCTCAAAACCAGGTGCTGTTCAACCGGCGCTGCCGCCAGATCGACCACCGCCCGGAGCTGGTCGAGGTCCCCGGCCGCCAGCGCGGCCGCAACCGGGTCCGGCGGCGCCTCGGCCGCCTGAGGACCCTGCAGGTTTATCTGCGGGCCCCTGGCGCGCTTGCCCCTCCGATACAGCCAGTGCAGAATGCCGCCTGCAATCGCAAAAGTGATCCATTCCATTTTAACCTCCAGTCTCCCGAAGTTCAGCCGCCATGGGTGTAGCTCAGCAGGGTGGTTCCCACGTAAAGGCCTAGCAGCGTCAACCCGAAGCCGCGCTTGAGATGCGCCCCCGAAAAACAAAGGCCACGGTGGCGATTTCAATCATCACCGTTTGGATTGCGGTCTCCATTATGGCTAACCCCGTATCGCGGCCGGCTGCCCACCCGGACCAGGAAGGACCCAAACAGGCCGGGCGGTTGTGGCCGGGCGGATCCGGCCCGTTATGCGACGTCGGCGGCCAGCTCCTGGGCCTTGGCGGTGCTTTCCCAGGGCAGATCCATCTCGGTTCGGCCGAAATGCCCGTAAGCCGCCAATCTTCGAAAGAAACCGCCGGGGTTGGCGGCCGGCATGCGGCGCAGGCCCATACTTTTCAAGATTCCGGCCGGGCGGAAATCGAAATGCCGTCCCACCAGGTCCGTCAGCGCATCGTCGTCGCGGCTGCCGCTGCCGAAGGTTTGCACCAGCAGCGTCACCGGCTGGGACAGACCGGGTGAATAGCTCAACACCACCTCGCAGGTTTCGGCCAGGCCGGCGGCGACGACATTTTTTGCGGCATGACGGGCGGCGTAGGCCCCGATGCGTTCGATGCGCAGCGGGTCCTTGCCGCTGAGGGCCCTGCCGCTGTGACGGCTGTACTCGCCATAGGTGTCAACGGCGTTTTTGCGGCCGGTCAGGCCCGAATGCCGCGCCGGACCCCCCGCATACGGGCCGTTGGGATTGAGGCTGATGCGGGTGTGGCCGTCGGGTTTGATCTCCAATGCCTGGAATACCGGTGCAATGACGCCCTCTTGAATATCGCGCAGTAAATGCTTGGTACTGGACGGGGCGTCCTCCACGAGGTCCAGTTCAAAGATCACGGAATGAATGCGCAGCGGTCGATTGCGGGCATATTCGACCCCTACCTGAACCTTGCCGTCGGGCAGAAAGCCGGCCAGGGCATTTGTCTTGCGCAATTCCGTCAGGCGCTGGGCCAGGCGGTTGGCGCTCCAGATCGGAAGCGGCATCAGGGTGGCGCACTGGTTGCACGCATAGCCGAATACGGTCACCTGATTTTGCGCCGGAATCCGGTCGATTTCAGCATCGCTCATGGACCGTTCATCGAAGCATCGCCGCTTTTCCAGCGGCAGCACCTGGGGGTTCGAGAGAATGCTGCAGGTCTGGGGATTGAAATCCGCCTGAAGGTAGCCGATTTGCCGGATGACCTTGCGCGCCAGACGCGAGAAATCGATGTTGGCATCCGCGGCAAAGCGCGTCGCAATGAACAAAATGTTGCTGGCCACCGCGCATTCGGCGCGTACGAAGGCATAGGGGTCCTGGGTGAGAAAATAATCCACGATCTCGTCGCTGATCTGGTCGCAGATCTTGTCCGGATGCCCTTCGGTGACCGACTCGGATATAAAGATGACGTTACGGGTCATGGCGCGGTCGCCTCACTTCCTTAAAATATTCGTTCAAGAGCAGCGGCAGAAGGGATGCACCTCCCACCACGGCCAGATCGGCGGGCCGGATCGCCGTGAGCCCCAAAAATCCGCGCAGCGGCGGCAGGAACATCGTCAGCGCTTGCAGGGCCAGCGACCCGCCGATGGCCCACTTCAGATGGGGATTGGGCGGCAGCGACTGGCGGCTGAAGATCCCGGTATGCTCGGAACGGCTGCTGTAGGCATGCAGCAACTGGCCGATGGTCAGGGTCTGAAAGGCCATGGTGCCGGCGCTGGCGCCGATTCCATAGCGGGCGGCGCCGTAGGCGAAAGCCGCCAGGGCACCGCCGGTGATGCCCGCAGACTCGCCCAAAATGGTTTTGAAGTCGCCCGCCGAAAACAGCGGCGCCTGGGGATCGCGCGGGGGTCTGGTCATCACGTCCGGCTCGGGGGCTTCCATGGACAGCGCCAGACCGGGGAAAATGTCGGAGATGATGTTGATCCACAGCAGTTGCATGACGTTCAGCGGGGTGCCGATGCCCAGCGCCAGGGAGGAAAACATCAGCAGGATTTCGCTGAGGTTCGTGGACAGAAAAAAATGGACCGCCTTGCGGATGTTGCCGTATGTGGTGCGGCCGTCCTGCAGCGCCAGGGCCAGGATTTCAAGGTTGTCTTCCTCCAGGACCACGTCGGCGACGTCGCGCGCGACATCGGTTCCCGAGCGCCCCATGGCGATGCCGATGTCGGCGGCTTTGAGGGCCGGTCCGTCATTGATGCCGTCGCCGGTCATGGCCACCGTCCGGCCGGCCGAGCGCAGGGCCTGCACGATTTGCAGCTTATGGGCCGGACTGACGCGGGCATACACGTGCACTTGCTTGGCCAGGGCCGCGAGGGCTTCGGGTTCCAGGCGGCTGAGTTCGGTGGAGTCCAAAATCGTCAGCGGCTGACCGCCGGAAAGGTCCAGTTCTTTGGCGACCGCATAGGCCGTGGGGCTCTGATCGCCGGTGATCATGACGGTCTCAACGCCGGCGCGGTGAAACATTGCGATCATCCCGCGGGCCCCGCTGCGGATCGGGTCGGCCATGGCGGCCAGTCCCAGCCAGGTGAGGCCGCTTTCATCTTCCGCGCCCGCCGGGTTGCGCTTGAAGGCAAAGCCCAACACCCGCAGGGCTGCCGAGGCCATCCGCTCGTTTTCCTGGTCGATGCGGGCGCGGTCGGCGTCGGCGAGGGGCACGCGCCGGCCGTCTATCACCTGGCTCGTGCACAGCGCCAGGACCTCCGGCGGGCTGCCCTTCATGAACAGGATGCGCTCGTTTTCATCGACACGGTGCAGGGTGCTCATGAACATGCGGCTTTCCGAACGGTGGTTGACCCCCAGCAGACGGAACCGCCTTTTCAGCGCCGCAACATCCAGCCCGGCCCCGGCCGCCAGCTCGACCAGCGCTTTCTCGGTGGCCGATCCGTGCAGCGTTGGGGGGCCGTCGACCTGCGCGCCGTTGACCTTGACTTCGTTGCACAGGGCGCAGGCATGCAGCAGGTGCGACAGGGTGTCCTCGGCCGCAGCGGCCTGCAAGGCAGCCCCCGGGATGGGGCGGCCATGATCGGCGGCCGTGCTGATGCCGTCGATCATCACCTGCTGAACCTGCATCTGGTTGCGGGTGATGGTGCCGGTCTTGTCGAGGCAGATGGTCTGAACGGCGCCGAGGGTCTCGACCGCCTGCAGTTGGCGAATCAGCACGCGGTGCTCCCGCATGCGGGTGATGCCCATGGCGAAATTAATCGTCGCGGCCGCCGGCAGGCCCTCCGGCACCGCCGATGCCGCCAGCGAGATGGACATCCGCAGCATCGCCAAAAGCCCGTAGCCGCGCAGAAACCCGATCAGGAAAACCACCCCGCAGACCGCGCAGCACACCACCACCAACTGGTCGCCCATGCGCCCCAACTGGCGTTCGATCGGTGTCTCGGGCGCCCGCGTGTGCTGCAACAGGAGCTGCAGCTGCCCGATCTGGGTGGCGCTGCCGGTGGCGACGACCACTGCCAGCCCCTGGCCCCCGGTCACCAGGGTTCCCATGAAGGCCATGTTGAGCCGGTCGGCCAGCGGAATCTCGCCACCGCCCAGGGTGCGCGCCGTTTTATAGACCGGCATGCTTTCGCCGGTCAGCATGGACTCGTCGATACTGAGGTTGACGGCCTTGAAGATTCGGCAATCGGCGGCGACATAAGCGCCCGGCTTGAGAACCAGGACATCACCGACCACGATCTCTTCGACCCCCAGGGTCAGGGGTTCACCCTCGCGCAAGACCTCGGCCTTGGGACGCACCAGTTTTTTGAGCGAATAAATGGTCTTGTCGGCCTCTTTTTCGGTGGCATAGCCGATGGCGGCATTGGCGGCCACGACGCCCATGATCACGAGGGCGTCGACGATCCCTCCGGTGAGCAGCGCGACCCCGGCGGCCGCCGCCAACAGATAGGTCGGCAGCGAGTTGACCTGGCCGATCAGGATTTCCCAACCGGAGCGCGGGGCGGCTTCGGGCAGCAGGTTGCCTCCATACTGCTCCAGCCGCGCCCGGGCATCCAGGTGGCTGAGGCCTTTGAGCGGGTCGCTGGCCAGCAGGTCCAGCACCTGCTGGCGGTGCAGGCGATGCCAGGCTTCGGCCTCTTCGAAGACCGCCGGCGCGGCCGCCGCAACCGGCAGGGCCGCCGACCGCTGGGGGTGGGACGCGCTCGGCTTTGCAGCTGTTTTGCACCCGGCGGCTCTTGCGGCGGGGAGACTGCGCTGGTCCGGCTGCCTTTTTGCCGGCCGCTGCGGCGGGTCGCTCTGCCACGCGGCCACCACGCTTGCGAGCCGCCCTTCGATGCTCTGCGCCGTATTGCCGCTGTTGTAGGTTATCAGCACCGTGCTGGTGAGCGTGCTGGCCGAGACGCTGATGATATCCTTGGCGGCGGCCAACTGCTGTTCGATATAGACCTTGGCGCTTTCGGATTGTCGCAGGCCCTCGACCCTGTAACGCGCCCGACCGCGAATTTTGGTATGAATGGGGCTGACGAGGTTCATGATCACTAACCGTTCGGGGCCTGAGGCCGCAGACAGTCGCACGCCGAGGCTACTTTTGAGCAGGTTGAAAGGGCATGCGGCAGACTTTGCCGTTCCAAGGCAACACCCCACCGCTTTGCCTTGGGCATGCCCGCGGCAAGGTCTGCCAACTGCGGCCGATGTCGGGCCAAAGTCGATGGGGCAAGCGGCCCGGGCCGGTGTCGGCGCTGAAAGCGGGCGGCATCATGCCGTTGCGCTGCGGTCAGGGATCTTTTCCAGGCCGCAGCAAAGGCCTGGCGGTGGCGTGAAGACGATGGCGCGGAAAATCAGAGCGCGGCGGAAGTGAGGGCCCGTTGGGTTGCGACCCCGAAGACGCGATTACGCTTCGCGGGTGTCCATCAGGGTTTTGGTGAAGACCCCGAAGGCGTACCAGAAAGCCGTATACCACGGGGGTGTTTTGAAGTTGCCGCGCAAGATTTCGATAACGCCAAAGATCACCAACGCCGCGAACACCGCGCTGGGCACATCCAGCGTACCGCCGGTGATACGCCGCAGATTGGAATCGACCGTTTTCAGGGGGCTGATGATGTTCTGGACACCGCCGCGGCGCGAGCGCGGTGCCAGATCCAGTTCGAAAAGCCCCGCTTCGCGGCCGAATGACGCCACCTCGGCGGGCGACACGCGAACGTCCTCGACCAGAACACTGCCCGTCACCGGATTGGTTGCGATCGCGGCATACCCGGAGTGGGCCGCCAGCTTCTCCTGCAAACGCTGGAAGTAGGCGCCGTCACCTTTTCTGCGGTCGATGCGGATCCGCAACCGCCCCGTGCTGAAATGGCACAACCGGACTTCCGGCAGCGGGTCCAGCGCTTTTTCCTGATTCATGCTCAGCCGCTGAATATTTCGCCTGGGGTCAGGCACTTATTTTTCCGTACCGGTATGGGCAATCTCGGCCTTGGCTTCGGCCGCAATGTCCTCGAAGGTCTCTTTGGTTTCAGCGATCGAGACTTTTGCCCCCTCGTAGGCCAACAGCCCGCCTTTGATGATCCCCTTGGCCAACGGTTTGAGCACACTGCCGATAATGGGAACAATCACCGGCGCCAGCAGCACAACCCCTACGCCGATCGCCAAACTGCCGACATCGAAACCGTTAAAGAGTTTCATAATCCCTCCTTGAAGGATCTGTCTGCCATCCGGCCGCTGAAACCAGCGGATGGCAGCGCATTGGGTCCGCCAAAGCGGACTGGTTGATGAGGCGGTGGCCCCATTAGAAAACGAGGATTAAGAAATTGAGCGTGAAAGCGTGGATTGTCAATGCGACAGTTATATAATTGGAAAAAGGGCTCAGGAAGTCAAGAAAAAGAGTCATTAATTACCTACAATAAAATCTTATATTTAACTAACGTTATATTAAAACAATGTGAGCTTGAGGTCAAATTTTGGTTAGCGCGGGGCTGAAACCGCATCCCGCCCACCGGCTGAGGGAGATAACCGCCCCGGCTGCCAAAAGCGCCAGAATGGGTCGCCCTCAACCCCGAACCACACAGACAACTCATCAAACCTTCATCAGCGCCTAATTTGGATTTGGTCTGAACGCTGCAGCCTGAAAAAGCCCGTGTCTGAAGGCTCGCCAGGGTAGCCCGTATTTCCTGAAAACCGCGGCCCGGTCAAAGATTGCACAGCGAGGGTCAGATGACCCCAATCGATTGTTCGCACCCGGGGGGTTTCAGCGCCGCCTGGGGCGAGGTGCACGCTGGCCAGGCAAAGGGTTTTGCAACAACGCTGCAGGGACGTGGCTTAGCGCCACGGCCCGATGGGAAGCCGACGATGATCAAACACCTGCTGAAATCCCTGCTCAGCCGACGGGTCCCCGGGCAACTCGTCATTCAAATGACGGATCATTGCAACGCCGGTTGCCCGCAGTGCGGTATGCGGGTATCGGCGCCATTCAGCCGCACGACGCTTGCGGTCGACGAGATCAAACGCATAATCGATGCGGCCGCCGCCCGCGGCGTGCAAGCCATCTCCTTTACCGGCGGCGAGCCTTTTTTATTTCTGGACGCCCTGGTCGAACTGCTCCGCCACGCCGGGGCGGCCGGGGTTGCCTTTACGCGGACCGGCACCAATGGGTTTTTGTTTCAGGGCGCGGACAAGCCGTCTTTTTTGGGTCGGGTATCGCGAATTGCCGAGCGGCTGGCCGCCACCCCGCTGCGCAATTTATGGATCAGCATGGATTCCGCGGAGCCTGGCGTGCACGAACGGATGCGGGGCTTTAAAGGCGTGGTGCGCGGCATTGAGCGTGCGCTTCCCGTATTTCACGACCACGGGATTTACCCTTCGGTGAACCTGGGGCTCAATCGGAACATGGGGGGCGCACTCACCCGACGGCTGCTGGCGCAGCCGCACGCCGAAGACCCCGAGCGGGTGTATCAGATCTTCTGCGACGCGGTCCGTCGGTTTTATCGATCGGTGATAGACCTCGGCTTTACCCTGGTCAACACCTGTTATCCGATGAGCATCGACCTGCAGCAGATGCAGGCAGGGCTCTCGGCGGTTTACGGCGCAACCGCCACGGGTGATATCGTCCGGTTTTCGCAACTGGAGAAAGCGCAACTCTACCGCGCCCTGATGGACACAATCCCGCAATTCCGGTCCAAAATTCGAATTTTCTCCCCCCTCTGCGCAGTTTACGCTCTATACCGACACTACGCCAACGATGGCGAAGTGGGGTATCCGTGCCGGGGCGGCCGGGATTTTTTCTATATCGACGCCAAGGATGGCCATACCTACCCGTGCGGGTACCGGGGCAATGAAGATCTGGGCAGATTCTGGCAGCCCGCGCCGTCCCCGGAAGCAGGGAAAACCGATTGCCGGCGCTGCGACTGGGAATGTTTTCGGGACCCATCGGAGCTGTTCGGCCCCCTCGACCAGGCGCTGTCGCATCCCCACGAACTGGGCTTGAAACTGCTGCGATATCCCCGATTCTTCAATTTTTGGCGGCAGGACCTGCGCTATTACGCGGCATGCGATTTTTTCGACGGCCGCAAGGCGCCGCGAACGGCCGCCTTATCGCGGTTTTCCTGATCGCCGCAGGCCAGCATACCACCGGTCGGCCAATTCCCCGAGCATAGCGTTACATTTCAAGTCAGCGGCATGACCGTGACCGCGCCTGACCAAGCTGATCGAATCCTTGTGGACATCCGGACCAACATACTTTACTGTTTTTTCATGGTCTGAGACCTCGATGATGGCGCTGAAGTGGGCGACGGCCGGGCGCTCAGCATACGCCCTGTTGCCAGGGTGCGGCCGGCTTTTTTGCCGCACCATCTATACAGGCGACGGAGATCGCGATCGCCGACAACGCCCATTCCCCGCTCACAGGATACTTTTTTCCTGGTGTTTTTCTGGAGTTTCCCTATGCAAACCGTGACAGATCGTTCTTCGCCCGGGGCTGCACCACCGGGTGCTGCCGGTCCAGCCAAAGGCCCCATCGCCAACGGGCGCCCGCGCTCTTCTTGCCTTTTTTTACTGACCGCGGTCATGCTGGCTTGCTTGGTTGGGATTGCGGCGCCGCTTGCGGCCCAGGAAAATCAGGAAGCCGCAACAGGGGAGGAAAAAACCCCTTTTCCAGCCCCGAAGGAAACCGCACCCCAAGCCCCGGCGCGGGTGGAGGTCAAGCCCCTGGCGCGCGACCACGAGATTCGCGAACGGCTCGAAGACATCCTCAAGGCCACCGGCTGGTTCATGGCCCCGGAAGCGCGGGTGAACGACGGGGTGGTTTTCCTCACGGGCCGGACGGAGACCGCCGAGTTCAGAAAGTGGGCCGGGGACCTGGCGCGCAACACCCAGGATGTGGCGGCGGTGGTCAACCAGATCGAGCTGATAGCGCCCTCCATCTGGGACTTTCAGCCGGCCGTCGAGGGTTTGCGGGAACAGTGGCGGGGGGTGGTGCGCGTATCGCCATTTGCCGTTTTCGGCCTGCTGATTCTTGCCGTCACCTTCGGGGTCGCTCGGCTTTCTAAAGCTGCCGCGCGTGTTTCCCTGCGCCGCCACGACATCAACCCGTTGCTGCAGGATCTCATCTCGCGGGGCGTCGCGCTGGTGGTTTTCCTGGTGGGCTTGTACATCGTTTTCCAGGTGGCCGGATTGACCACGGTGGCGCTTACGATCATGGGCGGCACCGGCCTGCTGGGCATTGTTCTGGGGATCGCCTTCCGGGACATCACGGAGAACCTCCTGGCCAGCATTTTCCTGAGCGTTCAAAACCCGTTCCGCAACGGCGACCTGATCGAGATTGCAGGGATTACGGGGTTCGTGCAGATGCTGACGATCCGTGCCACGGTCCTCATGACGCCCGACGGCAACCACGTCCAGATCCCCAATGCCACGGTCTACAAGAACAGCATCCACAACTACACCAGCAACCCCAACCGCCGGGCGGAGTTCACGGTGGGCATCGGCTATGACGACGGCATCCTGACAGCGCAGGAGGTGGTCCTCAAAATCCTGGCGGAGCACCCGGCGATCTTGAAGGATCCCGAGCCTTTGGTCCTGGTGGAAAATTTGGGCAAGTCCACCGTCGATCTGCGGATTTACTTCTGGCTGGACGGCAGACAGCACAGCTTGCTCAAGGTCAAATCGTCCGTCATCCGCCTGGTCAAGCGGGGGTTTCAGGAGGCGGGCATCTCGATGCCGGACGAGGCCCGGGAGATCATTTTTCCCGATGGGGTGGCGGTTCGCCTGATCGCCCCGGAAGGGGTGTCGCAGGAGCCAGCGGTGCCTCAGGCTTTCGAGCCGCCTGAGACCGCCGCCACAGATGCCGAAGGCGGCCTGCGCAGCGAGGCCGGAGAGATTCAGCAGCAGGCGCGTCACTCCCGAACGCCGGAGGCGGGGCAAAACCTCCTGAAACCGCCGCCCGAGGGCGCCTGAGCGGACGGATCGCGACGGGCCGTTTTTACAGCGCACAGCCAAACAGACCGTGACTGAATGTGACCTGCCCCCGCTATCCGCTTTCACGATCCCCCCAGCCGGCCCCCTGGCCGACATGGGCGGCATTTTTCAGACGCTTGATGTTTCTCGGGGCCGCCCGAAAGGCGCAAGAACGCCTGCCAGGCGCGTGAACCCGCAGGTGCCGCCCTGGTCCAGTGGAATGATCTCAGGAATCAGAACGTTTCGCGCTTTTTCCGCTGGGAGAGCGCCCGGTCGGAAAAAGCGCGGAAGCGGGCGGCTTCGACGCTGTTGCCGAGACTCGCGTAGATCCGGCTGATGCGGTCATAGTAGACCGCTGCGTTCTCGGGGACCTCACGGGCAAGGGCGAGATAGAGTTCAAGGATATCCTCGCCGCGCAGGCCGGCGGCAAAGGAGAGTTCCGCATAGCGGTGGCTGGTCTCCGGGTCGCTGCGGGCCTGGCAGCTGCCGCAGCGGCCCATGATCTCCGCGTAGAGCGCGCGCGCGGCGGCCGGCTGCCCAAGGGATTCATAGACCTTGGCCAGCTCACGGGCGACGGCCTCATTCCACCCGAAGGCTTCCAGGACATCCTGATAAAAAGACGCAGCCTGCTCCAGCTGCCCGGCCTGATGGAGGGTTTCGCCCTTGAGGCGCACGGCGGCTTGGGAGGCCGCAAGCTCCGGGGGCAGGTTGGCCAGCAGGCCGTCGGCGCGTTTGAATTCTTTTTGCTCCCAGTAGATTTCACACAGCAGCTGGTAGGCAGGCAGGGTTGCGGGGTGCTGCGGGATGAAATTTTCAAGCAGCCTCTGAGCGGCCCCAAGGCGCCCCAGGTTTAGTAAGGCGGTGGCCAGCTCGAGCGGGATATAGCTCTGCGGTTGGGGGTTCTGGGCCATGGCGCGGCCCAGGCGCCGGGCCGCCGCTGGGAAGTCGCCGCGGTTGAGGGCGATGAAGCCGGCCTTGAAATCTTCGCCGTACCCCAGGTAGGCATCCCGCACGTCATCGGGCAGGGTGCCGCACAGGGCAAAGAAATATTCCGCTTCGGCTGCCGCCCCGGCCGGCTCGGGGTTCTGGGTCTGAGGTTCGTCTTCCTCAGCCCCGAGGCTGTAAAGAGGTTCGGGGGCGGCCGCATCGGACGCCGCCTGCTGCCGCGCCGCCAGCCTTCGCAGCTGGGCTTGCAGCGCCGCGCGCAGCTGCCCATCCGCGCTGATCTCTAAAGCCAAGAGCAGCAGCTCGCGGGCCTCCTGGAAGCAGTTGTTTTCGGCCAGGTCCGCGGCGGTCTGCTGATGCTCGCGGGCCAAGGCCTCACGCGCCTGCCGGATTTTGGCGGCCAGCCGCGTCTGCCGGCTGCCCGCCTGCCCGGCACGCTTCGCGAGCTTGTCAAGCGCACGCTCGTAGACCAGCCGGGCCTCGCCGCAAAGCCCGGCCGCAAGCAGGGCATCACCTTTTTGCTCCAGCTTTTCGGGGGACGGGCCGGAAAAGAGACTCAAAAAACGCATGCTGGGGGTCTCCGCCAAGGTCAGGGCGGGCCGGGTTGAATAGGTGCGGATGGAGGATTCGCGGGCCGGCCGCCCTACTCTCCGCCGGCGGCGGCCGCGTACCAGCGGCGGGCCTGGTCGAAGCGCCCCAGGTGGAGGCTGGCCAGAAAGGCCAGGCGGGCCGCGGCCGGGCTCTTTTTGAGGCGCCACGACAGGGTCGCGCACCCCAGGGCCTCGCCCCCCCGACCCATCTGCAACAGCCGGCGGCCCCTGGCCAGCTGAGCCTGCGCCGCCGCCCGCACGCGTTGCAGAGCCGCGAGGTCCGCCCCGCAGCGGGCGCAGGTGTCGCTGTTCTCGTTGGGCCGCCTGCAGGCCGGGCAGTTCAGGGCCATCAATCCTCCAGGTAAAAGAGCATATCGTCCAGGGAGGTGAGGACATCGGCCAGCTTGGTGAAATCGCCGCTCCCGATGGCGTCCTGGACCTGCTGCAGGAGCAGGCGCAGCTCACCGGCGTCGGTCTCGTCGATGTTCGCCATGAGCGCCATGGCCCGCCGCCGCTGGTCCTTGGCCCGGGTCAGCAGGTCCTGTCGGTCCGCCGGTACGGAAGCACCCGGTTCATCGGCCGCAGGCTCATCGCCGCTCAGCTCGGCCAGATTGCGCCGGGCCGCCTGAAGGTCGAATTCGGGCCCCTTGCCGCCGGTTTCCATTCGCACGGTCTTGGAAAGCCCGGTGCGTTTTTCCAGCGCCGTCACGCTCAGCACGCCGTTGAGGTCCAAGGCCAGATTCAAAATGATCTCGTTGCCGGCGGGCACTTTGCTCAGGCCCTCGATCAAAAAATCGCCGATGAAGATATTGTCGTCCACCGACGGCGCTTCCCCCTGATAGATGCGCACATCCACCTGGCGTTGCTCGTCCACCGCGGTAACAAAGACTTCGGCCTTGGAGACCGGCAGCGGCGTGCTGCGGCGGATGATGGGGACAAAGTGATCGTCGCGCATTTCGCCGTGCTGAAACGACAGCGCCTGGGTGCCGAAGGTGTAGGGAGTGATGTCCACGAGGACCGAGCGGGTCTGCTGCCCGGCCAGGATCCCGGCCTGAATCGCGGCCCCCATGGCCACGATCAGCTCGGGGTTGATTTCGAAGGCCGGTTCCCGGCGCATTTCCTGGCGGATCAATTCAGAGATCAACGGTGTGCGGCTGGCCCCGCCGACCAGAATGACGCGGTCGACGGCGCCGGGCAGCAGGCTGGCATCGCGCAGGCAGTGATGAACGCAGTCCATGCTTTTGCGGACCAGCGGGCGGATCAGCTCCTCGTAGTCGTGGCGCGCGATTTCCAGATCCAGGTGATGGTCCTGCCACAGGTATTCCTCCCGGATGCGGGCGAAGGGAACGTCGGAGAGCTTGCGTTTGGCCGCCTCGACCGCCGCCCAGAGCCTGTTGCGGACCCGGGGCTCCCGGAGCAGGTCGACCTGGTGCGCTTCGCGGAAGACCTCGGCGGCATGCGCTATCAGCAGATTGTCGAAGTCGTCCCCGCCGAGAGCGGTGTCGCCGTGACTGGCCTTGACCTCGACCACGCCCTTTTCGACAACCACCAGCGACACATCGAAGGTGCCGCCCCCCAGGTCGTAGACCAGGATGGTCTGGTCCTCTTCCAGCCCGGCATCGTAGGCCAGGGCGGCGGCCGTGGGCTCGTTGATGATCCGCAGGACCTCGAGGCCCGCCAGCTGACCGGCGTTCTGGGTGGCCTTGCGCTGGGCGTCATCGAAATAGGCCGGCACGGTGATCACGGCCTGGGTCACCGCCTCCCCCAGATGGGCTTCGGCAGCCTGCTTGAGTTTGCGCAGAATCAGGGCCGAAATCTCCTCGGGGCTGAAGCTTCGCTCCCCCAGGGCCACCGGTTCGTTTTTGCCCATCTTGCGCTTGATGGAAAGAATGGTGTTCTCGGGAGCCAGCGCCATCTGGTTGCGCGCTGCGCGCCCCACAATCAGGGCCCCCTGGCTGTCCAGACCGACACACGACGGCATGATCGGCTCCCCGTCCACCGGGACGACCTCGGGCTGGCCATCGCGCAGCACCGCCACCTCGGAATAGGTGGTGCCCAGATCGATTCCAAGAATAGCGGCCATCAGCTTTTTTCCTTTCCTACGGCGATCTTGACTTCGGCAAACTTCAACACCCGCCCGCGGTAGCTGTAGCCGCCGGAGAGTTGCGCCAACACCGTGTTGGCCGGTACAGAGGCGGTCTGCCGGACCGCGACGGCCTTCATCAGGGTGGGGTCGAACGCCCGGCCCTTGCAGCCGATCACGGTGACCCCCTGGTTTTGCAAGAGCTGCTGAAAATGATCGTTTAAAATGTCAAAGCCTTCCCGCAGGGCCGACCAGACGGCTGCCCAGCGGCGGTGAGACGGGAACCAGCCGGTCGCCGGGGGGGTCCGCATGCGCTCCTGAACGCGCTTGAAACGCTCGAAGAGTTCCACCAGCGAAAGCAAAAGGGCGTGCAGGCCGGCGTCGTCCAGCCCGCCGCGCTCGCCGTCGATCTGAATCACACGCTGGTTCAGCGTCCGCAACAGCTCCTCGAAACCCGCCAGGGCCTCCCCGAAGCGGCCCAGAGACTCGTGGCTGCGCCGGGCCTGGTGGCGTACTTCGGTGCGCACCACGCACAGGGCCTCATAGAAAGCGTAAAGGTCCGGGCCGTCCTCGGCGGCGGGCGCGGCCGCCGACGGGTCGGCTTCCACTTCCTGCAGCCACTGCCGAAAATTCCGTTCCAGGGTGACGCGCCAGTCCGGGTCCGCGCCGGGGGGCCAGCCGTCCGCCGGCCCGCCGTCGGGTTCGCGGGCGAAATCCGCCGGCGCTCGAAAATCGTCCGTCATTGCATCGCCCTTTGGCGCAGAAACTGCTGCAGGGCCTCCGCGGTCAGCGGCTTACGGGCCTCGGGCGCAGCAAACCGGCGCTGCAGGACCTCGATGGGGGAGCGCATGCCGGGATCCAGGTTGAAGAGCCGGTAGCGCAACCGGGCGCCCTCGTCCTTGAGAATCTGGTAGGCCGCGCTGACGGCGGCAAACCGCTGGGGGTGATGATCGGGCGGATAGCGGCGCACAAGTTCGAGGTAGGCGCCGCGGATGGCAGCGTCATCGGCCTCGGGGGTCAGCCCCAGAATTTCGTATGGGTCCATAATGTCACACTCCACTCGTCTGTTGGGGGAGGGGATCGGAACTCTGCCTGCCCGTTGAACTCACCCCGGGCTGCGCTCAAAAGAGATCCAGCTGCCGCGGCGGAGGCGGCAGTTTGCGCCGCGGCGACGGTTCATCCTCATCCTCATCCTCCTCGTCCTCGAAGTCGTCATCCTCGTCGTCATCGGTGATATCCAGCCCGGGGAAATCTTTCCCGAAGCTTTCGAATATGCGGCGGGCCTCCTCGATGAACTTTTCCACCTTGCGGATTTGGGCGATCAGTTCGGTATCGCCCGCCTTTTCGGCCAGAGCCCGGACCACTTGCAAATCCTTGCCGACCCGCGGGTTGGCGTGGGACAACCCGGGTTGGGTGCCGTAATCCAGCAAAAAACGGAACCAGCGGAACCAGGGGTCATCCGGATGGCGGCCCAGGACCGCCTTCACCAGGGGCCCGGCCCATGGGAGATGGGGCTTTTCGGCCGAAAGGACAAACGCGACCACCGGCCGGGCCTGCTCCGGGAGCCACTCCAGGCGGGCCGCCTTGGCCAGCAGGCGCCCGAAAAGGGTCTCCTCGGACGGGAGCCACTTCCGGCGCTTGGGCGGCAGGCGGCGAAAATACTCCAGAATCGCCACCATGGACAGCATTTTTTCCACCGTCAGGCCCCGTTCGATGGCCCCGCTGACACGGCGTTCCCTTTCCTCGTGGCCTTCCGGCGGCTGGTCGTAGAGCACGCCGATCAGGAGCGCAAAATAATCCAGTCGAAAGTCATCCGCATTCATGGCCACGGCAGCGGCCATCTGCCGCTCGGCTTCGGGGAGGTCCCCGCCGATCTCGGCCATCACCGCCCAGCGGACATGCAGATAGCAGCGCCCCAGATTGAAATCATCGGTCCGCTTGCTGGCGCGCTCCAGCGCCTTTTGCATCACCTCGCGGCACTGCGCCATCCTGCCCTGCTGGGCATAGCGCAGGGCGGCCTGGATGCAGGTGATCACCAGCCCCTCGCGGGCCTGGGCATCGATGGGGTCCAGCGCCAAGGCCCGCTCCAGATAGCCCATGCCCTTGTTAAAGGCATTGCGCTCCAGGCAGCGCATGCCGGCCTTCAGCAGGGCCGTCTTGTTGTCGGGAAAACGTCGGATGATGTCATCCAGGGTTCGGTTGACTTTGGATTTTTCAGCCGTCTTTTCATACAGCCCGAGCAGCGCGAAATACCCATCGGGGTTGTCCGCATCCGCGTTAAGCGCCTGCTGATAGAACTGAGCGGCCAGCCGCGGGTTGCGCAGGTGGGTGCGTTTGGAACGCCTGCTTAAGAAGAAAAAGTCAAACGGCGTCTCCTCCTCCTTCTCCTGGGTGAAAAGATCGCCCAGATGCTGGTAGACAATCGCCGCCACCCGCGGCTGGCGGCCATGGCGCGCCTGGTAGGAGGCCAGGACGTCCTCCCAGGACTGGGCCAGATCGCGGTCTTCACACCAGCTGCGTTCCAGCCACAGGGCTTCGGCCTTGCAGGCCAGTAATTTTTCCAGCGCCCCGACTTGACGGCGCTTTTCAGCGCTGCGGCACAGAAAGTCGATATAGGCGTCCGCCTGCCGCTCGGGCAGGTCTCTCCAGGCGTTGTAGAAAAACTGCGTCAGGTCGTGCTGGAAACCGGGTTGATCGGAGGGAAAATCGCTCAGGTGACGCTGAACGTGCCGCAAGGCGTCGCGGTAGCGCCCGGTCTGCCAGAGGGCGTCGGCGCGCGCAATGACCGGTCCGGCCTCGCCGACACCGGCCAACAGGCAGGCCGCCTGGAGAACCGACGGGTTTTTGGGATTCGGCCCCTCTCCCGGCCCTTCTCCCAGCAGCAGCAGATAGGCGTCGGCGGCCTTGGCAGGCAACGAACCGGCCGCCAGGCGGGCAAAGGCCTGGCACGCCTTGGGGTCCTGGCCGGTGTGAAAGGCGCAGAGGCCTTTGATGAACCACTTCCAGTTGCCAAAGGGGGACCCCAGCCCCAGAGGTCTGACCGCCTGCAGCGCGGCATCGAAATCCCCCCGGGAGACCAACCCCAGCGCCTGCCATACCCGCTGGCGGTCAGCCGCCAGACCGGGGGGCAGAACCGGTTCGGGATCGCCCTCCTGGAAATCGAGCACCAGCGCGTCAACCACCCTGGCCAGCTGCGGGTCGGTCAAGGCGGGGCCTTCGGCGATTTCGGCGGCAGCCAGTGATGCGGCCCGGACAAAGTCCCCCTGGTGCAGGGCCAGATGCATCAGGCTCGAGCGAATGGCGGCAGCCCCGACCTTGCGCTCCAGGCTCACCAAAAGGGCTTTGGCCTCCACCAGACAGCCGACCGCCATGAGCTGATCGAAAAGCCGCTGGGAGGCATCGACCCAGCGCCCCAGGTAGCGGTCGGGATCGTCCTGGCACAGCTGTCTGAACAAGGTGCAGGCTTTCCGTAGCTGGCCCTGGGCCAGGGCGTTTTCGGCCAGCTGCACCATCTGTTCGGGGGATCTGTTCACGGCGGCGGTCAAAGACCGGGCGGATCTCTTTTTGCGCTTATTTTTTTTTCCCATTTTGGTGTCCTGCTCGAGTTTCACCCGATACAATAACATATGGTGTTACTTGTCAAGCCCAAATACCACATTTTGTGTTCGGCGCGGGTTTCGCACCAGGAAAAGTGCCCACTGTCGGGCTGAGGGGGTAGAGGCGCCGGCCGGCTGTTTTTGGGGCTGTTACCGGGCGGGAAAGGCGTCTGCCTGCAACGCCCTCGGGCTATTTCAGATGATCCTCGCGCCAGAAGGGGGGTTTGTTTCCAAGGACTACCCGATGGAAGAAGCTTGCAAAGTAAATTCGCGGTTAAACGTCCGGGGTGGCGCTTGGGACATGATCGAATCCTTCAGGTTAAACCCTCCCGGTCGAGAATTTTAAGAACGTCTGCACGAAGGGTAGGTATTTTATTCTCAACAACATCCCAGACGATCTCATAGTCAACCCCAAAGTAATCGTGGATGAGTCTATCCCTCATGCCCGCTATGGCCTTCCAATTCACTTCCAGATATCGATCTTTCATTTCGGAGGATACCTTTTTGGATGCCTCGCCAATGATTTCAATGCTTCGCACGAAGGCACGCTTGAGCGTTGCATTTTGCAGGAACTGTTCCTTACTTACATCCTGCCTCGCATTTATCAGGTATTCGGTCTCATCGAGGATGTGACGAAGATACTCAAGCGGCGAAAGAAACATACTCAACCTCCTTGAGGATGTGAGGCCCGATATAAGGGCTGAGGGATTCCAAAGTGACAAGTTCAATCCGGCGTTGTAGAACCTCTTCCAGAAAGAAGGACAGTTCCATGAAGGTATCAAAGGTCTTTCGTCCCGGCTCAAATTCGATAAGCAGATCTATATCACTTTCCTGATGTTGCTCCTCGCGAACAAAGGAGCCGAACAGGCCGATTTTTATCACTCCTAGCGCCCTAAGGACAGAGCGGTTCTGGTCAATCACATTCAGGATATCCTGCTTTGTTTCGATCATGATTTAATTCCTACTCCCGGCGGGTCTTGGAAAAGGGATTAAAGAAATTCTGGTTATTCATAAAGCTGAAGTGACAAATAAATTGAGATGGCATATCGAAAAATAAAGCGGTAAGTGTGACACTTCCGTCCAGTTTTTGACTTTTTACCACTTCATCAAGTGTGGCGAGTCCACAGGATTAAATTGTTCGGAAATTTTTTATTTCCATGGGCCTTGAAAAAAGTATAACAGAACACACCGCCCGTTTCTGCGGGCCGATACAGATCCCAGATGCCTCGTTTAAAAAGACGACCTTCAATTATTCCTGATTTGATTGCGGCTTCATGGACGCCCTCTGTCATAACCGTAAATGTCTCCTTTGTATATCCTTCGACCAAGTCAAGCTTGCTATCATCAACATAAACCATTCGAGGAGATACACGGACTGAGTCAAAGCCAGCTCGACGCAACAGTGGGTAAAGTTCTCTTCCGATCATTGCGTTTCCACCGGTTCGCCGTTGCAGTTCAACTTGACATTGAATTGCTTTGCGGGCAGCTTCGCCCCCGAACGATCACGTGATGCACCGCTCCGGGGGCGCCTA
>Ga0105097_10000448_pt1 | contig 18740 bp, 12 predicted proteins | sample PPLLak12cMay2015_FD_87035 | JGI IMG/M metagenome (GOLD analysis project Ga0105097, IMG submission 87035) | Freshwater sediment microbial communities from Prairie Pothole Lake near Jamestown, North Dakota, USA - PPLs Lake P7 Core (1) Depth... | ecosystem: Environmental > Aquatic > Freshwater >...
TAATCCGTAGGTCGTGGGTTCGAATCCTACCGGGCGCGTTCCATAACACTTTTTATATAAACAACTTATAAAAATTTTCCTTTTTTCGATTTTTGCCAAAAATAGGCGATGATCCAAAATGATCCAGTATGAGCACATTTTGAGTAGTAAAATTTGACAGGTTTTTGACACAAGTTGGTAGGGGAGAAAGGGGTGATTTGGTTAGGAAAAAAGGACAACTTATAGACATAAAGGGAACACTGGTTTTTACATCTCCTCCATCATCCTGCCTGCCTTTTTAAGGTACCAGACCCGCCTTGCATACTTGGTTGCTCTCAGCTCGCCTCGGTCACGCCAATAATTAAAGGCAAGAAATATGACTGAGCAGTGCCTCAGGTTATTAATGATAAATTGACGTTTATGCACTGCAGCAAATCTTGACAGATCCTCAAAAATCCAAGTATAATGGTCAAATGAAGAGCTTCTGGGAAGACTGCTTGCTTTGTAGTTCTCCTTAACATGTTAGGATACTAATGGTAAATGGCCAACTATCACAATCTGAAAAGGTCGCATTACGAGAGCGAATCAAAGAGTTGACCTGTCTGTATGGTATTGCACAAATTGCCAGGCAGCCGGACAAATCTCTGGAAGATATTCTTAAGAGCCTTGTTAATCTTCTCCCTTCCGCCTGGCAGTACCCACAGTCAGCTTTGGCTCGTCTTGTTTTGGATGGAACTTCTTATGCATCTGGTGAATTCCCGCAAAAATGCCAGAAACAATCTGCTGATATTTTCGTCAATGGTAAACAGAGAGGTTTTATTGAGATTGGATACGCAGAGCAAGAACCCGACCTTGATGAAGGGCCGTTCTTTAAGGAAGAGCGAAGTTTGTTAAATGAGGTTGCCAGACAAACGGCTCTTATTATAGAACACAAGCAGGCGGAAGAAGATAAAATGAAGCTCTATGACCAGCTCAGACATGCAGACAGACTCGCTACCATCGGAATGCTTGCGGCTGGAGTAGCTCATGAATTGAATGAACCTGTCGGAAATATTCTCGGTTTTGCCCAGCTGGCAAAGAAAACCGCTAAATTGCCGCATACTGCAAAACAAGATATAAAAAAAATTGAAAAAGCTTCTTTGCAGGCAAGAGAGATTATCCAGAAACTCCTGGTTTTTGCACGCCAAGTACCACCTGAAAAAAGACGGGTCAACCTTAACGAGGTGGTCAAGGACGGCCTCTTCTTCTTCAATGCTCGATGTGCCAAGGAGGGTATCGAACTGATTTGCATTCTTGCTCCGGATCTGCCTGAAATCATTGCAGACCCGGTACAGCTCAATCAGGTTTTAGTGAATCTTGTTGTCAATTCTTTACAGTCAATTTCAGGAGCAGGCACCATCACGGTTCAGACAAAGTTATGCGATAACAATGTCTGTCTGGGTGTGGAAGATACAGGCTGCGGCATGAACAAAGATGTCTTGGATAAAATATTCGTTCCGTTTTTTACAACAAAAGATGTTGGTCATGGAACAGGTCTTGGTCTGCCGGTTGTCCATGGAATTGTTTCTGCACATGGCGGATTGATTAATGTTGAGAGCAAAATCGGTAAAGGCACACGATTTGAAATTAAATTGCCAGTCAAGGTGTCGTAAATGCTGAAGGAAGCCAACTAATATGCCATCATCGCCCAAGAAAGACCGCATTCTGGTTGTAGATGATTCTGTAAACACTTTGGAAGTGATCAAGCGTAATCTGATGTCGCAGGGATACCAGGTTTTTACAGCACCGGGTGTGCCTGAAGCGATTGATATTCTTAATAGAACAGAGTTGGATCTGGTTATTACAGACCTCAAAATGCCGAAAGTCAGCGGTCTTGATCTCGTCCGGCATGTCCGGGAAAACTTTAAAAACACCGAGGTAATGATGATTACAGGATATCCATCGATAGAGGGAGCTGTTGAGGCCGTCAAGACCGGTGCCGAAGAGTTTTTACCGAAACCTTTCACTGATGATGAGCTTTTGTCCGCTGTAAAGCGTGTGCTGAATAAATTAAATTTGCGCAGGTTTACAGATGTATCCGCTCAGCAGTCTTCCCCTGCATATAAAGGGCTTCTGGGAAACTCAGAGGTGATGAGAAAAGTTTTTATAACCATAACCAAGGCAGCTTCCACTTCAGTAACTGTACTTATCTGTGGTGAGAGCGGCACAGGCAAAGAACTTGCAGCCAGGGCCATTCACTACAGCGGCCAGCGATCTTCTGCACCTTTTGTCCCAATCAACTGTGGCGGAATTCCTGAAGGACTTCTTGAAAGTGAGCTCTTCGGCCATGTCAAGGGCGCATTCACTGGAGCTACCGAATCACGAGCAGGTCTTTTTCATGTTGCTGACGGTGGCAGCATCTTTCTCGATGAAATCAGCGATATGAGCATGCCGATGCAGGTCAAGCTTCTACGTGTCCTTCAGGACAAAGAAGTTTATATGGTCGGTTCAACTCGGTCGCGAAAGGTAAACGTAAGGATTTTGGCGGCGACCAACAAAGACCTGCCAAGTCTGGTAAAGAATGGCCTTTTTCGTGAAGACCTGTTTTATCGCATAAACGTTGTCAAGATTGATATGCCGCCTCTGAGGGAACGGGGAGATGATATCTTGTTATTGGCTCATCATTTTGCGAATAAATTTGCAGCTGAGCTCGGCAAAAAACCGCCCCGCTTCCTCGACAAAACATTGAAGAGTCTTCGCAATTACAACTGGCCCGGAAATGTAAGAGAGCTTGAAAATGTAATACAGCGGCTTATCGTGATGACTGATGGAGACTCTATAGATGTTACCGATTTGCCGGATCTTTGCCGTTTCTCCGCTTTGAGTAAAACTGGATTCACCAGAACTCTTGCCCAGGTAGAAAGCGAATACATCAAAAATGTTCTTGCAAGTCTAGGCGGCAACAAGACACGTGCTGCAGAAATTCTTGGCATAGATCGAAAGACTTTGCGTGAAAAACTTAAAGCAATAGAAGGTTCCTTATAAGCTTTCAGAACTGGGAATTTTTTCCGCAGCGGTACGAATTTCCCCGTTAATCTGTTATCCTCCCGCCGAGCTGACAATCATAATTAAATCTGCATTTTAAAAAAATTAAATTCTTGATAATATCGATTTTTGCCCGGATTCTCTCCGTTTTGTCCCCACGCAACTTACTTAAAATAATAGATTCTTTTCTTTTTTTATCGCCTGGCACGATTGTTGCACTCCTTTAATGTGAAGACACAAAGAAAGGTAAGGAATGAGTTATGCATAAAAAAAATATAATAGAAGCTCCGGGTCTATGTTCAAATTGTCTAAATGTTTCAAAGTGCACACTTCGAAAAGATCACACAATACCTGAGTTATATTGTGAAGAATTCGAAATTGGCATAAGCCCTTCGGTTAAAGCTGCCCATGTAAAAAGGTCATCGCGGGCGGCAGCTGATACTCGGGATAAATCAGGTAAATTTATCGGGCTCTGCAGGAATTGTGATAATCGAAAAGCCTGCTCTTATCCGAAACCCGAAGGCGGCATCTGGCACTGCGAGGAGTATAGATAGAATGAAACAGCAGGTCATTTCACACTCAGAGACTATCCAATCACAGGATAAGATAGATTCCAAAGATATTTTAAGAATCCTTGAAAAAAACACCTCCAGCAGAGGCGGACTCATTTCTATCCTCGAAGAGATCCAGTCTAAATATGGTTTTCTTCCAGAAGCATCACTCAGAATTGTCGGCGAGAAAACTGGCCGTTCCCTTGTTGACATTTATGGTGTCGCAACTTTTTATAAATATTTTAGTCTGCGGCCAAAAGGAAAGCACCTGGTCTGTGCCTGCTTGGGCACTGCCTGCCACGTCCGCGGTGCCCCGAGGGTTGTTGCCGAACTGGAACAGCAGCTCGGCATCAAAGCAGGTCAGACTACTGACAATAAGGAATTTACTCTGGAGACTGTAAATTGTTTAGGCGCCTGCGCTCTCGGGCCAATTGTTGTTATAGATGGTCATTACTTTTCGAAGGTCAGAAAATCAAAAGTCAAACAGCTTCTTGACAAGGCACGTGAAGGTTTTGACAAATTAGAGATCGGAAAAGATGAGAGGATATTCCCAATCGATGCAAACTGTCCTCATTGCAACCACAGTTTCAAGGATGAAACCTTTGCCATCGATGGATACCCGTCTTTGAAAATCAACGCCGCTGTGGATGGCAAACAGGGTTGGGTAAGGTTGTCAAGCCTGTATGGCAGTTACAATGTTTCGACAGAGTTTGAAATCCCGGAAGAAACAGTTATCAAATTTATTTGTCCCCATTGTAATGCCCAAATTCACAGCACATCGGATTGTTCAGAGTGCGGAGCACCTATGATACCAATGCTCGTCGATGGCGGCGGCATAGTTCGAATTTGTTCTCGCCGCGGCTGTAAGAATCATATATTGGATCTGGTCTGATTTTTAAGGCAGTAAAATGCTGAAGTTGTCATCGGTAAGCGAATTGAAAAAAATGCAGGCAGTACTTTCTGAAGCTGCAAAGGAAAATAAACCTTGCATCATAATCCCTGCGGGAACTTGCGGCCTAGCCAGCGGAGCCGGCGACCTTATACGAGTTGCCAAGCGTGAAATTCTTCAGAAGGGTCTTTCAAAAAAGCTTCGGCTTCGTATAACGGGTTGTCACGGTTTTTGTCAAATGGAGCCGTCGGTCCTCGTTGAGCCTAAGCGGATATTTTATCCGAGAGTTAACATCGAAAAAATAAAACGCATCGTAGAAGCAGCCGCAAGAGACGAAGTCCTTACTGATTTGCTTTTTGTCGATCCGGAAACAGGCAAGTCAATAGATAAACAGGATGACATACCATTCTTCAATAAACAAACTCGCACAATTCTTGCATGGAACGAGAAATTAGATCCCATCCGCATTGCTGAATACATTCAGAACAGCGGGTATTCCGCATTGGAAAAAGTTTTTGCCGCCGGCTCTGCCTGGGTTGTACAGGAAGTTATAAATTCCGGCCTCCGAGGCCGTGGCGGCGGCGGTTTCCCTACAGGACGCAAATGGGAATTGCTTGCAAAACAGCCGGGCAACCGCGGCAAACTCATAGTCTGCAATGCCGATGAGGGTGACCCGGGCGCCTATATGGACCGAAGCGTTCTGGAAGGAAATCCGCACAGTATTCTCGAGGGAATGATAATCGGAGCTTTCGGAACAGGCGCAACAGAAGGCATAGTCTATGTTCGCCATGAATACCCTTATGCAATTAAACATTTGAATATTGCACTGAAACAAGCTCACGAACTTGGCCTTTTAGGTGAAAACATTCTCGGCACCGGTTTTTCATTTGATATCAAGGTCGTCAAAGGCGCCGGAGCATTCGTTTGCGGTGAGGAAACAGCACTTATACGGTCTATCGAGGGTAAAATGGGCGAGCCTCGCCAGCGGCCCCCGTTTCCTGTGCAAAAAGGCATCGAAGGTAAACCGACTGCAATCAACAACGTCGAAACCTGGGCGAACATCCCTTTAATTTTCAGGTCAGGTGCTGAAGAATTTGCTAAGGTTGGAACTAAAAATAACTCAGGCACCAAAATATTCAGCCTGGTTGGGAAAATCAGAAATACCGGCCTTGTCGAAGTTCCAATGGGAATAAGCATCAAGGATATAATTTACAATATTGGAGGAGGACCTGTAGGCAAGGCAAGAATAAAAGCTGTCCAGACGGGCGGACCCTCAGGAGGCTGCATCCCTGCAGAAAAATTTGATTTGCAGGTCGATTATGACAGCCTTACTGCTGCGGGCTCTATTATGGGCTCCGGCGGTATGATTGTGATGGATGATAACACCTGTATTGTCGATGTCGCAAAATACTTCATGCATTTCCTTAAGGATGAATCCTGCGGCAAGTGCTTTACCTGCCGAAAGGGAACACAGCGAATGTATGAGATTCTCGACGATATCTCTAAAGGTAAGGGAACACTCCAGCACATAGACCTCCTCAAAGAATTGGCGGAAGTGGTTAAAGACTCAACGATGTGTGGTCTTGGACAAACTGCATCTAATCCTGTTCTCAGCACCCTGCGTTATTTCCTCGATGAATATTTGCATCATGTAATCGATAAAAAATGCGATGCATTCGTCTGCAAAGATTTGGTTGGCGCACCCTGTCAGGCTGCCTGCCCGCTGGGCACAGAAGCCTGGCGTTATGCAGCAATGATTGAAAAAGGCAAATATGAAGAGGCCTATAATATAATAAGGGATGCCAATCCATTTCCATCTGTTTGTGCAAGAGTTTGCGACCGTAAATGTGAAACCAGATGCAACCTTGCCGTCAGCGGTGACGAAGCAGTCTCCGTCCGGGCCTTGAAAAGGTTTATAACCGACAGGGTTGACCCCTCTGTTTATAAACCTGTAAGGACCGTCAGAGACATTAAAGATATCGGCAACGTAGCAGTCATTGGCGCAGGGCCGGCGGGCATCTCAGCCGCCCATTACCTTTCTGTACTCGGTCATAAGGTTACCCTGATCGATGCAATTGATGAGCCGGGCGGAATGCTCATAAGCTGCATACCGGCATATCGACTGCCGAAAGAAGTGCTGCGAAAAGAGATAAAATCACTCCTTGATGATAAAAATATTACTTTAAGAGGCAATACCGTCTTTGGCCGCGACATAACTCTTGATGAGCTCCTTAAGGATTCTTTCAAGGCGGTTTTTCTGGCGATAGGAGCAGATAAAAGCCAGCGATTAGATCTTGAAGGAGAAGACATTGCCGGAATCTATTCATCGATGGAGTTTCTTAAAGCTTTTAATTTAAAAGGCCAGGAGCTTGCTAAGGGACACGTTGGCATCGTGGGCGGCGGCAACTCCGCTGTCGATGCAGCAAGAGTGGCTATCCGCCAGAAAAATGTTAAAAGTGTAACGCTGTTATACCGCAGGACATATCAGGAGATGCCTGCTTATGCGGAAGAGGTTGAAGCGGCTTTGGAGGAAGGTATAAAGCTGCAAACGCTTGTTTCTCCTGTGAAGATTCGTTACATCAAAGCAGCCGAGGCCGAGGGTGTAAAAGTCGAAACTTTTGTTGAGCCCGTAAAGATAGATGCCAGAAACGGGCATCTGGCTGATATCAAGTGTATTAGAAACAAGCTCGGCGACGTTGACTCCAGCGGCCGGCGAAAACCGGTTCCAATTCCCGGAAGTGAATTTACTATTAACCTTGATACCCTGATAGTAGCTATCGGCGAGCGACCGGATAGCGATTGTCTGTCTTCCATGGGGCTGGAACTTGATAAAAGCGGCAGGATTAAAGTCGATGCTAAAACACTCAGCACTAATCGTAAAGGTGTATTTGCTGGAGGAGATTTGGTCACTGGCCCCAATACTGTTGTCGATGCTATAGCTGCAGGAAAGAAAGCAGCAGAAGTCATAGACCGTTATCTTCGAGGCGAGGAACTTGCAAAACCGCCCGAAATAAAATTACCTAAGGTCTTCGTAGAACCTGCTGTTATCAGCGATGAGGAGCAGGAAGAGGCAAAAAGGACAGAGCCAGCCGCACTTCCGGCCAAATCGAGGAAGAAGAGCTTCGAAGAAGTGGAGTTGTCTCTGTCTGCCGAGCAGGCACATTGCGAAGCACGAAGGTGTCTAAGATGCGACCTTGAATTTACGCAGAGAAAAGAAAATGAGCAGACAAATTGTATAGCTGCACAGGAGAAGTCAGCATGATTAATTTGATGATAAATGGCTTGAACGTCTCAGTCGAAAAAGGCACTACTATTTTGGAAGCAGCAAAATTTCTGGGCTTTCCTGTCCCAACTCTTTGCCACATGGAAGGCCTGTCGCCCTATGGTGCCTGCCGGTTATGTGTTGTCGAAATCGGTGAAGAACCAAAATCCAAGCTTGTTTCCTCCTGCACCTATCCAGCTGAAGAAGGTCTAAAGGTACGCACTGCGTCAACACGGGTGCTAAGGGCTCGCAAGATGATTTTGGAACTGCTGTTGGCTTCCTGTCCTCAGTCCAAAATAATTCAAGACCTCGCTTCAGCACACGGCATTCGCCAGCAGCGATTCAAACAGGAATATGAAGACTGCATTCTTTGCGGCCTGTGCGTGCGGATGTGCGAGGAGCAAATGATGGCCAAGGCGATAGGTTTTCGCAACAGAGGCGAGAACAGAAGCATCGGCACACCCTTCGATATCAAGTCCGAAGTCTGCAGGCTGTGCGGCGGCTGTATGTATGTTTGTCCCGCCTGCCAGCTTAGATGCACATACACCGAACCTCAAAAGGCAATCTGCGGCGGCTGTGCAAATCTAACTCCGCCCTGTGTCGAGAAAAAAGAATTTGAAGATATGATGTGCTACATGAGTCCCTGTGTAGCTTGTGAGATAAAGAAAGAATAAGAGGTCAATAAAAGTAAAGGAGTCAGATAAAATGTCACTTACCCTTTCAAAAGTAAACGCTTCTGCTGCAACTTTGACTAAAAACAGGACAGAAGGCTCGGTTGTGCCCGCTTCCGGTATGTGTGTCACCTGCGTCGATGGCTGTATCGGTATGTGCGAAATAGGCAAAAGCGCTTATCGCGGTCACGAGGTAATTTACCCGCAGCCGTTCGGTATGGTCACTACTGCCGCTGAAAAGTCTTACCCGGTTGACTATTCACACTTCAACATTATGGGTACAGCGGTTGGTGCACACGGCATTGAGCCCGACAGCGATAAGGCCATCTTCCCTGCGGTCAATCTTGAAATCACCATAGGGCAGAATAAAGGGATTAAGTATCGTTATCCATGGCACATTCCGGGAGTTGGTTCTACCAACATCGCAAAGAACAATTGGGAAGGCTTGGCCATAGGCTCCGCTCTCGCGGGAACAGGTCTGACTATCGGTGAGAATGTCGTTGGAATGGACCCCGACGCAGTCATCAAAAACGGACGCGTGATTGATACCGCTGACCTTAAATATCGTGTCAAGCTTTACAAAGATCATCAGCATGATGGTTACGGTGCAATCATTGTTCAAGCAAACGTCGAGGATACACGGCTGGGCGTGCAGGAATACGCCATCGAAAAACTCGGCGTCGAGTGCGTGGAATTAAAGTGGGTACAGGGTGCCAAGGATATCGGCGGTGAAGTGAACCTTCCTGACCTCAAAAAAGCTCAGTTGCTCTATGAACGCGGCTATGTTGTGCTTCCAAATCCTACCGATCCTGATGTTATCAAAGCCTTCGAGCAAGGGGCCTTCAAAGAATTTGAACGGCATTCACGCGTCGGCATGGTGACCGAAGAATCATTTGCCCAGAGGATAGACCAACTTCGAAAAGCGGGAGCCAAATATATCTTTCTCAAAACAGGAGCTTACCGTCCGGCGGACCTCGCCAGGGCAATTAAGTTTGCATCACGCTATAAACTTGACCTGTTGACTGTTGATGGTGCCGGCGGCGGTACGGGTATGAGTCCCTGGCGAATGATGAATGAGTGGGGAATCCCTCCTGTTCATCTGCACTCACTTTTGTGCAATTATACCAAAAGGCTTGCTGATAAAGGTGCGTATCTTCCAACATTAGCATTGGCTGGAGGATTTACCTTCGAAGATCAAATCTTCAAAGGTCTTGCACTTGGCTCTCCGTTTGTAAAGCTGATAGGAATGGCCAGAGGTCCCATTGCAGCAGCTATGGTGGGTAAAACGATAGGACGCACAATGGACGAGCAGCAAATTCCGGTGTATGTTGAGAGGTTTGGAAATTCCAAAGATGAAATTTTCGTGACAGCAAGCGCATTGCGCAAGGAACTGGGCGATAATGAATTCGAAAAACTTCCGACCGGTGCCCTGGGGCTTTACACATATTACGAACGTCTTGCTCAGGGCTTGCGCCAGCTTATGGCCGGCAGTCGTAAGTTTGCAATAGACTATATAGCAAGAGACGACATCGCAGCATTGACCGAAGAGGCAGTGAAAGTCAGCGGAATTCAGTACATAATGGACGTCGATCAGGGAAAAGTTGATAGAATCCTTGACAGTTAATTAGCGTAGATGTGCGCTTATGTGCTCCATCTGCTATTAAAGAAATAAGCATCTTAGGCTGGCTATTTACGAGAAATAGCATTACATGTAGTATGCTTGGCATTTAGATGTCTAACACCCAAGCCGGGACAGGTCTTTGCGATAGGGCCGGCGATTATGATGAAATTCTGCTGCGAGGTGACAAAAAAATACAATGTGCCGACCCAGGTTTCGCTCAATACGATTATGGTCGATGGAACGGGAATGTGCGGCGGCTGCAGGATTGAATATGACGGCAAGCCCAAATTCGTGTGTGTTGACGGGCCGGAATTCGACGGCCACAAGGTTAATTTCGATTTGATGATTAAAAGAATGAACGCCTACAGACACCACGAACAGCAGGCCTACGAAGAATATAAAAAGCACAAATGCAGAATTGGCTTGAAAGAAAAAGAATTAACCACGAAGAACACTAAGAAACACGAAGAAAGATAATTATATAGTTACTCTTCGTGAACTTCGTGGTGAAAAATTGCTTCTTTTTTCAGTTAACAAAATTTATTAATTTAAAATATGACGAATGGGAAAAAACAAATTCAGGAAAATTCAGAAAAACAGAATGCAAAAGGATTGACAATCCCGGAAAGATTAAAAATACCGCCGCAGGAGATGCCCCAGCAAAAGCCGCAAGACCGAATCCGCAATGTCAATGAAGTTGCATTAGGTTATTCTGAAACCGAGGCGAGAATGGAAGCCCTGCGCTGCCTTGGGTGCAAAAATGCGCCGTGTGTGAGCGGCTGCCCTGTGAGGATAAGGATAAAAGACTTTATCGAGACGATTGTCGAGGGTGATTACAAAAAGGCTCTTAATATTATAAAGGAAAATTCGCTTCTGCCAGCTGTGTGCGGAAGGGTCTGCCCGCAGGAAAACCAGTGCCAGGAAAAATGCACGGTCGGAATCAAATTCAAAAATATCGCAAAGGCAGTTTCCATAGGCAGGCTCGAAAGATTTGTCGCAGACCTCGACCTCGATGACCAGAGCATTCCACAGATTGCCGCCCCAACAGGAATGAAGGTTGCCATTATCGGCTCCGGGCCGGGAAGCATCGTAGCAGCAACAGATACAAGAAGAGCCGGACACGATGTCACGATATTCGAGGCGTTTCACAAGCCGGGCGGTGTGATGATTTACGGCATCCCGGAATTCAGACTGCCCAAAACAATCGTCCAGAAAGAAATACAGACGCTCGTTAATATGGGAGTGAAAATTATTCCGAACTTCGTGGTTGGCAAAACCCGGACAATCGAACAATTAATGAAAGAGGATGGTTTCGATGCTGTCTTTATTGGTGTTGGTGCGGGCCTTCCTAAATTTATGAATATCGAGGGCGAATCGCTCGTCGGTGTCTATAGTGCGAACGAATACCTGACTCGTGCGAATCTTATGAAGGCATACAAATTCGGAGCGGGCGCCGATACCCCGATAGCACGGGCAAAGAAAGTCGCGGTCGTCGGGGGCGGAAACGTTGCTATGGATTCAGCTCGAATGGCGCTGCGACTCGGCGCCCAAAAAGTTTATCTGATCTATCGAAGGACAGAAGCCGAGATGCCGGCACGGGCCGAAGAGGTCCATCATGCACAAGAGGAAGGGGTGGAATTCTGCCTTCTGCAAAATCCAAAAAAGATAATCGGCGATGAGAATTGTTGCGTCAAGGCCGTCGAGTGTCTAAGATACAAGCTGGGCGAACCGGATGAGACCGGCAGGAGAAGACCAGTTCCAATCGAGGGGTCGGAATTTCAGATTGAGGTTGGCAGCGTCATCATCGCAATCGGAAACATCCCGAACCCTTTGATTCAGCAGACAACATCAAGCCTTAAGTTCGAAAAAGACGGAACAATCATCGTTGATGAAAAGGGACGGACTTCGATGGATGGCGTCTTTGCCGGCGGAGATATTGTATCCGGCTCGGCAACGGTTATTGAGGCGATGGGACAGGGCAGGACCGCCGCCGCCGCTATCAACGAATATCTGGAGGAAGGACAAAAGTAGAACGGAGTTTTTTAAACCTTATATTAAAGTAGAAAATATAAAAGTTTTTTTCCTATATTTTTTACAGACCTTTTGGCTACAAAGGTCGATAATTCGAGCCTGACTTCTTCAATCGCCATCTACCGAGAGAATGGCTCAGGCATAACGCTCTTTTTTTGGAATTCATTTTTTATCTGAATAAAAAATTGATTGGTGGTCGTTATGGCGTCTGGTTTTGTTCAGCCTTTTTTGTTAAAGCCCCGATCAACCCAAACCATGTGTGCGCAACAAAATGCGCAACAACTTCGCTCGTCTGAGCTACTGTTACGCTTCGGCTGCGCTTCGGTCAGCATCATAAGTCTTTATTTGACAAGTATAAACCATTTTAGCCACAATACTTACAAAAGCCCGAATAGGATTTCTAATCCGTAGGTCGTGGGTTCGAATCCTACCGGGCGCGTTCCATAACACTTTTTATATAAACAACTTATAAAAATTTTCCTTTTTTCGATTTTTGCCAAAAATTGGCGGTGATCCAAAATGATCCGGAATGAGCACATTTTGAGCAGTAAAATTTGACAGGTTTTTGACACAAGTTGGTAGGGGAGAAAGGGGTGATTTGATGAGGGGAAATTACGACTTTTATACACAAAGTAACCACTGATTTTTATAAGATTTATTGTGTTAAGGCAGTAAAATGCGGATGGAGTTATGGAAAAGGGAGATTCACTATTTATAGCGATTCATTTCAAACCTGAAGAATGGAATAACATTCCTGCTAATGTGGGTTTTTGTCATTTATACAACAGTGATGAGTCTCGTAATGAACGTGAACTTATTCGTTCTAATATTATTTCTATCCAGGATTCAAACGGGAGATTCGTTGTTATAATCAGGCTCAAACGCTCATATTAGTCGGTGAACACGAGATTACAATTTCAGCCAGCCTAAGTGATGAAAAACACTTTTGAATGCAAAGATTTTTTATATGGGCCAAGAAAGCGGAGAAAAAACAATAATTTGAGCTAATCACTTTGGACTGGCTGAAAAGGTAAGTAGCAAGATCAGCTTTGTTCTTTACTCTTACAAATATTTCTTATTACATCGATTTTTTCGAAAAGGTCAGGCTGAATTAAATTACTTTTCATTCAAACGCCCGTAAAAATTAGTTATCGGCATTCTTCTGTCCTTGCCGAAAGCCCTGTGCGTTATCTTAACGCCCGGCGGCGACTGCCTTCTTTTGTATTCATTCAAATCAACCATACGAATCACACGCTCGACTTGCGATTGGGGCAGACCCTGCTCAACGAGCCGGGCAGGGGATTTATCCTCTTCGATATATCCTTGAAGGATACGGTCAAGAATCTCGTACTGAGGCAAATCATCCGAATCCTTCTGATTATACTTCAGCTCTGCAGAAGGAGGTCGGGTAATTATACTTTCGGGAATGATTTTGTGTGAATGAATTTTATTAATAAAATCTGCCAACTTATAAATTGCTGTTTTCGGGACGTCCTTTATGACAGCAAAACCCCCGGCTGTATCGCCATAAAGAGTGGAATAGCCGACGGCTGTCTCGCTTTTATTTCCCGTTGTTAAAACAAGATACGAAAACTGGTTGCTCAGTGACATAAGCATCGTTCCGCGAATCCTTGCCTGCAGATTTTCGTAAGGAACACCGCTGCCTGCCCATCCTGCGACCGACTTGAGGGTATCGTTAAATTTTTCGAGGATTCCGCTAATCGGTATCGTATGGAACTCTATATCGAGATTTTCTGCTATTATTGCAGCATCGCTTATTGTCTGCGGACTGTTGAATTGAGAAGGCATTGTAACGGCAACGACATTTTCGGAACCGAGCGCCTCAACGGCAATCGCAGCAGTTACCGCCGAATCGATACCGCCGCTGAGGGCTACGATTGCTTTGCGAAATCTGTTTTTGCGAGCATAGTCTTTTGTCCCGAGGACAAGTGCGTCATAAATTTCGCTGATATCGTCAATGGAGCCGGCCGGCAGGCGTTTTTTCCCGTTAACAGGCGCAACCTTTATTTTAGCTGCAGACCTTTTCGGTGTCTGCAAAACTATATCAGCCGCAAGCAGGTCCTCTTGGAATGCTTCTGCCCGACTGATTATCGCACCATTTGAATCTAAAAACATGCTTCTGCCGTCGAACACCAGTTCATCCTGTCCTCCGACAAGATTGCAGTATGCAGCGGCACAATCGAAATATTTTGCTGCACTGCTCAATACCTGCTGGCGCTGCTGCATTTTACCGACATCAAAGGGCGAAGCCGATGCATTTATCAGCAAATCTATCCGAGGCGCATTTTTTAACAAAAGGGAAAGCCACTGCGGCTGCCAGATATCCTCACAAATTGTTAGGACGATATTGAAACCTTTAATATTAATAATAACTGGCTCGTTTCCCGCCCTGAAATATCTCTTTTCATCGAATACGCTGTAGTTCGGCAGGATTCTCTTGCGGTAAATTTTTTTTATCTGCCCGGCTTCGAGAACGGCCAGAGAATTAAAATAACCGTTCGGATTCTTTTCGGGAAATCCAACTATTGCAGCCGCGTTCTTGCCTGAACATTCCTTTGCGACCTGCTGGAGGGCAAGGTAATTATCTTCTATGAAATGATTTTTCAGCAGCAGGTCTTCCGGCGGATAGCCGCTTATGCATAATTCAGGAAAGACAACGATATCTGAATCGAGTCTTGCTGCCTGTGAAAAAAATTGAGCAATTTTTTTCACATTGCCCGATATATCTCCAACGGTAACATTCGGCTGTGCAAGTGCTATTCTCACTGTTGCTTACTCCTGCTGTTTGTTTTAAGCCATTCGTCAATTGCGCAGGCAGCGCATCTGCCGCTATTGATAGCGTTTGCTGCAAGAGAAGGACCGCTTATGGTATCCCCTGCAGCGAATACCTGCGGCTGGCTGGTTTGAAAATTATTTACAAGGACATTGCCGCGCCCGTCAAGCTGCAGGTCCAAATCTTTAACAATTCCATCATGAACAACATGTTCGAAACCGAGCGCCAGAATCACAAGGTCTGCTGCGATAGTAAAATCAGTTCCGGCAATCTCTTTTGTCAGCCAGCGTTCCTCATTGTTAATCCATTCCACAGAACAGCAGTTGACAGCGGAGTCTCTCGTTTCGATGCCGGAGAAACTTTTTTTCTTCACACTCCAGATTCGATTGCAGCCTTCCTCGTGAGAGGACGAAGTTCTCATTATTCTTGGCCAGTTCGGCCAGGGATTATCCGATGGTCTTGAAGGCGGAGGTTCGGGCAAAATTTCAAGCTGATGAATTGTCTTTGCTCCCTGCCTCCGTGCCGTACCAACACAATCGCTGCCGGTATCTCCGCCTCCTATGACAACAACATTCTTACCCGCCGCGGAAAGCGAATTCGAACCGTTAGATTGCTGCTGACCATCGTTTAGAATGTTCTGCGCCTTCAGGTAATCCATCGCAAAAACGATGTTCTCGAATCCTCTTCCGCTGATAGACAGGTCTCTTGGCTGGCCTGTGCCTGCCGCAAGACAGATACAGTCGAACATTTTTTGAAGATATCGTGTTGAAATATCAAAACCTGCGTTAACAGAGGTCTGAAATTCAACACCTTCAGCAGCAAGCTGGTTTAATCTGCGGTCAATAATCCGTTTGGCAAGCTTGAAATCAGGAACACCATATCTCAGCAGACCTCCCGGCTTATCATCCTTCTCAAAGACAACGACACTATGCCCTGCTCTTGCCAGCTGCTGTGCAGCAGCGAGTCCGGATGGACCTGAACCGATTACTGCAACACGTTTGCCTGTTTTTTCTGAAGGCATCTGAGGTTTTATCCAGCCTTCAGCAAATCCCCTCTCGACAATTTCATACTCAATCTTCCTTATCATAACGGGCTGGTCGTTTATGCTCAATGTGCAGGCATTTTCACAGGGTGCAGGACACAGCCTGCCTGTAAATTCTGGAAAATTATTTGTCGAATGAAGAAGCTGGCAGGCCTGCTGCCATTTGTTTTTATATATCAGGTCATTGATATCCGGAACAAAATTACACAACGGACATCCGAATGAATGGCAAAAAGGAACGCCGCATTCCATACATCTTGCTGCCTGCTGCTGCAAATTGTCGGGCGTTATAGGCAGCTCGAACTCTTCGAAATCTCCTACACGCTGCTCAACAGGCCTGTGCATTATGTCTTGACGATTATATTTCAGGAAACCTTTAATTTCCCCCATAAAACACCTCTTCAGTCGCAGGTGTTGTTTCAGTATGTCTTTGCTCGCCTGCACGCATTTTTTCGAGGGCCTTTCGATAGTCTATCGGGAAGACCTTAACGAAACGGCCGACCATTTCAGGCCAGGAATCGAGGATGCGCCTCGCCTGGCTGCTGTTTGTCCAGTACAAATGTTTTTTGATCAAATCGTAGAGAAGTTCTTTGTCCTGCTGATGCCAAACGCTTTCGAGCTCGACCATATCTAGGTTGCACAGGGTATCGAAAAGCTGCATCTCATCGAGGACATAAGCAACACCTCCGCTCATTCCAGCAGCGAAGTTGCAGCCGGTCTTTCCCAGAACAACGACCGTTCCCCTTGTCATATACTCGCAGCCATGGTCGCCGACGCCCTCGACGACCGCAGTTGCACCGCTGTTGCGGACTGCAAAACGCTCGCCGGCAATACCGTTGATGAACACCTCACCGCAAGTTGCCCCATAAAGGACCGTGTTGCCAACAATAATATTCTCGTGTGCAACAAGAGGAGAACTTTCTGCAGTTTTTACAATGATCCTTCCACCTGAAAGTCCCTTGCCGAGATAATCGTTGCTGTCACCAATCAGTTTCAATGTTATTCCCGGGGCAAGGAATGCGCCGAAGCTTTGTCCTGCAGAACCGTGAAAAATAATTTCGAGCGTGTTATCCGGCAAACCATTTGGGCCCCATTTTTGAACAATGCGGCCGCTGAGAATTGCTCCGACTGTCCGATTGGTATTATAAATCGGCATCTCGATAGAAGTCTTTTCCTTTCTCTCAACAGCATCCGCAGCCTTTTTTAGAATCTGCCAGTCGATATGGTCAGCCGTCTTATTTGATGAATTGCCGGCATAATGAACAATCCTGCCTTCAGAAGCCTGAGGTTGATAAAATATCGCACTAAGGTCAAGCTGCTTTGCTTTATAATGCTCGACAGCTTTGCGAACATTGAGTCTTTCTGTCCTTCCAATCATCTCGTCGAAATTTCTAAAGCCAAGATGCGTCATAATCTGCCGGACTTCCTGCGAGACAAACATCATAAACCGCTGAACATATTCAGGCTTGCCGGCAAATCTTTTTCGCAATTCCGGATCCTGGGTCCCGATACCGAACGGGCAGGCTCCCTCGTGACATTTCCGAAGAAGCACGCAGCCCAGTGACACAAGGGCAGCTGTCCCAAAACCGAACCTGTCCGCACCGAGCATAGCACCGACAACTACATCCCTGCCTGTTCGAAGCTGGCCATCGACCTGCACCCTGATACGGTCGCGAAGACTATTCATAACCAAGACCTGCTGGGTTTCAGCAAGGCCAAGCTCCCAGGGACATCCTGTATGTTTTATTGATGAAAGCGGGCTGGCACCTGTGCCTCCATCGAAACCGCAGATAACAATTTCGTCTGCTCCACCCTTGGCGACCCCAGCAGCGATGGTTCCGACACCAACTTCTGAAACAAGCTTGACCGAAACTTTGACACCCGGATTTGCACACTTCAGGTCGTAAATAAGCTGTGCAAGGTCTTCAATTGAATATATGTCGTGATGAGGCGGCGGTGATATAAGTGTAACACCAGGCGTCGAATATCTTAACGCTGCAATTTCATCAGTAACTTTATGTCCCGGCAATTGGCCGCCCTCACCGGGTTTTGCACCTTGTGCTATCTTTATCTGAAGCTCTTTTGCATTGATAAGGTAATTTATTGTTACGCCGAACCTGCCGCTGGCGACCTGCTTTATTCCGCAATTCTTCGAATCTCCATTCTGCCCCGGATTGTAGCGCAAAGGGTCTTCACCGCCTTCCCCGGTATTGCTCATCCCGCCAAGCCTGTTCATGGCAACCGCAAGGCACTCGTGTGCTTCTTTGCTTATCGAGCCGTGACTCATAGCGCCTGTACAAAATCTTTTTACAATGCTCTCAGCAGGCTCAACTTCTTCTATTGGTATCGATTGGCCCTCAACAAATTCAAAAAGACCGCGAAGTGTATAAAGATTACTCGCCTGTTCATTGACCGCTTTTGCATATTGTTCATATGCATTCACATCACTTAACCTAACGGCCTGCTGAAGCTTCGATATTGTCACAGGATTCCAAAGATGCCTCTCCCCGTTTTTCCTGAAATGATATTCACCGCCAAAGTCAAGCTCGAGCGCCCCTGCAGGGCGCTGGACGAAAGCCGCCTGATGTCTTGCAATCGCCTCCTTTGCAATTTCCTCAAGACCAATTCCGCCGATTCTTGAGCTTGTGCCGGAAAAATATTTATCGATAAACTGTCGGTTCAAACCAATTGCCTCGAAAAGCTGTGCGCTGTTATAGCTGCGAAGCGTCGAAATGCCCATCTTGCTCATCACCTTGAGCATTCCCTTGGCGACCGACTTCTGATAGCTGTGGACGATCTCGTCGTCGCTGTAGGGCTGGCCATCCTTCTTGGAAGGCAAGAGGCCGTCGCGCTGTGCCTGCCAGAGGGCCTCAAAA
>Ga0105097_10000450_pt1 | contig 18721 bp, 14 predicted proteins | sample PPLLak12cMay2015_FD_87035 | JGI IMG/M metagenome (GOLD analysis project Ga0105097, IMG submission 87035) | Freshwater sediment microbial communities from Prairie Pothole Lake near Jamestown, North Dakota, USA - PPLs Lake P7 Core (1) Depth... | ecosystem: Environmental > Aquatic > Freshwater >...
TTCAAAGGATCGATTTCGGTGACGACCACATTCGAGCCCATCCCCCTCGCCCGGCTGGCAAGACCTCTTCCGCACCAGCCGTAACCTGCCACTACAAAAACGCGTCCGGCTAGAAGGATATTCGTGGCGCGTACAATACCATCAATGGTGGATTGCCCCGTTCCGTAGCGATTATCGAAAAAGTGCTTTGTAAGTGCGTCATTCACCGCGATGATCGGGTAACCCAGGGCGCCATCGGCTGCCATTGCGCGCAGGCGGATGACACCTGTTGTAGTCTCCTCGGTCCCGCCCAGGACCTCTCCGATGATTTCCTTGCGTTCTTTTTGCATGGTGCTCACCAGATCCGCACCATCGTCCATCGTCAGGTGTGGTTTATGATCCAATGCAGCAAAAATGTGTTTGTAGTAGGTCGCATTATCCTCACCCTTTATCGCGAATGTGGGGATCTCATCATGCGAGACAAGAGAAGCCGCAACATCATCCTGGGTGGAAAGCGGGTTGGATGCGGTTAAAACGATATCCGCTCCTCCGGCTTGCAAGGTTTTCATTAGATTGGCGGTTTCGGTGGTCACATGCAGGCAGGCAGAAATTCGTAAACCCTTGAGAGGTTTTTCTTTGCTGAACCGCTCCTTGATCATCCGTAGAACCGGCATTTCGTTTTCCGCCCAATCGATCCGGCGGCGACCGCCTTCAGCGAATGTCATGTCTTTCACATCATAATTGCTCATTTTTCCTCCAGATCAAAAACTCAATTATAGCAGAGCATCCAGGATGCCCTGATCATCGAATATGTTACGATATCTTTCCACGAATTCCTGTGGGGTGTAACAATGGTTCTGGGTTCCACGCTGTTCCAGGCAATACGTGGCAGCCAGCACCCCCATTTGCCCGCAAGTCTGCCAATCCATTCCAAGTCGATACCCCCGCAGGAATCCACCCCGGAATGCATCACCAACCCCTGTGGGATCGACTATGGAGCTTGATTGCACAACAGGGATTTTGAACTCCCGATCTTCGGCATAAACCAATGCACCTTCTTTGCCGCAGGTAACAACCAGGAACTTGACTTCGGAAAGGATCCTGGACGGGGTGTATCCTGTGTGTTTCTGGAGAAGTTCATACTCATACTCATTGACAAAAAGGCTTTCGCAACCCTGTACACCCACGCAGATATCCTCGGGGTCAACCCGAACAATTTGTTGGCTGGGATCATAAAGGTAAGGGATCCCAAGATCAACACACTCCTCGCAGTATTGCCGCATCGCACCAGGGTCATTTGGCGAGATGGTAACAAGGTCCACTTTATTCCTTGGGATTTCCCGAATGGAAACACTACCTGCATTAACCATCGCCCCGGTATAAAAACTTGCGATCTGGGCGTTCGCCAGGTCAGTGTTCGCGAAAAAGGATGCGGTAAATTTCCCTTGAATTGTGCGTATGTAAGATGTATCTACCGCGTGTTGATCCAGGAACTTCCGGTAATCGTCAAAATCTTCGCCGACTGTGCCCACCACCATGGTTGGTTCGCCTAATAAGGCGAGCGTATATGCGATATTTGGAGCGGTTCCTCCACGCTGTTTGACCATGGAATCTACGAGGAAGGAAAGACTGATCGTATCCAGCCTGTCGGGGAGGATATGATCCCGGAAGTACCCGGGAAAGGACATCAGGTAATCGTATGCGATTGATCCAGTGCAGACTATGCTCATGGGATTATTCCTTATTCTTCACCCAAAACAACCCTAGCCGATACTTTAAAGGGAGGATAAATTATCCCCTCATCAGTGATCCAGGCGGTGATTAAATGATTGGGCGTGATATCAAAAGCCGGGTTTATTGCTTTCGCCCCCCGTGGTGCGATTTTCTTCTCATTAACCTTTACATCCAGTATTTCGGATCCTGCACGGAATTCGATTTCAATTGCACTCCCGATCCGGCAGGAGGCATCCACACTGGTAAAGGGAAAAACCGAATAAACAGGGATTTGATTCGCATGGGCTGCCAATGCGAGCATGTATGATCCCACCTTGTTGGCAACATCACCGTTGGCTGCAACCCGGTCTGCGCCGAACATAACCTTGCTGGCCAATTTTCTCTCCAGGAAGAATCCAGCAGCGCTATCAGTGATAATCTCATAAGGGATGCCTTCCTGCTGCAACTCCCAAGCAGTTAACCGAGATCCTTGAAAAAGTGGTCGGGTTTCGTCTACAAGCACTTTCAGGCGTTTCCCTTGCTTCCAGGCTTGCTTAATTACGCCAAGCGCAGTTCCACCTTCCACCGTCGCAAGCGAACCTGTGTTGCAGTGATGAATTATTACATCTCCATCCTCAATAATTCCAATCCCATGTTCTGCGATTCTTGAATTGGTTTGAATGTCCTCTTCGGCGATTTTCTCCGCCTCAGCCAGCAGGAGGATATTCAAATCTTCTGGTGAACTTGCATTGGAAAAAACCACCTTTTTCATCCGGTCAATAGCCCACCTTAGATTTACTGCGGTCGGCCTTGCGGCTTGAAGGATTTTTCCAGTTTCCAGAATTTTTGCCTCTATCTTCGTTGAAGACATTGCCTCGTATTGAAAAGCTGCCAGAGCCATCCCATAGGCACCAGCGACGCCAATGGCTGGGGCTCCCCTGATGATCATCTGTTGGATTGCTGCCGCGACTTCCTCCCCCGTTTTCAGGGTAACCCATTCCACCCTGCCAGGCAACGCCCGCTGGTCGATCGTTTTCACCTGGTTGGTGGATTTATCCCAATAGATCGTGCGCATTGTTCTCACATCAAATGACGCCCTCGAGTGAGAGCGTCAGGTGGGTTGATTTTTAGTTTAACATGGGTCGTCGGGTTTGTCAAAGCGAGAGATGAAAATGGATTAATTCTTCACTTGACATCGTATTCTGCATCCGTTATAAGCCTGATATGAAAAACCCATTATTAATCGCGGGTGTTTGCCTGATGTTTTTTTCCGCTTGCACTGTTCAACAAAATCCAGAGGAAAACCCGGCGCAGGTGCTCCCCGAGTTGACGCTGCAACCGACCGTCCCGCCTCCCCCGACCCCAACTCCCCTTCCCGCCATGCGGGTCACATCCGCGGATGAAGCATTTTTCCTCGGTTATTACGAAGAAGCCAAGACTGGTTACCAACAGGCACTCGCCGAAGCGGGGGATGCGAATACCCAAGCCACGGCATTGCTCGGTTTGATCAAGACCGACAATGAACTCGGGAACTGTGACGCGGTAATCCAATCGCATCAACAGATAACCAACCAATTCCCCGGTTCACAACCTGCCCAGCTTTCTAACTTCTTTGCTGGTAAATGCTTCGAAAGCAGGCAGGATTACGCCTCTGCAGCAGTTTCATACGCCAACCTGCAAACAGCCAGACCCGGGATAATTGATGATTACCTGTTCGAACTTATCGGTGATGCCCGCATAAACGCTGGTGATTATTCCAATGCGATCCCCGCCTATTATGCTTCCCTCAGCGCCAACCCTCCAGGTGATGAGAACACATTAATGGTGAATATTGGTAAATCCTACCAGGCGCTCAGCAATGATACCGAAGCGATAAGGGTTTTTTCCGATCTTCTTGCGTCCACGCAATCAGATTACACAAAGGCGACGGCCAACCTTCTTATCGGGCAATCCTACCTTAACCTTGGTTTACCGGAACAGGCATATGCCCGTTTCCAGGATTCAGTAAACAACTATCAGCGTTCCTACGACTCCTATACTGGCCTGATCCAACTCGTCAATGATGGTATTCCGGTTGATGAATTAAACAGGGGGATTGTGGATTATTACGCGGGGCAATATGGGTACGCGCTGGATGCGTTTAACCGCTACCTCTCAGATACACCCGGTCATGAAGGTGCCGGGCATTATTACAAGGCTCTCTCACTTCAAGCGATGGAAAATCACGAGGAAGCGATCGCGGAACTGGATGCCTTGATCCAGGACCATAAAGGCGATCGGTTCTGGAACCTGGCATGGGACGAAAAATCTACCATCCAATGGGTATACCAGGATGATTTTTCCGGGGGAGCACAAACATTGATCGATTTCGTTGCAGAAGTACCGGATGCTGCGGAAGCTCCCCAGTTCCTATTCGACGCAGCTCGCATACAGGAAAGGGGAGGATTACTCTCGCAAGCGGCAAACACCTGGGCAAGATTGATAGATGAATATCCTGGTGCGGAATTAAGCCTGCGTGCGCTTTTTCTATCGAGTATCAGTCATTACCGCCTTGGTAATTTCGACCAGGCCTTGCTCGGTTTCCAGCGAACCGCTGTATTAGCCGGGGATGCGGAAAACCAATCCGAAGCATATTATTGGATCGGAAAAACTCAGGAAACAAAAGGAGACCTCGCTTCCGCTTTGTCCTCCTGGGAGACTGCCGCCCGGTTGGATCCCACTGGTTATTACGGCATTCGTGGTGAACAGAAGATTATTAATGAAGAATCATATAACCAGCCAGCCAATTTCGACCTTGGCTTCGATTTGGAGGCAGAGCGGGATCAAGCCAAGGAATGGCTGATCTCCACTTTTAATCTCGATCCAGCTTTGGATTTGGATTCCCTCGAATCTATCGCCAATGATCCGAATTACCAGCGAGGCGTGTTCTTCTGGCATCTTGGAGAATTCAATCTGGCTGACGCGGAGTTTGAAACACTCCGGCAGACATATACGACGGACCCGGTGGTTAATTTCCGGTTGATCCCCGAATTCTTGAAATACCGGATGCATCGTGATGCGATCTTCAGCGCCAGGCAGGTCCTCAATCTCGCCAACCTGAACGATGATACATCGCTCACAGCTCCGATATATTTTAACCACATCCGCTTTGGACCATATTTTCGCGAGCTGGTCACCCTTGCAGGCCAAAATGCGAATATCAATCCCCTTCTCCTTTTCAGCTTGATCCGCCAGGAGAGCATGTTCCAGAGCCGTGCGGGATCTTCAGCCGGAGCGATGGGGTTAATGCAATTGATGCCGGCCACCGGAAAGGAAATGGCCGAGAACCTGAATTGGCCGCCTGATTTTACAAATTCAGATCTGTGGCGACCGGATGTGAATATCACCCTCGGTACGAGATACTTAATGAATCAGCGTGACTACCTCGGCGGGAACATCGCTGCTTCTCTTGCCGCGTATAACGCCGGACCCGGCAACGCCCAAAAATGGCTTGAACTCTCCAATGGGGATATGGACCTGTTTCTGGAGATCATCCGGTTCGAGGAAACTCGCAATTACCTCATGCAAATTGGTGAATTCTTAAACTTTTACAATATGATCTACCAGCGAAGTCAGTCATAAGAAAAAGCCATCCGGTTTTTCGGATGGCTTTTGCATTATTTAAACGAGTGTCAATAATCCAAGTGGCATGTTCAGATAATCCCCAAGAAGCTGCATAAATTGCGCAGCCTCGGCTCCATCGGTCACGCGGTGATCGGCTGAAATGGTGATCTTCATCATCCTGGTAATTGCGAGCTCCTCAGCTATGATGCTAGGAACCTCGCGGGCTGACCCAACTGCGAGGATGGCGACCTCCGGCGGATTTATTATCGCGGCGAAATTCTCAACATCATACATCCCCAGGTTGCTGATCGAAAAAGTGGAGCCTTCGATATCCTCCGGCCTCACTTTTCCATCACGCGCCCGGGCAGCCATCACCCGGATCTCGCTGCCGATCGCAGGTAGAGATTTTTGATCCACATCTCTGCAAACAACCGTGAGCAGGCCGCCTGGGATCGCCACCGCCACCCCGATGTTGACGTGGCCATGACGTTTTATACCTCCTTCAACAAGGGAGGCATTGATGTTTGGAAATTGCCGCAGGCTGAGCGCAGCTGCTTTTACGATGAAATCGTTGATCGAAAGGTGGTTTTCCTCTCCCGCTACTTCGTTCCATTGCTCCCGCAAGTCCAACAAGTCGTCCACTTGGTAATCACGGGTGATATAGAAATGTGGCACTTGCTGTTTGGATTCGGTCATTCGCCGACTGATTGCGCCTCGCAAACGGTTTAAGGGGACAATCTCATCCCCGGGAATCGGTGCTGCCCTGAAGACAAGCGCAGGTGCAGCGGATGCGCTTTTAGCTGGGAGCGTCCCTTTGCCTTTGGAAACGGCGGGCGAAAGCTGAAGTGTTTTGAGGGCTGCCTCCACGTCCCGCCGGATGATTCGCCCTTCCGGACCGGAGCCCACCAACCTGGCAAGATCAACCTGTTGTTCGCGGGCGATCTTCTTCGCAAGGGGCGAGGCCTTGATCTCCAACTGGTCAATCGGTGGAGTGGATGTCGATCCCGCAGGAGATAACGGTGCTTCCGGGCTGGCTTGCACACCTGGTTTGGTTTCGGGTGGTTTTTGGGTACCTTTGGGTGCGCCTTCCGATGATCCGGTTTCCCATAAGGATGGATCGACCGATTCTCCCTCGGCGGTAATTACCGCAATCGGCTTGCCCACAGGCACGCTGGTTCCCTGGGTAACAAGGTGCTTGAAAACAACACCACTAAAAGTGCTCTCCACCTCCACCGTGGCTTTATCCGTTTCGATCTCAGCAAGGACGGCCCCTTTTTGCACCCGCTGACCTTCGGCGATCACCCAGCGTACAAGCATTCCCTCCGCCATATCAAAGCCAAGTTTCGGCATTGCAACGATATCAGCCATCACAGCACCTCCCGGACAGCATTTACGATATCTTCGACTTGGGGCAGCGCCATAGCCTCCAATGTTCGGTTATACGGAAGCGGGACCTCTTTTTGAGCCACCCGCTTCACAGGAGCGTCCACATAATCAAAAGCAGTTTCATAGATCCTGGCTGCCACTTCGGATCCAACACCGTAGGACATCCAGCCTTCCTCAACGATTACAGCCCGGTTGGTTTTCTTGAACGATTCAATAACCGGGTCCATATCCAACGGCCGGAGCGATCGTAGATCCACTATCTCAACTTCGATCCCCTCCTCTGCGAGTTTCTGGGCTGCCTTGAAGGAATTATCCACTTCCTTGCTGTAGGTTACGATAGTAACATCCCTGCCAGGCCGGGCAATCGTCGATTTTCCTATTGGTATGGTGTAATCCCCTTCGGGTACTTCTCCACGCACCTGGTAGAGAGTGGCTTCTTCGATGAACAGGATGGGATCATCAGAACGAATGGCTTCTTTAAGCATCCCTTTCGCATCTGCAGGTGTTCCAGGGGCTACCACCTTCAAACCGGGAAAATGCGCGAAAATTGCATCGGGAACCTGGCTGTGGGTCGCACCCAACTGCCTGCCTCCACCACCTACCGTTCGGATCACCAGGGGAAGCTTCATCTGCCCACCGAACATGTAATGCAGCTTCGCAGCCTCATTGACGATATGGTCCATGGCTACAAATGCGAAATTGATGGTCATTAATTCCGCCACCGGCCTCAAACCTGTCAGGGCTGCTCCAATGGCTGCCCCAACAATCGCGCTCTCGGCGATTGGCGTATCCCGAACCCGTTCGGGACCGAAATGGTCATAAAAACCTTTGGTCACTGCATACGTGCCACCCCAGACCCCAACTTCCTCCCCAAGAATAAAAACCTTCGGGTCTCTTTCCATTTCCTCCCAAAGCGCCTGGGAGATTGCTTCCCGCATTGTAATTTGAGCCATATCTCCCACTCCTTAGGCGTAAATATCCGTGAATAACTCTTCGGCGGCAGGTTCCGGGCTTTCTTCGGCGAAGCGAACCGCGTCTTCCACTTCCACTTCAACTTCCTGTTCGATCTTCTTCAGACCTGCTTCCGTTGCGATTTTATTCTTCACTAGATGATCGTAAAAGATCCCAATAGGGTCATCTTTTTCCCAACGCTTGACCTCGTCGCTTTTGCGGTAACGCTCCGGATCACCCATGGAATGCCCGCGAAACCTGTAGGTCATGTATTCCAGAAACATGGGACCTTCCCCGGCACGGATCCGTTTTATCATCTCACTGGCTTTCTCGTAAACCGCCAGTACATCCATCCCGTTTTCCTGATCCGCTTTCATCCCGTAACCACAGGCTTTTTGAACGATCTCTGAGACCGCGGAGGCGCGATCGATGGCGGTTCCCATGCCGTATTGATTATTCTCACATACCCACAGCACAGGTAAATTCCACACCTTGGATAGGTTCAGCGCTTCATGGAAAAACCCGATATTGCTGGCTCCATCGCCGAACATGCAGATCGTCACCCCATCCGTTTTCTGGTATTGGTCACCCAGGGCTAATCCAGCGGCAATGGGCAGGTGTGCCCCAACGATGGCATGTCCTCCCCAGAAATTCAGGTTCACATCCGCCATGTGCATGGAGCCGCCTTTGCCTTTGGAGATGCCGGTAGCTTTCCCGAGCAGCTCCGCAACAACCTTTTTGGCGGGGATACCGCAGTTGATCGCTACGCCGTGGTCCCGGTAGGCTGTAATAACGCGATCTTGGGGTTTGCGCGCGGCAATCAATCCTGTGCTCACCGCTTCCTGTCCGATATACAAGTGAAGAAATCCGCCGATCTTTCCCTGCTGGTATAGCTCTGCAGCAGATTCCTCGACGCGGCGAATCAATACCATTTGATGGTAAAGATCGAGCATCTCCTTTTTTTCCATTTCTTCCTCCAAATGGGAGTGTTATAGTCTTATTTAATTATACAGTAAACCCATCATCCAGTGAAATCTTGCATAACTATTATGAAGGGTAATCGATACGGATTCATCTCAACCAGTATAGGAGTCCTGCCAGATTTATCGCGTACACCCGGAAAGGTTTGGGTCCCACAAGCGCTTCCCCATTTATAAATACTGTTGGGGTACCGAAGATCCCCGTCTTGGTGATATTGGATATTTGATCCTGCACCCTGGTTTCTGTTTGCGGATCAGTCAGGCATGTCTTGAATTCCTCGAGATCAAGACCGAAATCGCTGACCGTGTTTTCGAAGAATTGGAGGTTTTCCAGGTTCTCCTTTTCGGTTTCAAAAAGGATGGGATTTAACTCCCATAGAACCTGCGGATCCTGTTGGTAAACGCATTCTCCCACCAGGCTGGTATAGTCGCTTTTTTCCTTAACCGGAAAATGGGCAAAAATGAAATTAACCGGGAATCTTTCGACCAATTTCATGATCACCGGGTATGCCTTGCGGGAAAAGTCGCAAGCATAACAACCGATAAACACTACCTTATCCTCTGAGTCTTGGTTTAGCTGAGGGAATAGCGAGAGATCAACTCCCTCCAGGGTCAGGTCTGCTGCGGTTGGAGGTTCTTCCTCGCACTGCAGCGGGATCGCTGATACAGCATTATTTTCACCGCGTGGGTCAAAAGCGCAGAAACCGGTCTGATTTAATCCGTTACAACTTCCATATACGTAATAAAAATAAACACCCCGAATGGCAAAAAAGCTGCTTACCGCGAGCATGACAATAAAGATCCAGGCGATGATCTCAAAATTCTTGTTGATAAATGATGCGGCCGTTTGCGAACGAGTGAGAACACCTCCCACCAGCTTGGCTTTCATTTTCTGGTCGAAGCCGGTGTTACAAGGTCGGAAGGTCACCCTGCGCAGAACGCAATCCAGCGCCTCGCGGGCTAGCTGGCGGTTGCTGGCACTGAAAATACCCAGGATGGAAAGAACCAGGAAGGATGCAATACAAAACATGTTCAGATCACCTTTAATATTTTCTGAAGGGTTTCAACAAAGAGGTCAACTTCTTCCAGAGTATTGTAAAAATAAAAAGAAGCGCGCACCGAGCCAGCGATTCCCCTGGCGTTGAACCAGGAATGCACGCAGTGCTGCCCGGAGCGGACAGCGATATTGGAAACCTGGTCCAGCATGATTGCCACCTGGTGATGATCAGCTTTATCCACGGTGAAGGTCACAATACCGCCCCGCTGTGCAGAATCCGATGGACCGATCATTTTTATCCGCGGAATTTCTCCAAGTTTGGAGCTGACCGCAGCGTTCAGCAGCTTTTCCTGTTTCTGGATGGTATCGAAACCTACCTTTTGCAGGTATTCAACCGCAGCGCCCAGCCCGATGATCCCGGCATAATTCTGCAAACCGGCTTCGAACTTCTCTGGCGGCGGCAGGAACTGGCAGTCGGTGTAGGTGGAAATCGCCACGGTCTCGCCCCCCACCAGGAAGGGATCCATTTTTTCCAAAAGGGAGTATTTACCAAATAACACGCCGATCCCGGAAGGACCAAGCATCTTGTGACCCGAAAAAGCGAGCAGGTCCACATCAAGTGTTCGAACGTCAATCGCCATATGCGGGGTGATCTGGGCAGCATCCAGCAGCACCAAAGAACCGTTCTTGTGCGCATCCTGGATGATCTCCCGCGCCGGGATCGTCACCCCATCCAGGTTGGAGGTCATGCCCAGGGAGACAAGCCTGACGCTTGGGGTTAGCATTTTCCGAAAGACGTCCAGATCCAGCCGGCCATCCGTGCCGGTCGGAATGATCCCCACTTCGATCCCGTTCTTCTTGCGAGCCATTAACCACGGGATAAGGTTGGAATTATGCTCCTTATCAGAAAGTAGAACGACATCCCCAGCCTTGAGATCGAGCGAATTGGAAACCAGGTTGATTCCCTCGGTGGTGTTGCGGGTGAAGATGATCTCTTCTTTTTTTGAGGCATGCAGGAACTTGGCAATCCGGGAACGGGAATCTTCACAGGCACGGGTGACTTCTTCAGCCAGTTTATGGTTGCTTCTGCCGACGCAAGCCGAAGAATGCCGGTAGTAGCCTTCCACCGCTTCGATCACTGATTCTGGGCGAAGCGTCTGACAGGCATTATCGAAATAAACGATCGGTTTGCCCTTGCGTTCTTCGTGTAAAACCGGGAAATCTTCCCTGAGCGCTTTGATGTCCATTGGAATTCGTCTAAGAGAAAGTTCACCCCTTATAGCCGTTTGGCCATAACCTGAACAATTATATCCGTCTTTTTTCAGGGAAAAAAACGAGGGGAGCGCTTGCAAGCTCCCCTCTCATAAAATCCTTAACCAGCTTATTTATCGGTATTTTCTTTACCGGTTGAATACTTGATTGCTGCGTGCGCAGCTGCCAGCCGGGCTACCGGAACGCGGAATGGAGAGCAGCTCACATAGTTATTACCAACGCGGTGACAGAAATCGATCGATTCGGGATCACCACCGTGCTCACCGCAGATACCCACTTCCAGGTTGGGCCTGGTGGTGCGACCATCTTTCACCGCCATATCCATCAGTTTACCGACTCCGCCCTGATCCAGAGTCTGGAATGGATTTTGCTCCAGGATACCGGTTTCAACATACTTCACCAGGAATGAGCGCTCCGCATCGTCACGGCTGTAACCGAAGGTCATCTGGGTCAGGTCATTGGTACCGAAGGAGAAGAATTCAGCCGGACCGGCAATCTCCGCGGCGGTAACCGCGGCGCGCGGGATTTCGATCATTGTCCCGAACTTATATTCGACTTTTACTTTCTTCTCTGTCATCACAGCTTTTGCAATTTCCACCAGGCGCGGCTGGATGTGTTTAAGCTCGTTCACGTGCCCGGTGAGAGGGATCATTACCTCGGGTTTTGGTTCCTTGCCAGCCAACTTGACATTACAAGCAGCTTCGAAGATCGCTCTTACCTGCATTTCAACGATCTCGGGCATCACAACACTCAACCGGATCCCGCGCAAGCCCATCATCGGGTTGCTTTCGTGCATCCCGCGGACTGTTTCGAGCAACTCTTCCTTGGCTTCCAATCCCTTTTTCTCGCCCTTCACTCGCATGGTGATAACTTCTTCGAGAAGCGATTCCTCGGAAGGTAGAAACTCGTGCAATGGCGGGTCGATCAGGCGGATGATGACGGGCAGGCCGGTCATCGCGCTGAACAAACCTTCAAAATCGGAGCGCTGGAACGGGAGCAGCGTATTCAAAGCTTTAGTTCGCTCCGCGCTGGTTTTGGCAAGGATCATCTTCTGCACGGTTGGCAGGCGGGATTGCTCGAAGAACATGTGCTCGGTACGGCAAAGGCCGATTCCTTTCGCGCCATAGGAACGCGCGCGTTCTGCATCCTTCGGATAATCCGCATTTGCCCAAACCTGCAAACCAGTGGTAGGCCAACCAGCCGGGAATTTTCGGATGCCTTTCTTGGCGCAGATCTCATCCGCCCAGTTAAGCAGGGTGAGCAGTTCCTTCTGTTCCTCGATCTTGGGAACGGACAATTTCAACTGCCCCAGGAATACTTCGCCAGAAGTTCCATCGACTGAAATCCATTCACCTTCCTTGACCTTGACCCCGTTGCACTCCATAACCTTCTTTTCAACATCGATCTTGATCGCAGAAGCACCAACGACGCAGGGCACGCCGAATTGACGGGCGACAACTGCAGCGTGGCTGGTGGCGCCACCCTCGCTGGTGAGGATGCCTTTGGCTGCCAGCATTCCATGCACGTCATCCGGCTTGGTGAACGGGCGCACCATGATCACATCCTGCTTTTCTTCTTTGTTCTTCTTTTCTGCGGTATCAGCATCGAAATAAACGCGTCCGACTGCTGCACCAGGGGAGGCATTCACGCCGGAACCATAGTACTTGCCTTCCTTTTTGGAGGCTTTCTTGGTTTCCGGGTCGAATTGGGGGTGGAGCAATGTATCCACCTGGTCTGGAGTCACTCGCAGGATGGCTTCCTGTTTGGTGATCAGCTTTTCATTTGCCATCTCCACGGCCATTCGAACTGCAGCGAGCGCGGTGCGCTTGCCATTGCGGGTTTGGAGCATCCAAAGCCGGCCTCGTTCCACGGTGAATTCCATATCCTGCATATCGTGGTAATGTTTTTCCAGGATCTTGGTGACCTTGATGAATTCCTTATAAGCTTTGGGCAACGTCTCACCCATGGTCTGGACCTTTTCCGTATTGCGGATGCCAGCCACTACATCCTCGCCCTGGGCGTTCAATAAGTAATCACCATAAAGGAGATTTTCGCCGGTGGAAGGATTGCGGGTGAAAGCCACGCCAGTGCCGGAATCCCAGCCCATATTGCCGAAAACCATGGTGACGATATTGACCGCGGTTCCCAGGTCATCGGGGATATTGGTCGCGCGGCGGTAATCGATGGCGCGTTTCCCATTCCAGGAGCCAAAGACTGCTTCCGTAGCCAGTTTCATTTGCTGGAGAGGATTCTGCGGAAATTCCTGTTTGGTTTCCTTCTTGAAAACCTTTTTGAAGGCTTCCACGAGCGCTTTCAATTGATCGGCGGTCAGGTCTGTATCCTGCTTTGCCCCGGCTTTCTTTTTGAAGTCCTCGAGAACGTCTTCAAAGGCCTCGTCAGGAATACCCATTACGACCGAGCCGAACATCTGGACCAGCCGGCGGTATGAGTCGTATACAAACCGCTCATTTTCGGTCAATTTCACCATTCCCCTGGCTGTATCATCGTTCAGACCAATATTGAGAACGGTATCCATCATGCCCGGCATGGAGAATTTTGCGCCGGAACGGCAGGAGACCAGGAGGGGATTGGTCGGATCGCCAAATTTTTTCCCGGAATGTTCTTCAACCCGCTTGAGCGCGTCAAGAACCTGGTCCCACATCCCGACCGGGAACTTATTCCCGCCTGCCAGATAGGCATTGCACGCCTCTGTGGTGACGGTAAAGAAGGGCGGAACCGGCAGCCCTATGCGGGTCATATCCGCCAGATTGGCACCTTTGCCGCCCAGGAGCCCCCTGACCTTATCCCAGTCGCCGCCCATGTATTTCTCTGCGGCGTTCACTTCGTCAAAAAGAAAAACCCATTTTTTTCCAGCCATATTGATCCTCCAGGATGATTTTAAAAAAATCCCATGCGGGATTTAAATTCACACATTAAAGCCTGCATTTTACCACAAACGATTGTCGGTCAGCTTTGTGTTTATGGTTGTTTAGACAGAACCGGGTTTGGGAGAATTACTGTTAAGCAATTGCAAGGTTTAAAACTCGACGGATGCAGGATAATAGGATTTAGAAATCCTGGAGGCGTGAATGAAAATTCTGGTAATCGATGATGACCGGGCAATGACGGAACTGCTAAAGGTTCTTCTTGAGCCAACCTCCGCCGAGATCCTAACCGCCAATTCCGGTAAGGAAGGCCTTTCCCTGGTTTACCGGGAGTGCCCCGATCTGGTCATCCTGGATTTGATGATGCCCCAGATGAATGGCTGGGAGGTTTGCCGGGCGATCCGTGATTTTGGGGATATCCCCGTCCTGGTGCTCTCGGCCATGGATAACCCGGGAACTGTGGCTGCGGCTCTGGATGCAGGCGCTGATGATTACCTGATCAAACCCGCACCCAATCACGTACTTGTAGCCCATATCCGCAGCCTGATGAAACGCAAGCGCCCGGATCTCAGACTTGTCATGGCCATGACCTAACCTGTAAAAACAAACCCGGAGATTTTCTCCGGGTTTTTTGTTAGAATATAGAAAAATCCGCGAGGTTCCCAATGCAAACCTGTTCCCGCTGCAACACACCCGCTCCTGACCATGCTTCAAAATGCCCTGCCTGTGGCGTATCACTTCCGGAGAATTCAACCGTGCAGGCATCTCTGCACCGCATGCAAAAGAATCCTCGCGTATCCCAGGTGCAGGTATCGGTCGCCGGGGATGCGTGCCCCTGCTGCCAGAACCTCCAAGGGACATATTCCAAGGAAAATCCGCCGCTTCTCCCCCATCCCGGCTGTTCGCACGGCTCTGGCTGCCGTTGTTTCTATGAGCCTATTTTGAACGAAGTCTACCCCTGATCAGACTTCCCCCGCACAGATAATTATTTATCCTGCCTTGCCACTGATGTGGCAACCAGGCTTCTCAACGCCAATCCAGTCGCCTCCGGGTTCTCCATCATGGGCATGTGACCGCTTCCCGGAATCTCGACCCACCATGCATTGGGGCTGGATCTAACAATATCCGCTGACCGTTCGCGGGGATTGATCAAATCTTCAGCACCACTGATCACCATCAAAGGGATTTTTATGGAGTGCATCCATGCCAGAGCATCTTCGCGTTTGGCGATAGCAGACAAGGTGCCGATCAAACCCCAGATGGTGGCAGCCGATATGATTCCCGCCAGTTCTGGGAGGATATCTTCTTTGCGGGTGAGCCGGGCTAGCATGCCCTCCGTTACTGCCGCGGGACCGGAGACCTTGATTTCCTCAATGGATTCCATTCGCGCAAGGTACTTTTCCGGTGAATCCGCTGCCGCTTGACTGGCGACCATCCCTGCCGCGATCAGGCGCTCTGGATGATATTTCAGCAGGGCTAAAGTCACGTACCCGCCCATTGAATGTCCTGCAATTACGGCGGTTTCGATCCCAAGGGAATCCATAAGCGCGATCACATCCGCAGCCATGGTTTCCATGGAATATTCCCCCTCTGGATTGGGGGATTGTCCGTGCCCGCGCAGATCGGGCATGATCACATCCGCGATGTCGGTAAGAAAGGGAATCACGTCTTTCCAGATAGTGCGATTCAGCGGGTAACCATGCAGCAGGATCAAGGGCACACCTTTACCTGCCCTTTCATACGCGAGTGATACGGTGATTTCAGTCATCCCTTGCAGTCTCTTTCTTCTTCTTTGATTGATGGCGCTGTATAAATGCGATAGCCTCTTGCGGTGAATGAACCTGACCCTCCACCTGCGCCTCGGTTATCGCAGCGAGTGCTTTACCCACCGCGGGTCCGGGTGGGATCGAGAGGGCTGCCATCAACTCATTTCCATCCACCAACCTGGGTGGCATGATCTTTTCCTCGCGGTGGTTGAACCAGGCATCCAGCAAACTTCCGTTCAACTCCAGCAACCCCAACCAATCCTCCCTATCCGGAGCCCCGGCACGCTTTGCCAATAAATCCGCCAGGGATAGGAGGCAGATATCCATGCCTTCCTCCCCGCAATCGCGGAAGAAACGGTAGATTGCCTTTGGCGTTGCCCCTCCGGGAGATTTTCGCAGGAGGTTCGGACGCATGTGGTTCTTCACGATCCGTTCAATGATTTCTGATTCCCGGTTGCTGCAAGCCAGGCTTCGGCTTCGATTCGCTGCGATTTTTGCGCCGCTGGTTTCATGCCCGTAGGTGTGCAGTTCCCCATCCGCACCCCTGCGGGTGGAGATAGCCTTGCCTGCGTCGTGGAAAAGAGCAGCAAAAAATAGCAGCCCCCGGCGGGTTCGTTCATCCGTGATCCTTTCCTGGAGATGATCCCGGTAATTCGAGCGGTAAGGTCCGAGCATCGATACCGCCTGAGCCGAGGTCAGATCCGGGACGGGTTCGTTTGCATTTTCCTGGTCTAAAAGATCGATCAAATCCTCCAGCCGGGAAACGCCCGCCAGGGTATGGTCGTAAACATCCATGGAATGGGCGCTGTGTTGTTCCACCCCCTGTAAACGGGCAATTTCAGGAAAAAGCTCCTTCAAAAGACCCAGGTTTTCAAGTAACCGAATCGCGCTGGAAACCCGCCTGCCAGCCAGCAGCCGGAAGAGTTCATCACGCATCCTTTCTGCGGAGATGGAACCCAGCCTGCCAGTTGCCTTTCGTATCTCTTTTATCGTCTCCGGTTCGATCGTCATCGTCAATTGGATCGCGATGCGCGCAGCCCTTACCGACCGCACCGGGTCATCCAGGATTGAATTCTCCCGGCAGCGTTTTAAGCTGCGATTTTTGAGGTCGATCGCTCCACCCAGTGGATCGATGACCCGGCCTGGGTCGGCGAGATTTACCGCCATGGCATTGATAGTGAAATCCCGGTTAGCCAGGTCTGCCTCCAGGGTTCCCCCCTGGAAGGGAGCAAAATCCAGGGTAAGCACTTCCTTGGCATTCGGGTACCAGAGAACCCGCATGACCTGACGCTCTTCATCAAGGGGATAAAAATCTCCACCAAGGAAATCGGCTGTCCGACGCGCGATCTGCTTTGTTCTCCCCGCCAGGACGAAGTCATAATCCCTGCATTTAACACCCAGGATGGCATCCCGAACCGCTCCCCCAACGAGAAACACATCTCCATCCACCCCCGTTTTTTGAAGTGCTTCCCGGATCGGGGGCGGCAGCCAGGGTAAGCTCTGTTCCATCTTCGCCTTCCCTGGTCGCTACTGCGAGTCGTACTTTTTCAGATCCACAACCCCGATAAAAGGTAAGTTGCGGTAATACTCGTCGATATCCAACCCGTAACCAAAAACGAATTTATTGGGAATGGAAAATCCCACGTACCGCAGGGGAACCTCCACCTCCCGCCGTTCGGATTTATCCAGCAATGTGCACACGTTCAGGCTTTTTGGTTCTCGGGTGGTCAATAATTCAAGTACGGATGCCAGGGTACGACCGCTATCCACAATATCCTCAATGACCAGAACATTGCGATCGTGGATATCGCTTATGAGGTCCAGGGTGATCCGCACATGACCGGTCGATTCGCGATTTCCAGTGCCATAGGAGGAAACCGCCATGAACTCAACGGATAAGGGTACTTTGATTTCTCGCATAAGATCTGTAAGGAATAACACCCCGCCCCTCAGGATGCAGATCAATAAAAGGTCATTCTCTTCTCGGTAATCCAGGCTGATCTGTTTGCCCAGCTCCGAGATTCGTGTAGTTAACTGATCCTCAGTAACCAGGATTTCCCCTAAAAATTCGTGGTAATCGCGCATTGTCATCTTGGAACCTCGTGATGCTTTCGGCAACGGGCTTCATAAATTTCGGCTGCTCCAACAATAATGACCGGATCGTGGTACCTGGCTGGTCGGCCATCCACCAGGCGCTGAGAGCGGCTCGCTGGTTCACCGCAGACCATACAGATGGCTTGCAGTTTTTCCACTTTTTCCGCACGGGCCATCAGTTCGGGCATACAGCCAAACGGTTCTCCGCGAAAATCCATGTCCAGTCCTGCGATTATCACCCGAATCCCGCGTTCTGCCAGCTGCCCCACCACTTCCACGATCCCGGCATCTAAAAAATTTCCTTCGTCAATCCCCACCACCGTCGTATCAGGATGGGTGTTGATCAGTATCTCCCGGGAATCCTTGATCGGCAGGGCGTCAAAGTTCATTCCATCATGCGATGTAACTTTTTCAACATGGTAGCGGTCATCGATGGCGGGTTTGAATACCTGGATCTTTTGGCGGGCAATCGCTGCTCTTTTGAGCCTGCGGATCAGTTCTTCTGTTTTGCCGCTGAACATTGAGCCGCAAACCACTTCCACCGAGCCTTCATGGTGTACCATACCCATCCTCCTCGCATGATTGTTTCAGGTATTTTACCTTATCCGTGGAAGCACACCCATCCGCTATAATCGTGGAGGTATTCACAATTCGCGATGAATAATTCGATCACCCCCCAAAAATTCCTTCCTTCTCAAATTCTTGCATCCGTCGAGCTCTTCCTGTTGGATCTGGATGGCACTTTATACCTCGGAGATCGCATAATCCCGGGTTCAATCGAATTCATTACCTTTCTTCAAAACTCCGGGCGCAAATTCTTGATCCTAACCAACAATTCATCCAAAGATCCCGCCACATACCAGCAAAAATTAAATAACCTGGGTATCCGGGTAAATATTGACCAGATCTTCACCTCCGGGGATGCCACCATTCATTCATTAAACCGCCAAAACCCCCAGGCACGTGTCTTCGTGGCAGGTACATCCCATTTGAAAAAAATGTTCCGTCAGGCGGGTTACCAGGTGGTTGATCAAAAACCGGATGTGGTTGTTCTCGGGTTTGATACCAACATCACCTACAACACGCTTCGCAAAA
>Ga0105097_10000452_pt1 | contig 18663 bp, 27 predicted proteins | sample PPLLak12cMay2015_FD_87035 | JGI IMG/M metagenome (GOLD analysis project Ga0105097, IMG submission 87035) | Freshwater sediment microbial communities from Prairie Pothole Lake near Jamestown, North Dakota, USA - PPLs Lake P7 Core (1) Depth... | ecosystem: Environmental > Aquatic > Freshwater >...
ACCAAGAAAGCTACCGCTGGATTTCGTGCATTGAGCTACGACGGATGCGACTTCGTATTCGATGGTGGATTTGGATCATCAGTGCTTGAGACAAACTCTGTACGACTTCTCAATACTAAGTATTGGTCGTTTGACATGGTTCGTGGTGCAGACTTCAAGCCGCTTGCTCCTGAGATGAATCGTCCTGTTGACCAGGATGCGTTCTTCACTGTGATCATTGTAGAGGGTAACCTCTGTTGTGCTGCTCCTGCACTTCAGGCTGTTATTTACGCTTAATTAGTAAAGGAATAGAAAATGTCACAGAGTGGATCATTTGGTGTAAATTACAAAACAACCTTTACGACTACTAACAACCTTTCGTTTCCTGCATCGCTTCGTGCTGTTGGAAGTAGCCCAGAAGGTGAGTTTGTGTTCGTACAAGCTGATGGTGCTATCGACCAATATGCGTTCGTAAAAATTGAGCAAGACGGCCAAGCCGCTATGCTCACTACTACGAACGCTGGCTCACAAGGACTTCTTGTTGGCGTAGCTCAAGTAGCTTTCGCTGACAACGAGTACGGATGGGTATGGGTTGGTGGACTTAATGGCGGTGGAGTTGGAAAGGGAATCAAGGGCAAACTTGCTGCAAGCTATGTTGCCAAGGCTAACCTTAATACAACTGCAACTGCTGGCGTAGCTGACGATGCTTCAACAACTAAGATTGCTTATGTTGTTGGACTTGCGGCCACCACTGGCGCGGCTGCTGTAGAGCTTGGCTCTGTAGCGCACCTCAAGGTGAACTAATTAAAAGCGGCTGGCTTGTATAGCAGCCGCAATTTCGGGAGATTATATGCCACTTCTTCAAAATTTAATTGGTTTGGGATTACCGCCAGAGCAAGCAAATGTGTTGTCAACTTTTAGCATTACGTCGGCTCCTGCACTCTCATCGAGTGGAAGTTTGACTGCTACTGGCACAACAATTGCAGATGCTCTTGCTCTTACATCGTTTATCAACCTTGTAGGTACTGCTGCTGCATCGACAGGAGTTAAACTTCCTGACGTTCAGATTGGTGGAATCGTGGTTGTGCAAAACAATGGCGCAAATGCTCTTAACGTATTCCCGCATTCATCACTAGGAACACTTAACGGTGGAACTGCTGGTGCTGCGGTAACGTGTGCTGCTGCTGCTGGTAACATTTGTATCAAACGCTCATCGACAGATTGGCTTGTATACGTTGTTGCTAAGGAAGCATAACAAATGGGGAGGCTTGTTCAGCTCCCCACATTTTATTGGTGAGATATGACGATATATTCAGGCACTCTTGTTACGACAACGCCAACAATCAACACGGCATCCAGCACAACAATTCTTGCAGCTAATCCAAACCGTAAACTGTTGATTATTCAAAACAATTCAGCAGCTAACGTAGCAATCGGATTGAATGGCGAAACGCTTACAGGAATCGTCCCATCAGCTACAAACAAGTGTTATGTGCTTCCGTCTACTGCTGGAGCAAATACCTTAGTGCTTAAAGATATGTCACTTCCTTCTGGGGCTATAACGGCATATCAGACAAGTGGTTCGGCTCTCAATACCGTAGTCGTCATTCAAGGCTAGTGCTATAAGTTAGGTAGGCATATAGCCTATTTAACAGGAGACATATGGCACAGATAGACTGGAACAATTTAATGAACGGACAGATGCCACAACAGCGCAAACGTTTTCATGGCGCTAACGTCCGTTTCTTTAATTCCTACAACGAGAACAAAGAAAAAAGCTTACAAGCTGGCCGCGCAATTTTTGACGAGATTCCATCCATTTCTATCCAATATCCTGGTGGAGATGAGACAGTTCGCAAGATCGAGCCTCATGATGTTGCAGACTATCCAGAGCTATATGCAGCTTTCAAGGCTGGTAGCGAACCTGTAGTAAGCGGAACCCCGCTTGCTGAATGGCCACTTATGAACGGTTCAACCTTGCGCGAACTACAGCATCTTGGTTTCAAAACTGTAGAACAGTTGGCAGATGCTCACGATGAGATTAAGCGTAAGCTTGGCCCTACAGGTCGTTTTGTAAAGATGGCTAAGGATTGGCTTGATGCTGCAAACTCTTCTCAGTTTAGTGTGGTTGCTCTTAAGCAACAGCTTGAGCGTGAGCAGAAGAGAACTGCAAAGCTAGAAGAACAGGTAGAGTTGTTGCTGCAACGAGTAGAAGGGAATGAGGGCACAGACCTTCGTCCACGTCGAAAGGAGGTGATCCGTTCTATCGAGGTTGAGGATGAGCTACTTGAAGAAGGTAGCCAAGATGAGGTTCTTGAGGAAGAGACCGCACCTAAGCGCAGAGGCAGACCAAGGAAAGTATGAGTTTAGTGACCGCAGTTCAGAATGTAGCTAACGAGGCAGGTTATACCGTTGAAAGCGGTGTTACAGCTTCTACTGAAACAACTACAAAGCAACTGCGCGTTATTGCTCAGCGTATAAACAGGGAGATTGCCGATGCGTTTCCTTGGCCTAAGCTATACGCCTCAGGCTCAATCACGTTGGTTGCTGGCCAAGAAAGTTATGCTTTGCCAGCAGCCTTCTCGTGGTATCACTATGAAACCTTTTGGAATAGCTCCACACGCTGGAGAATCTTGGGGCCGATGTCACCCCAGGAGTACGCAGAGATTCGTGGCTACGGATTGAATACGACTGTTTATCAGCGTTTCCAGGTTAGAGGACTAAGCAACAATGAATTGCTCATTTCGCCAACTCCTACAGCATCACAGAACGGAAATATAATAATCTTTGAGTATATCGCAGATCGTTGCGTTAGACCTGCAACATGGGCAGCAAGTGTTTCGTACGCTAGCAATGCCTATACCTTTTACAACGGTAACTACTATCAGACTTCAGCAGGTGGAACTTCTGGTGCTACTCCTCCAACTCATACGAGTGGTTCAGTATCCGATGGTGGTGTTACTTGGACTTACTACAATGGAGCCTATAGCGATTTCCTAGCTGATTCTGATGAGACTGTTTTTAATCAGAAGACTCTTGAGCAGGGTATGCTTGAAAGATTTGCTGAGATTCATGGCCTTGATTCTGTTCAACCGCGATTTACTACGCAAATGAACGAGGATTATTCTAGGCAGCAAGTTAGTAAGATTATTTATGCTGGTGGTCACACTAGGGCAGAGATGTTTGCTCGTGCTGGCACTGCAGTATTTGGAACTTGGACGTAACTATGGCACCACAGATTGCACCACCTGCAAAGGGAATGAGCGCGCTGGATTATTACAACACTTTGACGTCTCAAGGTTTACGACCTTATGAGGCTTATAATGCTGTTCAAGCTAGTTTTGGAGCTCCAAAGACTCCACAGCAACAAGCAGAGGACGCAGCATCAGCAGATCAAAAAGCTGAGTTAGCTCAAACTGGTGGCACGATTGGTGGACTGTTGATTGGACAAGAAGCGATGCGTGGTTTTCCTAACGTAGCTGGGTTGTTTGGTAGTGGCGCTGGCGCTACAGGTACAACCGCAGGGACGACTGGTACCACGGTTGCAACGCCTACACTGCTTGGAGCAAAAACTACTGCACCACTAGCTACTACAGCACCAGGTTCTACTCTCAGCTCGGTTGGTTCTGTAGGCTTGCCAGCATTGGCAGTTATTGCCGGACTCTCAGAAACTTGGGAAGGCGGTATGAAAGATATTGTTAGAGGAAGAGGGAACCGGCAGGATTGGGCTAATATGGGTGTAAATGCCATTGGTGGCGTAGGTCCTAACCTTGCCTTACGATGGATGGGCAAACCTTCTATTGGCCGTAAGATGACTTCTGGCAAATCAGATGCCCAACTATTGCGCGATGATTTTAGAGGCAAATTAAAGGAAACTGGCGTAGCTGATAAAGATTACAACATAACTCTGGCTAGTGGCGATAAATACAACATTGGCAAAGACGGCAAGGCAAAGCTAACCAACGTAGACGGTAAAACAACTCGTCGCACTTGGGATGTTGATTTTGAAAACCCACTTGCTAAATATGCCGTTAATATTCTCGATCCGCGAGTGCGCAGTGTTTATACAGCAGAAGCTGATGCTGCTGGTGTTCCGGTAGAGCAATACACTGGGATGTTAGTTAATGCAGCTACTAGCAACGCAAAAACAGAGAAAGATGTTTTAGCGAATATCAATGTAATGCTTGGCAAATCTGGTCTTGATAAAGGAACTGGAGCACCAATAGCAACTAGGCCACCAGCGCCAATAGCGTCAAATGCTTCGTTGATACAAATGGAAGCACCAGGAAAAAAGACTTCTATTAGAGATATTTTACAATCTAACATGAATAAATAGGACAGTTATGGCAGCAAAAGGATTAGCACTTAAAGGAGCACTTGCAGCAGGCCCAAGAGTAAAACCTCGCCCTATGCCTCTTGGTAAACCTAATGCTGCTGGAATGGCTCAAAGAGCTGGTGCAGGACTTCAACGCGTGTCACCAGGCATGTATCGCAATCCACAAGGCCAGCTTGTTAATTCAGCAGGTGGCAATCTTCCTGGGCAACGTTCACAACAACAGCGGCCAATGCCCTCACAGCAGCCAAACGTAGGTAATGTGTTAGCTGGTGTAGCTCAAGGTGCTAATCAGTTCCAACCTCAACAACCAATGCAGCCAGCAACGCGACCACCTATGCCATACGGTCAAGGTCAAGAACCTGGAATGGTGTACGCTGGTGGTTCTGCTAATTTTGATGAGACTACTGGCCAATATAGGAATGGATTTAATCCAATGCCTAACCCTGATTTCTCACAGTTTGGACCAATACAATTCCAGCGTCAAAATCAAGGATTGCAACAGCAATATGATATTGGACTTGGAGGGCAGTTCAACCCAGCAATGCAGATGAATCCTCAACAGCAGATGCCACAACTTCAACCGCCAATGGGGCAGTATGGATATGGCCGTCAGATGGGGCAACAACAGCCATACAATCAACAGCCACAACAAGGAATAGTAGCGCCACCTCCAGGAACGCCTAACAACGGAAACATTTACTAATGCCATTCCAAGGCTACACAATGCCACCACCCTCTACAGGGTTGGATCTTGTAACTCCAATAGACAACATGGAGCCAACGAGTGCGCTTGAGCTAGAGAATATCTTCCCTGGCGCTGGCGCTCCTACTGTACGCCTTGGGTACACTGAGTTTGCTGATTTGGGTTCTAGTGCCCCAATTCAGTTCATGCATGAATATCCGTTAAAAAACGGAACTAATCAGCTAATTGCCGCGCAAGCTACAAAACTTTATTCAATCAGTAGCACTGGAACAGTTACCAACATCAGTAAGGTTGGTGGCTATATCTCTGGCGCGTGGAACAAGGAGATGTTTCGCAATAACTTTTATGTCGCCAATAATAGCGGTTCTGATGTGCCGCAGGTTTATACTGGTACAGGAGTTGCGGCAGATATAAATGCAACTGGTGGTCCTTCTGGAGGATTAGCTAAACTTTGTAACGTAGCTTCTTATAGATTGCGATTATACTTTGTAGAAAAAGATTCTACGTTAATGTGGTTTCACGATACAGAAAGCGTCACATTTGTAGGTTCCCCATCTTTGCTTAAATCGTACGACTTTGGCGGTATCTTTAGACGTGGTGGGTATCTTCTTTTTACTGGCAGTTATACCAACCAGACCAACCAGACTTCGCAAGACTTGTTCATGGCTGTATCAAGCCAGGGTGAGGTAGTTCTTTATTCTGGATACTCACCAGATGATCCTCTCTGGTCGCTTGTAGCTCACTTTATCATTGGCAAGCCACTTGGTGCTAAAGCATTTGTGCGCGTTAACCAGGACGTTTGGATCATTACCCAGCAGGGTATTGTCCCTGTATCTGCACTGTTTCAAACCGATCCAGAACAAGCATTGAACATTGTAAGCTATAAGATAAACCCACTGATTACTCAGTATGCAACACAGGTTGCACTAAGCGAGTTATGGAATGGTTTCTTCTGGCCGGCAGGTAGACGGGTTTATATAACCCTGCCAGATTCAACCTCAACGGCAACGCTGCTAGTTTACAGCATTGATAGCAAGTCATGGACTCAGTTTCTTTTGTACTCTACAGAGCATAATGTTGTTTCTTGCAAATACAGTGATTTGCCTTTTTACGGCTCAAACACTGGCAAGATATATCAGGGTGAAACTGGGTATGCTGATGCTGTAGTTGGTGCTGGCACTGGAGAATCAATCTCGTTTGCAGCTCGATGTGCGTTCTCTTTCTACGGTAGCAGAGGCAACTACAAAGCGTTCAAGGATATTCGTCCACTAATGAGGGCAAAGCGTGGGCTTACTCTAAACCTTGGCCTTGATACTGATTTCAAACGGCAAGCAGTTGTAACATCAGTCACAACGCCAGTGAGCACGTTTACCGCTTGGGGAAGCCCTTGGGGTGTTGGTGTTGGAACAATTGATCCGTATACCTTACTGCCATTACCAACAGTATTTACGCCATGGTCAGGCGATGTTGATTATATCTTTGACCGTTTTGCAGCAGCTGGACAAGGGCACTGCGCGGCAATCCGATTTGGCGGAACTATTAAAAATTCACCATGCCAATTCATTGGCTTTGAAGTACGTTATGATGTAGGCGGACAGGTATAGTATGGCAGCTAAAAAGACAGCAAATAAACCAGCAGCAAGCAAACCAGTTACTAAAGGTGGTGCACTTAACACTAGCCCTAGCAAGCCGCGAACAGATCCAAAGGTAGCGCAGCAGAAGGCTAGAGATACCTATCTGACTACAGTGCGCAACTTGGGTAACCTAACCGTTGGCTCTCCTGAGTACAACGCTGCAATTGCTACTGTTAATAAGACAGGCAAGCAGCTTGGATACAAAGAAGGAAGAATCAACACAGCTATCAATAAGTATGCACAGAAGGGTACTCCTGGCGCACCTCCAGGAACTCCAGAAGCAGCGTTTCGAGGATTGACACCAGAAGGACAAATTCAAGAAACAGGTACTGATGCGCTTGCATTGCAAAATGAAGCATACGCAAGAGAAATGGAAAGAATGCGACAAGGGCAGCCAGATTTTTCAAGCCAACTTGAATCGTCGCGTCAGCAAGCAATGGGACAGTTTGAGCGCACAATGGGACCAGAGTTTGAGCGTCAACAAATGCAGTTGCGTCAACGTATGGCAGAACAAGGCATTGACCCCAACAGTGGCGCGTATCAAGCACAGATGAAGATGCTTAATGATGCTCAAAGCAATGCGCGTCAAAACGCTATGAGCCAAGCATTTACACAAGGTGCTGAGTATCAACAACAAGGATTTACACAAGACGTTACTAGCAGGACTATGCCATTCCAATTTGCTCAGATGGGAGCTGATGCATGGAAACTTCCATACGCTGCTAAGACGCAAGCTGAACAAGCAGCATTAGATAGGCAGGCACAACTACAAGCTGCTCGATCTGGTGGTGGTTCAGCAGTTGCAGCTGCGCGAATTCAAGCAGATGCTGCAAGGGATGTAGCGGCAATGGAAGGTATAAACCGGTATACTCAGCCAAGACAACAAAGCCCTGAAAGTGCACTGGCTCAAGGTCTTGGAACTGCCGCTGGCGCAGCTGCAACACGATGGGCAACAAGCTAAAGGAATTTACAATGGCACCAACAACACTCGCAGATGCACTTGGTGGTCTTCGCATAACTGGCGCGGAAAACCCTTATGGAATGGGTCTTATTGCTCTTAACCAAGCAGCACCTAATCTTTACAATCCATACGGTAAGCCAGCTGGTAACTTTGGTATCGCTCTTGGCCAAGCCCTATTATCTGGATTGCTTGGCTATCAGGCTAAAAAGCAAGCTACTGAGGAATCGTTGCAAGCTAGTGACCTTGCAACGCAGTTACTTGCTAAGCCAGCAACAGATCGAACTACCTTCTTGCAAGGACTGCAACAACAAGACGTTCCTGCCAATGTTATGGGCAGACTCACAGATATAAATCCAATGCTTATGCAACAAGAGCTTGCGGCACAAGCTGAACAAGCTGCAGCCAAGAGAAAACTAGAGCAAGAAATAGCATTGGAGTATGTAAAACAAACTGGCAATCTTCCCGCTGGATTTGAGAGTTTACAACCGTTAGCAGCTGCAGTAGCGCCAACTGCAACGCCAATGGGAACACCAGCACTTGCAGCAATCCCTGGTATGAATCCTAAGCAACAACGAGAGATTAACCAGGAAGTTGCTAAAGAAGAGATTGTTAAAGGTCCACAGCGTAGACAAGAAGCCGTTGATAAAGAGCGGCAATCTCTTACTAAGCAAGGAGAGGGCGCAACTCAGATTGTAAATATGTACAATGCTATTGAAGAGCTTATGTCTCAAGATAGCAAAGCAGCTGATAACGAGATCGCTCGACTAGGAACAAAAATAGGAGATCCAGCATCGGTAGTTTCTCCTGTAGAAGCACAGGCAAGAATCAACATCCTGCCAATCATTAGAAAGTACGAAGGGCAGTTTAAGGGTATCTTTAGTGGTGAGTCTCAACTAGACGATGCCGCAAGGGCAGATTTGCTTAAAGCCTTTAAGGTATACGTTGACGCTTCAAAAACATCTTACTCATCACAAGCTGAACTTGCCAAGAACAGGTTGATTGCTAACAAGAATGTTGATCCTAATGATCCAGATATAAATACAAAGCTACTACCGTTTGAAGTGCCGACTAAAACAGCGAGCGAGAAAGCTATTGATCGCCTTGCTGAAATTTCAAAAGAAGTACGAAGCGCGGACATTACTCCACAACAAAAGCAGAACTTGATTACTGAGGCTAATAACTTAGCAACAAGATATGGTAAAGTTTGGCAACTAACCAGGGCACCAAAGGGACAGTAAGATGGCCGATTTAGATCCATTTGCATTACTTGCTGATATTGGTTCGACTGCTTCTAGTCCTGCTATCTTCCCATTGCCACAAGCTGAACAAGCTAAGTTTGATGTTGTTCAAACTGAAATGGCAGCAAACAAAATTAAGCAAGCACAACAACTTGCTCAAGTGCAAAAATTAGAAGGATTGGCGGGATTAACTGGTGGCATTAGCCAAGGATTAAACCCGTTTTCTGATGAAGCTATTGCTGGTTTACGTTCGTTATTTACTAGCGTTCCATACTCTCAAGCAATTCAAGAAGAACAAGACTTGCTAAAGCGAGTAGAAGCCGCAGCTCCAATCGACTACAATGTTGGGCAGTACGGTTCTATTCTTGGGAGTGCTTTGTTTGGTGGTCTTGGTGCTACAGCTGCACAAGCTCCTAAGTATTTGCCAACAGTAACTAGAGCTATTGAAAGCATTCCTGGTGCTGCAACTGTTCTAGGAACAAAGATTGCTACTACCCCAGCCAACGTAATCCGCGCTGGATTAGCTACTGGCGCTGTTCAAGGTGCAGGTACAGCAGAAGCCGGACTAGAAAACCGATTGACTGGTGGGGCTATTGGTGGCCTTGCTGGAGCCGCGCTCAGCCCAACATTATACTTTGGTGGCAAAGCAGCAGTGCAAGGCATTGGTGACGTGCTTGCGTCTCGTGGTGTTGATGTTGGCGCGCTTGGTTCTAAACTCGCTAAGTTTCTTAGTTCTCAACGTGGAGCTGTTGGTGATATTCCTCCACAGTGGGCACCAGATGTAAAAGTATCCTTTGAAAAGCCAAGTGCTGCAGCATTTGAGGCAGCTCGACAACTTAGGAACGTACGACCAGAGGAGATGGTAGCAGCTGAAGCATTAGCTGCAGAGGCACAGCGTCTTAAACTTCCTCTATTCCTTCCTGAAGCTATTGGCACTGGTGGAATACGACAAAGCGCGCAAATAGTTGCACAGCGTCCTGAGTCAATCGACATAGCAACACGGGCTATTGAAGGCAGAGCCAAAGAGCAGCTTGAAAGGCTTAGTGGTGTTTTTAATGAGGTTAGCCCTGAAGTAAGCCCATATCGTGGTGGTTTACGCATGGCTAGTGCTGCTCAAGGCATTGTTGAAAATATAAAAAAAGAAAGAGCTGTATTAGTAGATCCGCTTTATACTCAAGCGCGCAAGGAAGCTCCTGAGATAACAAGTAAAAAACTTACTGACCTTATTGAAAAAGATAAGAATCTTTCATCAGCAATTAAGGAAGTGCGTTCTTTTGGTGCTAATGCAGACAAATCAGTTACCTCTCTTGATGTTTTAGACCAAGCAAAACGTATTCTTGACGATAAGATTGTAGAAGCTAAGAAAGCTGGTTTAAGTAATAAAGCTAGACTTTTGCAAAGCACAAAAGATGAGCTTGTTTCTCAACTTGATGCAGCAGCTCCAACATACAAAGAAGCAAGAGCGGCATTTGAGGCCGCTAGTTCTGGATTAAACGAACTTGAGAAAACCAAGTTCAAGATGCTGATAGACATCGACCCAGAAGATACCAGCAAGATTGGAACTATTTTTAACTATCAACCTGAACAGATTGCAGAACTTCGCAAATCTTTTGCCGATGCTGGCAACCTTGCAGATTTTGAGGCTGGTATTAGTGGATTCTTACAGCGTGGGCTAGAGTAAAAGCGTGAAGGTTTTGATGTAGCTAGTCAATTCACAACGCCAGTGATGAAGAAACGATTAGAAGCTGCACTAGGCGACAAAGCTGAAAGAGTGATTAAGGCTCTTGAGATTGAAGAAAAAATAGCAGCTGGGAAACGTCAGTATTTTGGCGGCTCAACTACTCGCGCGCAAATAACAGCAGAGCAAGACCTTGCGGAATCTGGCAAACAGCTATTTCAAAAACAAGGCTTGAAAGACAAAGCGTTTGCACTGCTTTCTAAGGCGTTAGTAAATCAACCAGAAGCTAAGTTTTATGAAGATTTAGCGAGCCTATACTTTAGCCCAAGAGCTGGCGAAACACTTACAGGACTTACTCCCTTGGTTCGTGCGCTACAAGCATCGCAAGCTGCTGGAGAAGTTGCGGGACAGCTTGGACAGCGTGGAGCGCGTAAAACTGCAGGAAGATTAGAATCTGAACTCTCACCAACTAAGCCAATAAAAGGACCAAGCAAGTCTGGTATGGCGATAGGTGGCGTAGGGCTTGGCACTGGAATCCCAGAGATTGATCAGTTACTAGCTGACATAAACACAGGTGGAGCTGTTACGTCACAACCTATGCCTGAAGCAGAGCCGATTAAGAAAGATGTGGCTACGCTTATTTCTGAACAACCATCACTTATCAAAGCAATCATTCAAACTGAATCAGCTGGTAAGCCTCAAGCTAAGAGCAGCAAGGGAGCTACAGGATTGATGCAGTTGATGCCAGGTACGGCTAAAGAGCTTGGCGTAGACCCAACAGACCCAGCGCAGAACATCGAAGGTGGGACGCGTTATATCAACCAGATGATGGATAAGTTTGGTGATGAGAAGTTAGCACTTGCAGCGTATAACTGGGGACCAGGTAACCTTCAGCGAGCTATAGCAAGAACTAAGAAGGAAGGGCTTAATCCAACTTGGGATAACATCTTAGAAACTACATACGTCCCTGCTGAAACTAGGAAGTATGTAAGCAAAGTAATTACAAAGCGTAATCAATTAGAGGCATAAAATGACGTGGAGCGGTGGAACCTACAAGAAAGGCAACTTTACTACTAACGGCTGGACTGGTGACGCATCGCTAGGCATCGGCATTGAAGCCGGACGCCACGACACGCAAGACGATGATTTTGCTGCAGGCATTAACCAGTGCTTGAACAAGGACGGTTCTAACGCTGCTACTGGTAACCTTAACGCAGGTGCTTTCCGTGTAACTAACATTGGTGCAGGTACTGCTCGAACTGATGCTGCTCAAGTTGGTCAGGTGCAGGATGGTACGTCTTCATACCTTGGCACTACAGGAGGAACTGCTACAGCGTTCACTGTAACAGCTACGCCAACTATCACAGCACTCGTAACGGGTGCACAGTATAGCTTTAAGGCTAATGCAGCCAATGGTGTAGCAGCTACCTTAAAGATTGATGGCACTACTGCAACAACAATGCAGCGTCAAGGAACCGCGCTTGTTGGTAACGAGTTTAAGGCTAACGACTTTGTAAGTGTTGTCTATGATGGCACTAACTTTCAAATCACAAATGTAGCTACTGCTCCTCTGTATGTAGATCGCACTAACAACAGAGTTGGTATCGGTACAACTACGCCTACATCAGCACTGCAAGTAACGGGTGCGATTGATAGTATTCCTGACGCTGTAGGCGTCCATATTGGAATGAGTGGCGGTACTAATTATGGTGCTATTGAGTTGTGTGGCGATATTGGTGGCTTAATTGATTTTACTAGCGCAGGAGTGGATAACAAGGGTCGAATCCTTTATTCTAATTCCGACAATTCAATGCAGTTTGTAACGGCAACTACAAGCACTAGACTTAGAATTGGTGGAACAGGTGCCGTTACCATTAATAATGTAACGGACGGTGTTGGTTATTTTAACGTGCAGTATGATGGCTCAACAGATGATTTCGCGGCGGGTAGGAACATAACTGGTGCATTTTATGTTGTGTCAAAGTCTATCTATGACAAAACTACCGTTTCCGGTGCTAACGTAGCTGTTGAATCAACTGGTGGTTCGTACCCAGTTCGTCGTTCAACCTCATCTGCTAAGTATAAAAAAGATATTGTCGATTTAGATCCATCATTTGCAGATAAACTTCATGCCTTTCGTCCCGTGTTTTTTAAGTCTAAATGTTTTGGAGACCATCCAGAATGGACGCATTACGGTTTTATTGCTGAAGAATTAGCTGTAATCGAACCAAGATTTGTTTCATTCGGTTATCAATCTGATGATTACGAAGATTATGAGCTTGTTGATGCGGATGGAAAAACACAAACAGCGCAGCGATTAAAGGCTGATGCAAAACCTGAGCCAGAAGGAGTTTATTACGATAGAATCGTCACATTCCTTACTTCTGTCGTTCAACGTCAACAAAAACAACTTGAAGCCCTAGAAGCTCGTATCGCGGCACTAGAGGCATGAAGCTAAAACTAGTACGAGTATCGGAATACAAAGACGCTACACTAGGCGTGTTGTGTCTCGATGCTCGTCCTATGTTTGTTACGTTAGAAGATCGCTGGTTCGACAACGAGAAGCAGATCAGCTGCATCCCCGCTGGTAAGTACAAGATAAAGATTCATAACTCGCCTAAGTTTGGCAGAGTATTCCAAGTTTGTGATGTGCCAGGTCGCAGCCACATATTGATCCACGCTGGCAACACTAAAGAAGATACGCATGGATGTATCTTGCTTGGGCTTATGTATGGAACGATAGGAACAGATACGGCAGTTCTTTCTAGCCGTGCAGCTTTCGCTAATTTCATGACCGCAATGATAGGAATTGACGAAGCAGAGCTAGAAATCCATGACAAACGGTGATGTTACAGAATTACGCTACTGGTTGGATCTCCTTATCAAGGGAGTGATTGGTATTGTTATCTCACTAGTCGGCATGGATTATAGGCAGGTTAAAAACTCGCTTAAAGAGTTAGAGCAGAGCAAGTATCAGCTCACTATGCATGTTGAGGTAATGCAGCATGAGATGGTCGCGATTAAAGACCGTCTGCAACGCATGGAACAGAAAATCGATAGGATATTAGAGAAATGAGAGTGCTCATTGTGCTGTTGGCATTTATAGCCTCTGCACAAGCCCAGGGAACGAGTTATATCGGACTCTGTAACAGCACTTGGAATTGTGAAAAAACCCTCGCCACATGGCGTGGAAAGCCTATAATCACTGGATGGCTAGAGGATTCGTTTGGCAAGAAGTGCGAGTGCGCGAATCATATCCTGCAGCAAAAGAAGCATAAGATTATCCGAGTGCATTTAGCTAATGGGCCTTGTCTTAGAAACAAGAGATGCCAGCGTCATGATGTGTTCTATGGATACACGATAGCTTCAGCCAATAGAGCAGCAAAGATACCCAGTTCACGGTTAAGAAAGAGGCTAGACGTATTAGCCACACGATTTAAACAGCGGATTGAGCAGTCGAAGGGTTCACTAACTTGTTACGTTTCACCTTGTTTAGAGTGTGATTTGAATGGAACTGCTAGAAAAGCTCTCATTGGTGCTGTATCTGCTGCTTTGCCTAGCTGTATCCTTGTGGATAATCCTTTGCGAGCCCGTTGTTTACGAGGAACCGTCTGCGAGCGACACGGAATATCTCCTAGTTTACAAGAGCCGTGCATAGCTGATCTGGACGGTACAGAGGCTAAATCCTTACTTGACTTGCAAACCTACTACGCCAACACTAAACAGTGTGATATCCGGTTTTACTGGACGTCATGGATGAACTGCATTTCCGGTAGCTGGAAAACCCCAACCAGTCGGGATTGCAGTAATTCAATTTACCAATACGCTAGAGCGGGAAGAATCGCATGGAAATTATTATCTTTTCGATAGTTCGTCATTTGCTGACACTTGTTGCTGGTAGTTTGCTCACCATTGGCGTTACTGAAGCTGATACACAGAGCCTTGCACAAGCAGCAACTCCTGTAGTTTCTGGCGCTGTACTCTACGGTGTCGGTCAAATGCTTTCTTTGAAGAATCTCAAAAAGCGTTAGTGGCTAAGCCGATGGCGTTTGTTGCGTAGAGAGTTTTCCTTCTGCGCAGCTCTTTGCCTTACGATGCCAGTGTTCTCTTTCATGTAGTTAATAACGGCCATGAAGCGGCCACGTTCTTCTGCCTGGTTAAAGTGTAGCTTGAACTGTTCTGATGCTTCCTTACGAATGCTTGAAGCGGCACCATCGCCATCCTCGTAAAGCTGATCAGCTAGGTAGGTTAGGTTAAACTCTTCAGGCTCTTTTTCAAATAAGAACCACCTAAGCCGGTTAAACTCGTAAATAGCTTTGATGTGAAAGTTATTGCGGTTCTCGTTAGTCAGGCTTTCATAAGCTACGAGCTGGCCACTGCCCGTGTTTAATAACTTATCAAAGAAAAAGCAGTAATCCTTAAGAGCGCGTTCTATTACCGCGAACCACAGATTACGTTCGGGAGTTTCGTGCGATACTGGTTCACTATCAAAGATTGGCATGTCTTTCTTCATAGCCCGTTTGCGAGGTACTTGCTTATGATTTCGATTGCCTCATCAGCAGACCAGCAGATTACGGCATAGTTACCAGCTGCGTTGAGTTTTTTAAGAATGTCTATCTGCTCAGGACTAGCGCGGTTGGGCTTAACCTTCATTTCTATAAACAACGCAGTGTACTTATCGTTCCCTACAGGCACGCAGATGTCGGGTATGCCCTTGGTTAGCCCTGCCCGTTTCATTGCCACCCTGCGCGGTATAGAGGCTTTACGCTCGTTTGGAATGGCAAATGCTAGCTCATAGCCTTTATGAACGTGAGCCATAGCCCGACAGTAGTCAAAGAAGGTTGTTTGCTGCTGTTCCTCAAGTCGTCTCACTATCTGATTCATCCTCTAAAGATGCATTTGTGCCTATTGTTGGCCAGATCCAACTGTTTAGACAAGCGATATATCCAGCTAGGAACGCATCATATTCATTGCCATACGTTCCAAGCGGCATAGATTCGACGTACTCCCTAGCTAAATCCTCAGCTGCCTTCATGCGCGCTCCATGTAAATACCAGGACCGCATAGCAAATTAACCTCGACCGCCTCGCAATGCATAACAGTATCAAGAATGAGTTTGGCTAGTCGCTCAGGTGATTCGTTGTAATGAGTATCAACTAATGCACGAAGGTCAGGCCTAGACTCGTATTGATGCGTAAAGTCCGTGGATTCTCGGATAGTTAGACGTACAGACCATTTCCCATCTGTAATCGTGTGTAAGCTATAAACTCTCATAGTGTTATCTCTATAAGCTCAGGATTTAGATCAGATTGTGGCACTGCCCAGTAGGGACGTTCCAACTGTTTGCCGTCTCGGTCTTTATCGACCCAGTAACAATCCTGTTTGCAATCCCTTCCCCATTTCCAACCGATTATCTGCAAATCTGGATATATACCAACCACAAAATAGTATTTGGCATCGTCCCGATCTTTCTTTCTAATCGGCATTCTGGCCTTGAGGTTAGGGCTGCTACGGACTTCTATGTTTGCTCCAACGTCAGGTAACGCACGGTCGGCACTGGCAAGGTTACAGTACATACCCAACGCTTTAGCCACTGTAGCCTCTGCAATGGCACCATGAATGTTCGTTGAGAACTCATCACGCGTTATGTCACCTTGGTTGTCTTTGGCATTACGTTGTATGGCTCTAAACTGCCTTTGCAAGCCCGCAATCGCGGCATTGAAGGCTTCCCCATGTTCTAGCTTTATTGTCGTCATAGTCGTCTCCAGGTGGCTAAAAGGGAATATCTAGGTCGTCTTCCACAACTGCCTTTACAATCGCGGCAACTTTAGGATTTACCGGACGTGTATCAAAGGATGCTACAGGTTCGCCAAACTCCTCATGTGCCCATGTCGTAGCCTGTTTGATCAGGTCCGCAAGCATAGCCAGTTCGTTTGGGAAATAGCTCTTAGACTCCTGCCATTCTGTAGCATCTTTGGGCTTAAATGTTTTGCGGATGGTGAAACTAATACCACCGTTTTTGGTTGGCCATGCGGCTATGTCTAGACCTTTGTTTTTCCAGGTTTGAAGCGGTCGTGCCATATTTTCCTTGTTATAACTTGTTACGATGTGTAGTAACATGTACTACTAAAATTCAACTACCTACAAGGACTAAAATGCCCGATTCAGAAAATTATTTAACGATGAATGAGTTAATAAAGCACCTGAAAGTAACTAGGACTTCTATTAACAGATGGATGAACAAAGGGATGCCGAGCGTAAAACTAGGTACTCTTAGAAGATTTAAAGTAAGCGAAGTAGAAGACTGGCTTAGAAACAGCAAGAAATAGAAAAACCACTCTAGCTTTGACGGGCAGGGAGTGGCTTTCAAAAAACAATAACAAACATGTAGAAACAATGAGAGTCTACCATGGACAAACTACCACAACACGGCACTTTCACGCCACTATTTCATGTCTATCTTGATGTCGGATTAAGTTACCACCAGGCAGCTTTAATCGCTTACATCCATAAATGGCATAGAGGCGGAAACGAGTGCTTTGCCTCGGTAGAGGATATATCTAAAGAATTGCGACTTACTTATATCACTATGCGCAGGGTAATAGATCGTTTGCTTGCGGAAAGTGTAATTACTGCTAGCACTGGCGACAAAGGCAGAGCTAGAACCTTAAAAATTACTCAATTATTTTGGGACAAGGTAGAGGCTAAGCTAGCTTCCAAAGTGCTCAAAGTGAACAATTCAAGTGCTCATAATGAGCAGGGTGAGTGCTCAAATAGAGCAGATGATCTGCTCAAAGTGAGCAAGGTATGTGCTCAAAGTGAGCAGCTACCTAGATCTAACCTAGATCCATACCTAGAGCTAATACCTAAACCTAATACCAATACTAATACAGAAATTAATTTAATTTGGTCTGAAGAGAAGCAAGCTATGGTGAGGGTTCGTCGTTGATGAGCTTGCAATGTGGTGATACCTTGGTTGAGTCATGGTCTTTCCATGTCTCCATTAAAATGCAGCTAGTCCCTGCATTTTGACCGCACCAGTTTCGCTGCTGAGTGCGGTATTTTTTTGGCTCCAGCGGTAGGAGTCGCACCTACATATCTCAACTTAACAGGTTGATCCTTTACTATTAAGGTACGCTGGAATTTCTTGGATGTTTCTTACCTTGCTTCCATTGCATTTTAACTTGGTGGCTTCTACAGCAATAGAAATTTTCTTGGCCCATTTTTGTTTTGGAATTAAAGCTTCTGGCTTCAATTTCAAATTCATTACTACAAAATGTACAATTTAATTTGATTATTGCACGCTTTTTAAGCGCACCATGAAGTTTTGCATGTTCTGATTCAGTCAATTTCTGCAAATTATCAAAAGAATTGTCATGTTTGTTATGATTAACATGATGAATTATTTCATTTTGATTAAGCAATTCCCCAGTATTTTCCCACCAAACCACGTGGTGCTGATAAGCATATCTTTTTCGATAAAGCTTTCCTGGATAATTGGTAGGTGGGGTAATTAATATGTATGGACCGTTTCTCATGCATATTAACTAGCCCCAGTTCTACCAATATGCAAGGTCTAATCTTCCTCTTCTAGCACTTCATACAACCACAAGGCTCCATCCAACCTTGCACGGTCATAATCTGTGTTACTTTTCTCAGCTTTCCACAAAAGTCTATCCAACCTACCAGCTAAGATGCTTCTTATAGCCTCTATACCAGCCGTGTAAGCCTTTTTTTCTCTCATGGCTATCCTACCATCACCCAGGTAGCGATCTTTGCCTATAACGTATCCTAGAGCTTCTGATGTAATTAGTTTATTTGTAGTCATAGTCTTTCCTTTTTTAGTCTCCATCCTGATAAGTCCAGTTGCTTAAAGCCTCTTCAACAGCATCGATCAAAACTTTATCTTCGTTTGCTGCCACCCGATAAAAGTCTTTTAACAGCTCAACTTTTATTTGAGTGCTCCAACGCTTGTAGCCAGGTCGGGGCGCGTCAGGCTTTCGCAGAGGCTTTTTAGTTTTTGCCGTCTCAGTTCTAAGCCTTTTCATTTGCTACTTTCTCCACGATACACGACTGCAACCGTTGAAGTTTTATAGGACATGTCCAAACACCTAGCGCTTCCGAGTACTCACAC
>Ga0105097_10000454_pt1 | contig 18654 bp, 15 predicted proteins | sample PPLLak12cMay2015_FD_87035 | JGI IMG/M metagenome (GOLD analysis project Ga0105097, IMG submission 87035) | Freshwater sediment microbial communities from Prairie Pothole Lake near Jamestown, North Dakota, USA - PPLs Lake P7 Core (1) Depth... | ecosystem: Environmental > Aquatic > Freshwater >...
CCTAAAGTCCCATAGTATTAAATACAATTAGACTTTAGGGGACAAGAGCTAAAAATTGCCCCTTTAAAAAATGTAACACAAAATAGATTACAATTTTAAGGTTAATGATTTTAATTAAAATTACCCCTCTAAACTGGCAAAATAATTAGTGTGGTTTTATTGCCTTTTGATTCTTACAAGATCTGTCGGTTTTCTCCACATTATTATATTTTGCCAGTGATATCTAATACAAATTTATCATATGATATATTTTTTGGCTTGCTATTGTAAAAATCGATAATATGCTTGACATTGAGATTTGGGATAACTTTATTCAAGCATACACCTGCTAATGCATATCTGCCACATACAGCTGTGTTGTAACTTTGAAATCTATGAGGATTGTATTGAATATGTGAGAATTTAGAACTTAACAATTTACGCAATTTAGGATCTTTTAATTTGCTGCCATATGAGTCAAAATAAATACAATTACCTTCTTTTGTTCTTAAACATACTGTCCAATGTCCTACGTCGCTTTTTTTTGGGTCTTCTGGTGGTTCAAATAAAATGGCATGACCGCGATTGTCAAATAATTCGTCGACACTGTTGTATTGATCTATTTCTCTGACATCAACAATATTTCCTCTAATTTTCATTTCATTAGAAATTCCGCGCAATAAGTCGTAATTACTTAATGGATTGTGTAACTGTTTATTGTTCATATACTAAACAGGTACATAATAATATAACTATATATTTTTTTTATTACTAGATATCAATATTTTTGTTAGTTAGATGTTTTAGAATTTATCTACATATTTTGCCCAATCAATATTTGATGCTTTTTCGCGGCGCTTTTTTCCTCCTTCAATTGGTGCAATTTGGTTATATTTTGCGGATCCAGTAATTTCAACGCCTTTTAATGCATCGCTTGCTACTTTAGCGTCATCTTCTCCACCTTTTATTTGTTTTTTCAACATACCAGCAGCCGTTTCAATATTTTTCTTAATATTAGACATCATACCACCGCCCAACATCATATCTGTTCCAAAAACGCTGTCTCTGTCATATTTGTCAAAATTGGCGAGGAATTGATTCCTAATAGCAAGATATTGTGATGAATTAATTTGAATATTGTGCTCATATACTTGGGCAAGAGCATCCGCGGATAATGTAAACATTCTCTTTGACATTTGAACAACATCGAGACTGATATTAATTAATTTTTGACCTATTGCAGAGTTATCATCATAATACTTTAAAGGTAGAGTGTCATAAAGCGTATCCTTTCTAGGATTAAGATTTAATGCATCGGCATCAAATTTAGCAGTAATACTCAAATTATGACCCACCACAACACCAGGACAATAACCGTCTGGAAGTCTGATTTGTGTACCTAATTTTAGCAGGTAAAAAGAACTGTTTGAAGTTCCGTTTGTTTGTGAACATTCATGATTTGTATATTGGACTAATTGCTCATCCATGTGTTCAGAAAGCCATAATGTCATATCATTTACGTCACCCCATGCACCGTTACTCGGTAGTTTTCCGTCCCATACTACGTTTTGAGTGATAAAATCAGAATTTTTATTGACAGACTTACTTTGACCAACAATAAGATCGCGCAATTGTTGGCTATTTTGCAGATTTTCCATTGTGAATTGTTCAAGTTGGTATTTGTCCAAACGATATGTTCCTAATGCTGTGTCTTCATTAAAGGTAATTTCAAGACTTGTGATAGGTGCAGTGAAATTTGAAGGAAGTCTATATGGCGATGATGTTGATGGTGAAAAATTAATGATAGCATTCGTCATATAGGACGATTTATCAATGTTCATTTGAATCAGTAAATAATCTTGAACTTGTGATAAATTGATTGAATTCATTGTGGCAGTCCATACATTGTGATTTGCTCCATCTATATTTTCAACATTCATCGTTGCAAGTTTTGCACCTTGTCCTCTTGTTTGTGCATAATAAAGAACTTTGTAGCTGTCTTTTGGTAGAAGAGCAACTGGTATTTTCAAATGTCTCAAATATAGTTTACATTGGCTTTTGTCGCCAATGCTGACGTCTGATACTGAATAAGAACCAGAGCCATTTTCAATAATTGCCTCTAAATTATCACCAATTTTAAGCAATGATTCCTTGAGATATGTTGAATCGATATCAAATTTGACATTCAACGAAGATGCGGGCAAAATTTTATTGTAACTAAATTTGTTGTATGAATATTCATGATCCCAATATTGACTTAAAATTTGTTCTCTCACAACATAAGTAAAATTGTATGTCGTATCGGTGCCATTATAATAAACTGCATTCAATGTGCCTGGATTATAAGTAGCGCCAGTTCCACTTACTCCATTTGTACCAACTGGAACATATGATGATCCATAACCGACGACACCATTCTTTAATGTGACAGTTGGTGCTGAAACGGATGATGACACGATGTTTCTTGCTGTGTTTCGCTTTTGTTGCCAAGAATTGCAAATATTAGCTGCAAATTTTGCATCTGGACTTGTAAAATAATGTGGTAGTCGAGAATAAACATCTCCCCATTGAACACCATCTGCAACTGTAGCATCATACGGGACCATACGATTAATATTAGACAAAAAATTTAGTTGATTTATGTTGTCATTCGTCCATTTCAACGGAGTAAAATTTCCACCATTTCCATAACTTAATTCTCTGAAATGTGTATTTGCATCAGCGAATAGCTCGAGACCTGCATTCTTGCATTTTTCAAAATCTAATTGAGCTACCATAGCATCAATTTGACCAACACTAAATTCTTCAGTTAAAACAGTTGGCGAATTGTTAATTTTATACGCCCGCTTTGAAAATATTTTACTGAGGGGGAATTGATCTAAACAATTTGCAATACTCATAAATGGCGCAGGTGATGTTCCTGATGTGTATGACATCATAGTGCCACCTACAGCAGGCGGTGCATTATAAGGTGCAACTGATCCATTAGTAAATGTTGGTGCTTGTCCTTTAAAAGTGATACTGAAATTAATCGGCATTTCGACTTCTAATTCTCTAACAATTGCACCACCTGAAATGCTTGGAATTTCCCAACCAACACTGGTTGATGTCTTGCTTGTAGCTATATGTGTCACAAATGCTTTATCTAATGTTTGCAATTCGATCTGATTTTGGACGATATCAGTGCTATATTTAGCATTTTTAAGTTCGGGGGGCAAAACAATGTCATGTTCAATTTTAAGACTTGATTCTGTCATTATATAATACGCAAAGAAAATTAATAATCATTAAATTATTAATTTTTGATAAAATTATTGATGATTTATAAATTTATTATACACAAAAAATATTTACATATTAGCTACATACTTTTTCCAGTCTGCTACTGACATTTTCTTTTTTCCTGCTTCAAGATCTTGTCCTGCACCTCGGCGTTTACCGCCTTCAATGTCATGCACACCAGCACCTCGGCGTTTACCGCCTTCAATGTCATGCACACCAGCACCTCGTCTTGATCGCAATCCAGCCTCGATGTCTTGACCAGCACCTCGACGTTTTCCTAATCCGATGTCTGATCCTATATTTTCAATACCGTGGAGAATATCCCCAGGAAGATCAAAAATACCACCGCCTTCCATTTCATCTTCATATTTACCTGCTCCAAAGTGACGCAATCCAGTATCCGCAAAACTGGCAACAGCTTTTCCCATAGTTCCTTCAGGGAGGTATTTGTTGGCAATATCAACAACAGTTCGAACTTTTGGTGCAAGCCATTTCAATGCTGTCAATGCTTCATTCTTTAGATTACTGAAAAATCCGCCGCCAATCATCATATTAACATTAAATACTTCACGTTTACGATCCGTTCTAAATGCATCCATAAAGTTTTTGCGAAGAGCAAGATATTCAGATGAAGTAATTTGAACATTATGGGTGTAGATGTTCGATAGTGTTACACCGCTGAGAGTCAATATGCGTTTGTTGAAATGCACAACATCCATATGACCCTTAAGATTTTGAGGAGTGGGACCACTTGCAATGTGTTTGATGTCATTGAGGCAATCACCATAAGAGCGAAGATAAGGTGAATTGATATCGCATGTAGCCTTAACAGTCAGATTGTAATTGACAATCATAGAACTGGAATAACCTTCAGGGAGACGGATTTGTGTACCCAGCTTGAGCAAATAAAATGAACTGTTTGAAATTCCATTGGTTTTTGTCCAATCATTTGCAATCGGTGCACCAAGTTGAGCGCTCATTTGCTTATGAATAAAAGCAGACACATCGAGGGCAGTTGTAAGTTGTGCTGACGTGTTATTAACAATAGTTGCACTTGTTTTACCAGCGGTTGGCGATCTGTTTATGCATCCAGATTTTCCAACAACAAGATCTTTCAATCCTTCGAAATTTTGGATGTTCTCCATCGTAAATTGCTGCAATTGTCTCATATCAAGACCATATGTGGCTAAATTGGAGTCTTGATTGAAAGTTAATTGCAATTGAGTAATGGGCAGATTAAAAGTTGATGGTAAGTTATATGTGCTTGTTCCTGTTGGCGTTTCGGGAACTGTACCTATAAATGATGTTTTACGAATCGGGAGATAAATCAAAAGATATTCGGGAACTTGCGAAAGATTGGCGTATTGCATTTCAGAAGACCAAACACCATTTCCTTGGTAATTGATATCTTTGTTTGCTTGCGGACGTTCCTGAGCATAGTACAGAATTTTGTATGATTCGTTAGGTAGAAGAGCAAGAGGGATCTTGCATTGCTTAACGTATAAATAACACTCATTGAAATCGCCCAATGTTGGTGTAGTAATTACGTAATTGCTTGATTGCATTGATGCAATGTTGTCTCCAATCTTCAAAACTGCCTCCTGTAGATATTTGGAATTGATAGTAAATTTAAGATTAAGAGATGAAGCGGGGAGAAGCTTATTCCATGAAAACTTATTGTAGCTGTATTCATTATCAAAAAATTGAGAGAGCAATTGTTCGCGAACAACTATAGTGAAAAAATATTCCTTTTCAGTCGGAATGTATCTCACGCATTGAGTTGCATTACCAGACGCATCCGAATGTCCAACAATGACCGCATTTCCACCATAACCGACAATTTTATCGGACAATGTTTCTGTTCCAGTTAGAGCAACAGTCATTGATGACGATACAATGTTTCTTGCTGTGTTTCGCTTCTGTTGCCAAGAATTGCATATTCCAACTGCATATTTTGTCGCGGGATTGAGGAGATGGGGCATAGCAAGCGATGATGTTCCAGCTGTATTTGTCTCGAACGCTTGACGCCAATCATTCATGGCGTCTATTGGAATCGATGATGCTGCAGATGTTGTATAGGCAAGTGGTAGGAGAAGACCACCTGTTTCAGCACTCAAAGATCTGAAATGACTATTTGCATCCGCAAAAAGGCAAAGACCAGCATTTTCAACCTTTCGCATGTCAAGTTGAGATGCCATAACATCGATTTGTTCGGGCGTAAAATCTTCCTTCAAGATGGTGGATGAATTGTTTATGGTGTATTCTCTACTCGAAAATATCTTTGACAGCGGGAATGAATCAAGGCAATTTAATTCAGTCATAAAAGGTCTAGGACTTGATCCGTATGTAAGAGTAGCAGCTGTAGCGGCTGAAACAACAGGAGCAGTTGCAAAATTTGGAGTAGCTGGTGCGGTAGCCTTAAATTTTATGCTGAATTTAATAGGGATTTCAAGTTCCAGTTCTCGAACCATTGCACCACCCGATATTGACGGTAAATTAAATGTTAGTGTGCTTGAGTCAGATGAATTCGCCGTATATTTTACGAATGCTTTCTCTTGCGTTTGAACCTCAATGTGATTGGTTACATTTTTGGTTGAATATTCGGTATATTCCAGCTCGGGAGGTAAAACTAGAGATTGACGTATTTCTAAATCGGTTTCCATATATTATACGCTTAGAAAATTAGTTTTTGATATATTTTATAATTAAATAAAATAAGTCATGATAAAATATTTTTATAGTTTATTGGTTGCTATATTTTTTCTACCATATGAGGAGTAACAATCACGTTGTACCTAAAATTAAAACATACCCATGATTTTGTTTTTATTCGTTCTAAATCATCTTTCTTATACCCATTGTATGTTTCCAATAATCTATTATTTTTTAATCCATTCTTAAAACAAAAATACATATCCAGTTCATTCAATATCATTTTTGTTTGATGACCTCCACAGTTAACATGTGTTATAATCAATACAGATACACCGTATTTTCGCCCCACCTCTATCAATTTAAATTGTAATGCCGTAATTAATTTTTTATTTTTTGCCATATCAAGATCATCAAACACAACTAAACTATTTGATAATAACTTTTCTATCATCTCTCTTTCGTCATCTTGTGTCATATCTAAACTATATATGTCATTTGCATTGATCGGTTTTACAAAATCCAATTCTCTCCAATTTCTATCGTGTGCCATCTCAGTACTACACACATAGAACACTTTATTTTTTGGATTTAAAATTTTATACTGTAATGCCAATTGACTCGCCAATAAACTTTTTCCCTGTCCAGCTTTACCATATATGTAACCCACCCACCGCTCAACTCTATATGGTATAACTAATTCAAACCTTGTTTTATCATCATTTTCCTCATCATCATAACTACTTGTTTTTTTATCATCTTGAAGCGTAGAAATTAATGTGTTGTCGTTATTGTCCAAATAAACAAAACTCTTTGCGTCACCTGTTAATATTTTTGCAACATTGATTTTTCTTGTATCAAAAACATCACTAATATTTAACCCATCAGGTATATTGTTAATGTCTTCAAGTATCTTAAAAGATGCCTTCATAATATAATATAGTAATATATTATATTATTGACATTTTAAAAAAAGAACGATAATTTGTCTTAGCTTTGCATCGTGAACACAAGTCTTAATAATTAATTTATCGTGTATCTCATAGGCGGATTAGGTATTTGTGTTGTCATCGCTGGGCTACCTATATGATAATATTGTTTTCTTGTATTTGAAATTTTTTTTAAATTATTCCAATTTAGGCGCCTTCCTTCACCCGATAATGCGCCACTTGGACCGACATTTTTAGTGTCAATTTGTAAGAATGATTTTGCAACTTCTTCGACTGGCATTGCCGACGATGCGAGCCTCTTTTGTAATTTCCAGCCTTCCTTATAATCATTCTCGGATTTTTTATACTTTTCAATTACACGTCTCAAAATATTCAAAGACACTTGATATAATTCTAATAAATTTTTGTCAGCTTTTTTAAGCTCTCTTATACTTTTTCCTGGATACGGATTTCTTATCGGCTCATACGTATCCCAATCTGTGTAATTAGTGTTTAATAATACGTTTTGTATCATCAGCAATGATTCGATATTAAACATGTTTCTTATATGAACAAGTTGGTCTGATGGAATAATAAAACCAGATTGTCGAGGTCGTTTTAATGCTTTGTCTATATTTTCCAAACTTTGCAAATCAAAATCCATGTCATTTACAATATTATCACCAGCCGAACGATCAGCAATAGGCTGCTGTTTCTTTAAAATAAGTCCGAAAAATATGTTTATGCTATCAGGCGCATTAATCATTGAATTATTTAATTGCTCTTTTGGACCGACATTTTTAGCGTCAATTTGTGCTTCTCCTACTGTATGTTTGTGATCGTGTTCACCTGTTGCATTTGTTTCTCGTCTCGCATCTCCTTCTAATATATTTTTTATTTTATCCGCTTGTTGTCCTGCAGCACTATTTGCATCATTCATATTATCAATGGGTTCATTATAGCCCATTTCTGCATTATGCTTGTATTTCTCTAAAAATACGGTCATAAATTTGCCCAATTCAAACTTCTTGTAAGCTTTACCGTAATATCCGCCAATATTGTGAAGTTTTTTTGTAAATGTCACAAAATCAAGTCTTTGATCTTCAGCGCTCTTAAATAAATTGTTAACATCAATCATTAAATTTGAATAATCTTTGTAACTTAATCCAAACATATTTGTTGCTTGTTCTTGACCTGCTATTTCTGAACGATTTGAATAAGAACTCGCGTCACCTTGTGGATTCATTATTCCAGCATCTACACGTTCTTCCTGTATATCATCATCATATAATTTTTGTGCCCGAGTATACGTAATATTTTCACCTCCTCCATCTACTGAGACTGTTATAGGATTGGCATCGTTTTGAAATTGTGTTGTAATTCCGCCCTGTTGAACTGGATCATCATTAAAAACACTTTGTCTTTCTGTAATTGATCTGATAGAGTTAATAATTTCTTTTTGTGACATACCGAAAGCTTTTGACAATTTTTCCACTTCTTTTGCTGGATCATTTGTAAGATTTGCCGATAATAAAATTTTAAATGGAATTGTAGGATCATTAACATCTTTCTTAATTCTTGGTTTTTGATTTAATGCCGATTCTATTACATTTGAATTATATGCCATTAATCCGTTATAGATTTGAGGTGTCATTATTCCACTTTTAACCTGACGTTCCATCACATCGGCTATTTTTTTGCCGATTCTTTGTGTCTGATCAATATATGCCAAATTTTCAGGAGATTTATTTTTAAAATTAATTGATTCGAGACGCAAACCATAATTATCAATTGCATCATATAATTCGTTAATTTCCATATTTTCCGTTTTTATAACACCAGAAGGCACATAATTGTTGTTTTTATAATATGGCTGTGAATCATATGCCTCGTGAATAAGTGTTTGTCTTAAAATTTCTTCTCTTTCTTGTTTCGGAGTCAGAAAATTACTTTTTCGCATTCTATAATATAATAATAAGAAGATATTAAAAAAATATTTTGTCTTCTTATTATATATGAATAACGATGTCCGCGGCGAAATGATAGTTGTGTTGAATTCTGAAGAAATCGATCCAGATCAACAAATTATTATACTTGGAACAGCTTCAAAGTTCTTGAATAATGTAAAATATGTTCAACAAATAAAAGACAAACTTGATATTTTTTTTGTTGAAGGATTTAACTTCTGGGTCGAACTTCCCAAAATTATTTCCGTTATAATTGAATTTAATAAAAATGTTTTTAATAACAACGATATATCAAAAAAACATATGAAATATGTACTCTATGTTGTACTCTATAATTATCTTAATGAATCACAACCAAATGTACTTAACAATCTTGACCAAGGTGACTTTCGCATCGGACTTTTAAATATACTTTTAATTCTGATGTTCAAGCCCACCAATGTTAAAGTACTCAAACAATCCTTTGGTAAAATGTTATTAAATTGTATATGCGATGATGATAAAATTCATCTTTAATTAATTATCTAAAATTGTAATCTATTATAAGTTACAATTTTAAAAGGGCTAATTTTTAGGTCTGGTTACCTAAAGGAGATCTACGATCTCCTATAGTTGCTTTCGAAGCTTCGAAAGCTCCTAAACTATATTTGTATTTAATATTATGGGACTTTAGGAGCTTTCGAAGCTTCGAAAGCAACTATAGGAGATCTACGATCTCCTTTAGGTAACCAGATCTAATTTTTAATTTATTTCATTATTTTTAAAATTGTAATCTATTTTGTGTTACATTTTTTAAAGGGGCAATTTTTAGCTCTTGTCCCCTAAACTCTAATTGTATTTAATACTATGGGACTTTAGGGGACAACACCTAAATTTTTAAAGAACTTCCTCGACAACTTTTACACGATCATTTAGTTCAGTTACGCTTTTTTGAATTGAAATTAATGTGTCACTATGATTTTTTTCGTTTTCATTGTACTGTACTATGAATGCATCTAATTTTTGTTTGATTCGTTCATTTTTTGCTTGTTCTTGGTCTTGTTTAGTATTGATGAGTTGATTGTTAATTTCATCAACTTTTAGTGCCATAACAATTTGTTGAGCATTGATTGAGCTTTTTAATTCATCAATTTGATTTTTTATTTCGCATATGTCGGATTGATAAACAACTTTTTTAATTTCACGACTTGCTCTTGCTTCATCACGTGGATCAATAGATTTTGTATGTGTTTGATCAACAGAAACAGATCTACTTTGTGATTTTGTAATTGATGTATCTTTTTCGCCAGTTTTGAGAGTTTGTGACTTTCTAAAATAACTATCCATATAGTATATTGATAGAAAATATTTTTTGTTAAACTATAATATAGGAAACGAAATATGGAAGATAAAAACACATCATTAAATAAACAAGATATGGATAGGTTAAAAATGGTTGTTCGAACTAATCAAAATTTTATGACATCACCTTCTCAAAAGTTATTTGATCAATTGGATAAAAAGTATGAAAATCGCGGAACATTAAGTGTTATATGCTATACTCTTAAAAAATTATTTACTGAAACTAATGAAAAAAAGAAATCAGAATTTTGGAGCAAAAAAGGATCTGAAATATCACAAGATGTAAACCAACAAGAGCGTAAAAGTGAATTAACTGGCAATGAAATAGATAATTGGAAAACACAAGAAGAAATATTAAAAATATTAAATGATATTCCATTGGATTCAATAACTAATTATAATCGTTTTTTATTATTAGCATTGACAACACAACAACCACCACTCAGAAAGAATTTTTACGCCACAGTTAAATTTTTAATAGATCCAAAAAAAAATGATGGTGTATCTAATTATGTAGTCATTGAAACAAAACCAAAAAGCTGCTATTATATTGTTAATAATGATAAGGTGTCCAAACATGAAAAATTTCAAGATTCAGAACATACTGAAATTCCTATTGAGAATAAAGATCTAATAAATTTATTACATAATTCTTACGACCAAAAAAAGCGCGAATATGTTTTTGAATCCGATAATAATAAACCTTATAGTATTAACACCATTTCAGCATTATTATTAGAAAGACCATTTAATTTAAATTTTAATATTTTAAGATCTTCATATATAACGGCATTTTATAAGAAAAATATATATCCACAAGAAAGAGAAGATTTAGCTATTAAAATGCGCCATTCGAAAGAAATTTCAGAAAAATCGTATCTGAAACGAGATCCATTGAAAGATAGAAAAGAGAGTCAAAATGATACAGATGATGACTAAAAATAATTATTCTTATTATTATTCATATAATTATCTCTGTATAATTATATAATATGAGTTTGACCAATCTCGATACATACATGGCAACATTAGACCAAATAAGATTAATTTGTAATGATCCGTTAACAACTGCTCAAGATCTACAGGACAAAATGGATGAACTAGGAGTATGTGTAACTAATATTGATTTGGACACTGACACAATGTCTATGCCAACAACCATTGATCATTTACAAAAATTCATCATAGTTCAAAATTGCATTATGAATAATACTGTATTGCAATCATATATCTGTAATTTAATTGAAAAACGTTTAAAAAGAGCTTTGGATGATGCCTATTCTGATGTAACTACTCAAGAGTATAGAAATAATTACCATTTTGACACTCAGGAAATTAAAATGTTATATGAAACAATATCAGCAAATGAACATATGAATGCATTAAAGCAAGTTATATGTTATGAATGTTGCAAAAATCACTAAAAAATTGTAATCTATTTTGAGTTACAATTTTTTAAATTATTTTAATAAAAGTAATTTTCAGCATCTGTAACAGTAATACCGAGTACATCACATTCTCTTTGTGAAAGTACTTTAACTTCATATGCGGCACCAGTTAAAGTTTGGGACCAATTTGGTGTTATTCCTTGACCTAAAAAGTTGCTATTCATAGAAAGACCATCTGGACTGTTAATAAATCCTCCAGTTTCTGGAGCATATGAATTACTGGCATTTCTAACCTCAAATTGGAACTGATGATTTGTATTCATCCAATATAGCAATACATCATTTTGATTAAATGTATTATATGATAAATTACCATACCTTGATCCTCCAAATTGAATAGTACCACCATATGCCCATAATACGTCTTGTGGTGCGCTACTTAATCTACCACGATGTATTTTTTCAGATGAAGTGGCTGTTAATGACCATGGCACATTTTCACCAAACGCAACACTTGATATACCCCAATTTTTTACACTTCTGAATGCACCTTCCGCTGCTAATCCGATCCAAATATTCTGTGCCTGTGCACCGTTCCAACCTGTACCTGCTAATTGAATAGCAAAGTATCTTATTTTAGGTGAATTGTGAGACAACGCACGGAATGATTTAGGACCACTTAATGCAATCATTGAATTCCAACCATTAGGTCCTGGCATTTGAACGGTTAAACTGCCATATTGATTTGATGATACTAATGATGGCACAATTTGAGTACCAAAATTATAAACATTAAGACAACATTGTTCTAGCCAATTTCTTTGTAATTCCTGACCAATGCTTGGTATCTTCCGACTTAAAATTGCATGATAACTACCTAGGGTCGTACTGGGTGTTCCTGTTGATGATATATAATTGACGCTTAAAATATGTGCATTTACTCCCGCAGTATATGAAACAATATCATAAACGGCTCTATTATTTTGGTCAACAGAATCAATAATTGTTAATCTACATGGTGTAAGTAAAAGATCTTCATGATACCATCTTACATAATCATCACTATATATCGACCTATTAACTGGCAACCATCCTAGACCTATCGAAAAAACAGCAGAAGCCGTAAGTGCATTAAATACTATGTTACTTCCATCATTGAAACCTGTCCCAACATAATAAAGAAAAGGAGTCTGTGCCCCTGTTCTAGGCTCAATTGCTCTACTTGCACCAGTTCCAGATACATTTATAACACCTGTATGAGATGATGTAATAGTATCAATTTTATTTGTTTGTAAAGATTGACATTGTGTGTCCAATCCATCCAAAGCATTTAAAACTTTTGCTCCTATACCGTATACTCTTGAACCTGGTGTGTTATTAACTGTATTATCAGTTTCAATATAATTATCTAATGTATCTATAGCAAGTTGACAGGTTGTATCTGCAATGGATAAACGATTATTAAAATTTGATGTGTTTGTTTGGGTTGTTGATGCAGTTGGATTCAATGTGGATGATATTATAATTTCATTAGTAGCGTTAGTTATAGCCATATTAGTTCCTGGCACCAATGTTTTCATGTTAAAATTAACACCAGTTTTATCTCTGAATACTTGTCCAATACCTGTACCAACATTTGACATAGTGTTTATTTCACCTGTTGATGCAATTGTAATGTCGTCTGTTCCATTTATTATTGTTGTACCTGTTCCCGCTATCAATGTTTTCAAATTAAAATTTTCACCAACCTTATTTTTATAAATAGTTCCTGTTCCAATACCTACATTTAATACGGTATTCAGTTCGGCAGTTGTTGATATTACTACTTGCTTAGGATTTACTACTGCTACTGACATACGAGTACCAGCAGAAATTAATCTTTGAACATCAATCATAAAAAAACGAACCTCTAAACCGTCAGCAAATTGTGTTCCTCCAGGCCCACCACCTGTAATAAAAGAATTTGCAACATCATATGAACATCCATAAGTGATGAAGTTAGTTCCTATATTTACAATCGATGTTATATAAAATTCAGCATAGTGTGTTCCGTCTACTTTATCAATCAAACACACCTTAAACGGCATTGCTTCCAGTTGTGTTTCCAAATACTGTTTTAAATATTCGGCATCATAACGGTTAATAGCAGTGTAATGTATTTTCATTTCTGACATACTTGCAAATAAAATATTATTAAATTTAATTTCATTCGCTGACGGATTATTTGTTGCAGTTCGATATTGATACAGCAAAGCATCACCTCCACCCATTAATGGATTGAGAATTGGATTTTGTGCCGTTCCAGTAATAGACAATATAGATGAATTACTTGTAGTTACTGATTTAACATTAGCACCATCCAATGTATCAACATAATTCTTATTGGTGCAGTCAGTCAAAGCAGTGGGGGCTAATGATGATGTTATACGGTTAAATATAGGTTGTGCAGTTGTATTAATATTCTGCGGAAGACTTAATGTTACACTTCCTGCTCCGTTAGTTACAATAACTTGATTAGCTGTTCCTGTGAGTGTATTTGTTGTAAAATCAATACCATCGCCGATCAATAACTGACCATTTGTTTTTACAGCGTCAGCACATCCTGTAAGATTTGATAATGCGGTTTGTTTATTTGCAAGGTCAGAAAGATTTGCACTTTTTTTTAGGTCCAAATTGTTTGCATTATCTACATAATCTTTTCTAGTTAAATCTGAATTTACGAGAGGTAAAGGTGCTGTCGATGAAACTTGGGTGAATGAAGGTGATGCAATTGTAGATACGACTGGTACTTGTACTGTTCCTGTTACTGAAATATTTGTACCAGCTGTAACACTATTGACTCCAGTTGTTGTTGATGGAATTGCAACTTCCCAATCACCAGAAGGAAGAATTGTTGGGTCCCATCTATAATATGTATCGGTTGATGTAATATATACTAAATAGTCTAGTCGTTTATGAGAATCAGGAACATCGTTCAATATAGTATACGAGACTGTTATTTCTTTTGCATCGACTGCTAATGCTGCTATTGATTCCAATTCTGGTTCCACATCATTATGGTAATAACTCATGAGTATAATATAACTGTAGAAATTATATTATAAAATATCAATTAAATCTTTTTTATCAACTTCTTTAAAGTTTTCAATTGTTTTTCCATACTCAAAACTGACTCCATTATATCACCATTCTTTAGACTTAGCAAAGCTGAGGCAAACAATTTCTTTTTTCCACCTAATTGTGGTTCTTGGGATGGATTGGTTAAAGTTGTTGGCAAAGAACTACCTTGAGTACCGCCCGTCATATTTGCTTTTGCAGAAGGCAATAAAGTGTCGCCAACAGCACCTCCATTTAAAGTTGTTTTCATTTTCTTCACTTTCTTTCCTTCTGCAAATTGTTTTATTTCGTTTATAATGTTATTATAACCTGCTCCTGCATCAAGCATGTTATATACACTGTTACCCAAAAGTGTTGCTGCAGATGTTAAAAAAGAACCGCCCTTTTTGTCTTTGCACTTTTTGCCCCCATTATTTAAAGCATCAATGCGTTGTTGAGTTGGATCAATTTCATCTTTTTTCTCTTGAATAACTGGTTTAATGCCTTCGTTAAATTCTTTAATATTTCCTCGTCCATCATTATATTTTTCGCCACCAGAAATTTCAATTGCATGTTGTTTGACGGTCGGTGGCATAACTTCACCACCTTTTTTTGATCTTTTTCCACCTGGTACTAAGGCTGAATTTAATCTAGCACTGAGATTAGTTACATCGGGCATTCTGCTGTTAAATTGATATGCTGCACTTTGAATTGGTTTTGACATACTTTATTATACTCTTATATAAGAAAATATTTTAATAAATGACAAAATATTAATCGGTCTCAATTGTCTCAATTATCATGCGGAATTTTTCATTTTTATTAATTGTATACGGTATTAGATCGCCTGTTTCTCTAAATTCCAAAAGAATTTGTATTGTAGCATTTTCACCAGAATTAGTGTTCACAATGGATACCCAATTTTCGCCGTCTCCAGCTGTCATTTTATAAAAGTTATAGATAGCATCAGGTGACGAGTTATTAACTCCAAAAGCTAGCAATATATTTTGAAAATTTTGTGATACATAATTTTTATTATCAAAAAATACTTCGGTTTCAACTGGCAATGTTGATTTTATTAAAATCTGAGAAAATGGAAACCACGAATCAGGAATATAATTTGAAGCTACATATGCACCTATTATTGAAGGAGTACCATATGTTCTTGTTGTATTATTAAAAACAATTGTTCTTAATTCAGTTGAATTGACACTCCTAACGCTTTTGAATTGGAATAAATCAATTAATGATTTACTGAATTGTAGTTCATATTGTGCAGCTGCACCAAAAAATGGTGTCGAACCAATATACAATCCATAACCTTGAGGACTTCTAGTAATTACACAATCATTTCCAGCCAAGCCCATTGTAGTGCCTGTAAGAATAGTATTAATTCGATCAGCCACAATATCACAAAACTTGCTTGTATTAAAAAACCAATAATAACGATTTCTATATTGTTCATATGTATTTGTAGGATGGATAAGAGGTCTTAATGACGGATATTCGGATAAATCACTCTCCATTGAAATATATGATGTTACAACCATACCATCTGATACTCTTCTTACAGCAACAAAATAGTTTAAAATATCTGGCGTTAAAACTGTAGTGGCTGGAAGATACTCAGGAGCCGGTGGCACTGGAATAGGTGAAATTGCCGGGATGTTTATAGGAAAATTTGTCGGCAATATTTTTGAAATGTATTGAGGCACAAAACATGGTATTGTTGAATTATTAAAATAAAATGAGGAAATTCTCATTTTTGTAGACTCAGTATCCACACTTTGCAACCAATTTGATAAAGTAATGGTACAATCTGTTAATTCTCTTGTTTGATCTGGTTCAATAGTAATTACACGGCGTTTGATTGTTCTTGTTGTACTTAAATCCATCGTTCGTTAATATAATATTATTAAGAAATTAATTTTTAAAGTTCTTGTAGTGAAGATTTATTGCTATTGTAATAGTAATAAAATTTTTAAAAAATACCGCTTATTCAACAACATTTATCATTTCGCTCTTCTTTCCCTCATCTTTAACTTCATCTTTTTTGTCTCCCGAAGGAGCTTTATCATTGTCATCATCGGTAATATCAGTGTCTTCTCTCTTTTTCATACAAGAATCTATACCGCCAAGTATTCCTTGTAATACTTCATAGATATTGATTTTTAATTCTTCAAATTTATTCTCTAATTCATTCATTCTTTGTTCCCCGTAGGACACTGACATATTATAATTATATGTCAGATATTTTTTTAAAGAATAATTTTTTTAATCAATTTGATCATATATTCTAAAACTTCATATTCATGTGAATCTTTATGATGCTCACCCTGTTTATTCCTCAAATTTCCTATTAATTCAGTCGCTAAATTCCTATTGTTTCTGAGATTATACATATTTCTAATTGAATAGTTATCTAATAATATTCTTCTTAAAATTTCTTCTGCCTTTTTCTCATAATCATATATTTTATCTAACTCTTCATCTTCCTCATCTGAATTATCAAACCTAGACATATGATGTGTTCGTCCGTCATATGCTGCTGGAGCAGGTGTTTGTCCGTCATATGCTGCAGGTGCTTGTCCGTTATTCGTATGTTGTCTACTCATTGTTACTATTTTATTTGCCTTATTTTTTTCTGCATCTTTTTTATTTGTCTCTTTTTTAGCTCTATTAGTCTCTAATGCATTCGCAATACTATATCTTTCATCAATAAACTTCATATTTTCCTCATATTCTCTCTTTCTATCTTTTTCTCTCTTTTTATCCTCTTCCATCTTTCTATCCTTCTCTTTCTTTCTATCCTCTTCACTCTTTCTGTCCTCCTCTTTCTTTCTATCCTCTTCTCTCTTTCTGTCCTCTTCTTTCTCTCTGTCCTCTTCCCACTTTAAATATCTGTTTAGCCACTCTGGATTCTCCCAATCGTAATTTGTGATATTTACATAATCGATTGCTTGTTTTTTAAGTTCTTCTGCTTTTTCTTTTTCTTTACTGAAATCATTGCCACTGCCTTTAAATGGCTGTTCAACAAGTACACATATATCTTTTTCTAATTTTTTAGTTTTATAATTTGCATCTTTATTTGGTGCGTATAAACAATATTTATCAAATTTCCCCGCATTTATTTGTTGTTTGCATTTATTGCCAAAATATTTTTTTAACCATGCCAATTGCTTCTTTTTTGTATCATATTCTCCTTTTTTTACAAAAAGAATAGATTGGATTTTATTTTGCGTCATATATAATAATGTTAGATTTTTATTTTATTGTTCTATTATATAATAAAAATGCTGGCATCTTTTGATAATTATTGGGATGAAAACAAAAGTAGTATTGCTTCAAAATCATCTATTGTTTTAGGAATACTTGGTGGCGTTGGATCTGTCTTAATCGGTTTAAAAATGTTTATACCTGCATCTGTTGTTCTAGGAGTTGTAAATATTGGCATATTTTTTAGTGGTATTTCAATCGAATCTATAAAAAATGATAATGATAAAATTAAGCTCGATATGGAAAAGAAAAATGACGATATTGTATCATTAAATAAAGAAAAACAAGAAATAATCAGAAGATATTCAACCTATAATGGATTACAAAGGACTATTATTACAAATGAACCAACTGATACCCCAAGTTCAAATGGATCAGAAAAATCAATTGAACCAGTAAATTTTGAACTGATGCATTATAATAATAAATTACAAGACTCTAATAGTTTTATTTTTCCAAATAATTAAAATTGTCCCTTTAAAAAATTCCATAGTATTAAATACAATTATAGTTTTAATAACAAGATCAAAACCGCATAATTTTTGCCCATTTTAAAATTGTAAACTCATAAAAGATTACAATTTTAGAATATTGAATATAATTAAAAAAAAGGTGTTGTCCCCTAAAGTCCCATAATATTAAATACAAATATAGTTTAGGGGACAAGAGCTAAAAAATGCCCCTTTAAAAAATGTAACACAAAATAGATTACAATTTTAAGGTTAATGATTTTAATTAAAAAAA
>Ga0105097_10000456_pt1 | contig 18630 bp, 14 predicted proteins | sample PPLLak12cMay2015_FD_87035 | JGI IMG/M metagenome (GOLD analysis project Ga0105097, IMG submission 87035) | Freshwater sediment microbial communities from Prairie Pothole Lake near Jamestown, North Dakota, USA - PPLs Lake P7 Core (1) Depth... | ecosystem: Environmental > Aquatic > Freshwater >...
TCAGCCAGCGCCAGTACGGTGATGGCGACACCGTCATGGCCGAGTCCAGCGGGGTCTTCCGCTTGCTGCGCCCCCACTATTTCTCTTGGGAGATCCGCTCTCCCGACAGGCAGTTGATCGTCGCCGATGCGCAATACCTCTGGCACTACGATATCGACCTGCAAACCGCCACCCGGCGCCCGGTGGCGGGTAATGTCGAGGCATCGCCCCTGCAGATCCTGGGAGGGAACGAGGCCGCCCTGCGCAGCGGCTACTCGGTGACCCGGGAAGGGGCCAATGCCTTCAGCCTGGTCCCGGTTGGCGAGGCCCGCAGTTTTCGCCGCCTCACCGTCTCCTTTGCCGGCGACAGCATCAGCGGTATGGATCTGGTGGACAAACTCGGCCAGCGGGTGGTGGTCGACTTCAGCGGGGTCGATGCGACCACGCCACTGAGCAGCGCGGATTTCGCCTTCACACCGCCCGCGGAGGGCGTCGACCTGTTTTACTATGACGAGTGATTCCGGGGCCTTTGACCCCGAATCTCCCGGTGCTGGCCAGGCCAGCCTGTTCAGCGATACCCCCATCACGGCCCCACCGGCTGCTGCGACCGCATCGGCACCTGCCCCGGGCTATCAGCCCCTCGCCGCACGGTTGCGGCCCCGGACCCTGGAAGACTTCAGTGGGCAGCAGCATATCCTGGGGCCGGGCAAACCCCTGCGCCAGGCCGTCGACAGCCGGCAATTGCACTCCATGATCCTGTGGGGACCCCCGGGGGTTGGCAAGACAACCCTCGCCCGGATCGCGGCAGGGCAGGCCAACGCGCATTTCCTGCAGTTATCCGCGGTGCTCGCGGGGGTAAAGGAGATCCGGGAGGCCATCGCCCTGGCCAGGCAGCATAAGTCCGTCGGGCGTGACACGGTGCTGTTCGTGGACGAGGTGCACCGCTTCAACAAGGCCCAGCAGGACGCATTCCTGCCCTATGTTGAGGACGGCACGGTAATTTTCATCGGCGCCACCACCGAGAACCCGTCTTTCGAGCTCAACAACGCCCTGCTGTCCCGCTCCCGCGTATACAAGTTGCGTGCGCTGGACGCAGCTGACCTGGAAGCGGTACTGGCGCGGGGCCTGGCCATGCTCGGCCACCGCGTCACGGCGGATCCCAGCTGTCTCGATCTCATCGCGCGACAGGCGGACGGGGATGCCCGCAGGGCGCTCAATCTGCTCGAGCTGGCCGCGGATCTGGCCGCTGACGGCAGGATCACTACCGCCACCCTGGAGGAGGTACTACAGGCCTCCCTGCGCCGCTTCGACAAGGGCGGCGACCTCTTCTACGACCAGATCAGCGCCCTGCACAAGGCGGTCCGGGGCAGCGCTCCCGACGCGGCGCTGTACTGGTTCTGCCGCATGCTCGACGGGGGCTGCGATCCACTCTATATCGCCCGCCGGGTGGTACGCATGGCCAGCGAGGATATCGGCAACGCCGACCCCCGGGCTCTCGGCCTCTGCCTGGATGCCTGGCAGGTACAGGAGCGACTGGGCAGCCCGGAGGGGGAACTCGCCATCGCCCAGGCAATCGTCTACCTGGCCTGTGCCGCCAAGAGTAACGCTGTGTACAAAGCCTACAATGCGGCTCGGGCCGATGTGGCGCAGGGCGGCAGCGCCGAAGTGCCGCTGCACCTGCGCAATGCCCCGACGCAGTTGATGCAGGCGATGGAACACGGTGCCGACTACCGCTACGCCCACGACGAGGAGGGCGCTTATGCGGCGGGGGAGAACTACTTTCCCGAGTCGCTGCGCGATCGCCGCTACTACGAGCCGGTCGATCGCGGGCTGGAGAGCAGGATCCGTGAGAAATTCAAATTGCTGCGGGAACTCGATAAGATCAGCGTTCGCCAGCGCTACCCCGCAGAGGACCCCGAATGACGAATGGGAAAGACATGAAACAAGCCGTACTTGTCACCGGCGGCGCCGGCTATATAGGCTCACATGTATGCGTTGAATTGCTGCAGCAGGGCTGTCATCTGGTGGTACTGGACAACCTCTGCAACGGCAGCGAGGTCGCCCTGCAGCGGGTGCAGGAGATCACCGGCAAATCCCTGACTTTCCAGCGCGGTGACGTGCGGGACGAGCCGCTGGTACGGCGTTTGCTGGAGGCCCATGGCATCAATGCCGTGATCCACTTCGCCGGCCTCAAGGCCGTGGGGGAATCCGTGGCGCAGCCCCTGGACTACTATGACAACAACGTCAGCGGCGCCATCCACTTGCTGCGGGCGATGGCGCAGTCAGGTGTGCGCAATCTCGTGTTCAGCTCATCCGCCACGGTCTACGGCGATCCCGCTCGCAATCCGATCGACGAGGACTTCCCGCTCTCCGCCACCAATCCCTATGGCCGCAGCAAGCTGATGATCGAGGAAATGCTGCGCGACCTCTACCTGGCGGACAGCAGCTGGAATATTTCCATCCTGCGCTATTTCAACCCCGCCGGCGCTCACCCCAGCGGCCTGATCGGGGAGCATCCCAGCGGTATCCCCAACAACCTCATGCCCTATATCGCCCAGACCGCCAGCGGCCTGCGCGAGCGCCTGTCCGTTTTCGGCGGCGACTATCCCACCCGCGACGGCACCGGCGTGCGCGACTACATCCATGTCACCGACCTCGCCACCGGTCACCTCAGGGCACTTGCCGCCCTGGCGGACAATCCGGGCTGTATCACCCACAACCTGGGGACGGGTACCGGCTACTCCGTGCTGGAGATGGTTGCGGCTTTCGAGGCAGCCAGCGGTCGGGCCATCCCCTATACCATCGTGCCCCGCCGTCCCGGGGATATCGCCGAGTGCTACGCCGATCCGGCACGGGCCAGGCGGGACCTCGGCTGGAGCGCGCAGCAGGATCTCGCCGCGATGTGCGCCGATGCCTGGCGCTGGCAGCAGCAGAACCCCTCCGGCTATCCTTAGCACCGCGCGGCTGAAACCAGTACAATGCCGCTTCCCTGGCAGACACCGCACCAAGAAGATGAAATACCTCCTGTTCATTGCCCTGGGTGGCGCATCCGGCTCGGTGGCACGCTACCTCCTCGCCGGCTGGGCGCATCGCCTGTGGGAGGGCCCGCTGCCGCTGGGCACCCTGCTGGTGAATGTACTGGGCTCGTTCAGCATTGGGGTCCTCTACGTCCTGCTGGTGGAAAGACAACTGATCCACCAGGACTGGCGCGCGGTGCTCATGGTGGGTTTTCTGGGCGCGTTTACCACCTTTTCGACGTTCTCACTGGAGACAATCGCCCTGCTCGAGGCGGGCCACACCGGCCATGCCATCGCTTATATGCTGGGTAGCGCGCTATTGTGTGTAGCGTTGGCTGGAGCCGCCATCGCGCTGACCCGCGCCCTGGTATAGCGCGGTCGTCACCAGTCGCGCAGGGCCGGGCAGCAGGCGGGCACCATCGAACAAACTGACTTAACCCGATACAGGACCTCAAACAATGTTGGATATCAAGGCCGTGCGGCAGGACCCCGAAGCAGTGGCCGCAGCCCTCGACAAACGCGGTTACCGCTTTGACATCGCGGCATTTACCGCGCTGGATGCCCGCCGCAAGCAGGCGGATATCGATAGCCAGAACCTGCTGGCGGAGCGCAAGAGCGCCTCGAAGAAAATAGGCCAGCTGGTGGGGCAGGGTATGCCCGTGGAGGAGGCCAAGGCCCAGGTCAATGAGAGCCTGGAGAAAATCGCCGCCCGGCTGGAAGAGCTTACGGAACAGGCCCGGCACATACAGGGGGAAATTGAAGAGTTGCTGCTCAGCATCCCCAATATCCCCGCCCCGGAAGTACCCGCGGGCGCCAGCGAGACCGATAACGTCGAGGTGTGCCGCTGGGGTGCCCCCAGGCGTTTCGATTTCGCGCCGAAAGACCATGTGGAGTTGGGGGAGGGTCTGGGCCAACTCGACGCCGACACCGGCGGCAAAATCACCGGTTCCCGCTTTACCGTCATGTACGGCGAGCTGGCGCGGCTGCATCGCGCCCTGATCCAGTTCATGCTCAACCTGCATACGCAGGAACACGGTTACCGGGAAATCTACGTGCCCTACATCGTGAACCGCGAGTCACTGCGCGGTACCGGCCAGTTGCCCAAATTTGCGGCGGACCTGTTCCGGCTCGAGGGCGACCAGGGCTATTACCTGATACCCACCGCGGAGGTGCCGGTGACCAATGTGGCCCGCGACCGGATCTTCGAGGACGGCGAACTGGGGGAGGCGGGTATACGGTTCGCCTGCCACAGCCCCTGTTTTCGCAGTGAGGCGGGCAGTTATGGCCGGGATACCCGCGGCATGATCCGCCAGCACCAGTTTGAAAAAGTCGAACTCGTGCAACTGGTGAGGCCCGAGCAGTCGGATGCGGCCCTGGAACAGCTCACGGGCCATGCGGAGAAAGTGCTGCAGGCGCTGGAGCTGCCCTATCGCAAGGTGATTCTCTGCGGTGGCGATATCGGTTTTTCCGCGCGCAAGACCTATGACCTGGAAGTCTGGTTGCCCGCCCAGGATACCTACCGGGAGATTTCCTCCTGCAGTAATTTTGGCGACTACCAGGCCCGTCGCATGCAGGCGCGATGGCGCAATCCCGCCACCGGCAAACCGGAGTTGCTGCATACCCTGAACGGTTCTGGCCTGGCGGTGGGTCGCACCCTGGTGGCCATCCTGGAAAACTACCAGCAGGCCGATGGCGCAGTCGCGGTCCCCACGGCCCTGCGCCCCTACCTCGGAGGCCTGGCTGAACTGCGCCGTTAGCATGGAATTTCTGCCCATCAGCCTGCGTGTCAGGGACGCCCGCGTCCTGCTGGTGGGTGGTGGCCAGGTGGCCACGCGAAAAGCGCGCCTGCTAGTGCAGGCGGGTGCCCGCCTGACGGTGGTGGCTCCGGCCATCGAAGAGGAACTGGAAGCTTTGCTGGCCTCCAGTGGGGGTACCTGGCATAACGTCCAGTACAGTGCCGGCGCCCTGGCCGGCGCGGTGTTGGTGGTGGCGGCCACACCGCTGCGACAGGTCAACCAGCAGGTGTACCAGGACGCCAGCGCGCAGCGCCTGCCGGTAAATGTGGTGGACGCGCCAGACCTTTGCAGCTTCATCTTTCCCGCCATCGTCGAGCGCACACCCCTGACCATCGCGATTTCGAGTGGCGGCGCAAGCCCCGTGCTGGTGCGCCAGTTGCGGCGCAAAATCGAAGCCATGGTGCCCGCCGCCTACGGCCGCCTCGCCCTTTTTGCCGGACGCCTGCGCGGCGCGGTCAAGCAGGCGCTACCCGCCGCGGGAGCCCGCCGCCTGTTCTGGGAACAGTCCGCGGATGGGACCGTGGGCGAACTGGTACTGGCCGGCAGGGAGGCGCAGGCCGAAGCCCTGCTGCGGCAACAGCTGCAGGAAACCGACGCCCTGCACCGCGGGGAGGTCTACCTGTTGGGCGCGGGGCCCGGGGACCCGGACCTGATGACGTTCAAGGCGCAACGCCTGCTGCAAAGCGCGGATGTGGTGCTGTACGACCGCCTGGTGGCGCCGGCCATCCTGGACATGGCGCGGCGCGACGCCGAGCGAATCTACGTGGGCAAGGCGAGGGCGGAGCATGCGGTGCCCCAGGGGGATATCAACCAATTGCTGGTGACGCTGGCGCGGCAGGGCAAACGGGTGGTAAGGCTCAAGGGCGGTGACCCGTTCATTTTTGGCCGCGGCGGTGAAGAGATAGAACTGCTGGCGGCAAACGACATTCCCTTCCAGGTGATCCCGGGTATAACCGCCGCCAGTGCCGCCGCCTGCTACGGTGGCATACCCCTGACCCACAGGGATTACGCCCGCAGCGTCCGCTTTGTTGCAGGGCACCTCAAGGACGGCACTTTGACCCATGACTGGGAGAGTTTCCAGTCTGAATTCGAAACCCTGGTGTTCTACATGGGACTGGCGGGTCTACCCACTATCTGTGAGCAACTGCAGCGCCATGGCCGCAGCGGCGATACGCCCATTGCCCTGGTGGAACGCGCGACTACGCCAGAACAGAGAGTACTCACCGGCACCCTGGCCACCATGGCGCAGATCGTGCGGGACGCACAGCCGCGAGCCCCGACGTTGATCATCGTGGGTAATGTGGTGCGCCTGCATGCCAGGCTGGCGTGGTTCGGGGAGGGGAGCAGGGGAAACTAAAAAAAACCCGGCGCTTGCCGGGTTTTCTTCAAGCGCAACAGCGGCTTTATTTCGCTGAATCCTCAACCGGCGCACGCGCTGCGAAGGAGCGGTCCTTCAACAACACGACATCCACCAACACATTAGCTGCCTCAGTGAGAAGCACATCCGGCTCGTCACTCTTTTCGTCTTCCTCAATGACCAGATCCGGATCCTCGGCGTCGATCGGTTCTTCTTCCAGGGTCACCAGGAGTTCCTCGCCCTTGGCCTTGCGCCGCTTGTTCTCAATCTCCAGAGCCTTTTTTTCCTGGCTATCGCGCAGGGCGACCCGCGCTACTTCATTCAGCGGCAGTTCCTTGATTTCGCTGGCCTCGCGGGCCATTCGTACCTGGTCCTCAAGGTAGACGAAATCCGGGTTGCCTGCGCGGCGCTCCACGTACATGGCGGTGACGTGGGGAACGATGGTCGACAGGTCGTTGTAGCGCTGGTGTCGCACGGGATTGATCTGGTCCCAGTTCAGGGCGTGGTCCAGGGCACTCTCGCCGATTTCCTCGTCGTCATAGATCGCGGGGAATTCCACGTCGGGCACCACGCCGCGGTGCTGGGTGCTGTCACCTGAAATACGGTAGAACTTGCTCTCGGTGATCTTTAGCTGGCCCTCGGTCAGGGGAATCAGGGTCTGCACCGTACCCTTGCCGAAAGAGCGGTTGCCGACGATCAGCCCGCGCTGGTAGTCCTGGATCGCGCCGGCAAAAATCTCCGATGCGGACGCGCTCAGGCGGTTGATCAACACCACCAGCGGGCCGTCGTAGTAGGTACTTTTCAGGCGTTTGCCGTCGCGCCACACGCGGCGGGATGAATGGCGGATCTGCACGGTGGGGCCGTACTCGATAAAGAGCCCGGTCAACTCATTGGCTTCCTGCAGGGAGCCACCGCCGTTGTTGCGCAGGTCGATAACGATACCTTCAACGCCCTCTGCCTGCAGCTCCTGCAACAGTACCTTCACATCCCTGGTGGTGCTCTTGTAATCCTCTTCGCCCCGGCGCATGGCATCGAAGTCGATGTAGAAAGCCGGGATATCGATGACGCCGACCTTGATCATGCGGTCGCCATCGGGAATTTCCAGGATTTTCTTCTGGGCCGACTGTTCCTCCAGCTTCACCTTGTTGCGGACAATGGTAATTGTCTTGTGCTCTTCGGCAGCCTTGGATTTGGCGGGGATAACTTCCAGGCGTACGGTGGAATCCTTGGGTCCGCGGATCAATTCCACCACCTCGTCCAGGCGCCAGCCGATGACATCCTCGATCGGGCCGGACTCGCCCTGGCCAACGCCGATGATGCGGTCGGCCGGCTTCAGTTCCCCCTGTTTGTCAGCGGGGCCCTTGGGCACCAGGCTGGATACCTTGGTGTATTCGTCCTCCTGTTGCAGTACCGCGCCGATGCCCTCCAGCGACAGGCTCATATTAATATTGAAGTTTTCCGAGCGGCGCGGGGACAAGTAGTTGGTGTGTGGATCGTACAGCTCGGTCAGCGCATTGGCATAGATCTGGAACACATCCTGGTTATTGTACTGGTCCAGGCGCTTGAGCTGGTTGGTATAGCGCTTCACCAGGGTGGGGGTAATTTCGTCGGCGGGCTTCTTGGCCAGCTTCAAGCTCAACACTTCGTTCTTCAGGCGCTTGCGCCAGCGGTCATCCAGTTCTGCCTCCGTTGCGGCCCACTCCCATTCGTCTATATCCAGCGGGTAGCTTTCGTTCACGGTGAAGTCCATTGCCGCTATCTGTTGCGGCAGGGTATCGACCACGTCCTGCATACGGGTCTGCAGCCGCTCGTGGAAGCGGTTGAATATGTAAAAACCGGCTTCGAGGTTGCCCTCGTGCAGCTGTTCATCCATGGCCGTGCGGTACTTCTCAAAATCGGCCAGATCGACAGACGTAAAAAACATCTTGCCGCCATCAAGGCTCTCGATATAGCTATCCAGGTGCGCGGACGACATACCGTCGTCGTAGCTGTGCTTGGCGTAGTGGCGCTGCTCCAGCTGATCGATCAACTCCAGCATGGTTGCGCTCTCGCCTTCACTGGGCTCAATGACCGCCCAGGACGGCAGCGACAGGCAGTAAAGCAAGAGTGCGGACACCACCGTCAACGCGGAAGGCTTCAATTTTTGCGTTAGGTACAAGAGATTCTCACCTGATATTGATAACGGTTGCCAAGTGTAACCCTGAGTTGCCCCCGGGTTAAACAGCGTCTCTATAGATAAGCGCAGATAAGGAAAGTTCTGTGCAGCACGGCAATTATTTGGCGCCGGTGCGCGGCGCTTCAGCGGAGCTCGCCGACACTCGCCGGGTCACAGGCCGGGGCAGGGGCCACCCTAGGCCCACAGGAAGGGATTAACTAATTGATAAATATAGGGAATAATCGGCTTCACCTGTGCACATATCGCGCCGACCTGAGGCGACCGGGCAGGGGGCTAGTGGCGGTGAAAGATCGCGAAAGCCTCGCGCTCCAGCTGTTCCCGGTGGTCGGGATGGGCGATCGCAATGAGAGCGGAAGCGCGCTGGCGCAGGTTCTTGCCGTACAGGTAGGCCACACCGTACTCAGTGACCACGTAATGTACATGTGCCCTGCTGGTGGTGACACTGGCGCCGGGTTTGAGGTGGGTGACGATCTTGGACTGGCCATGACTGGTGAGCGAATTCAGGGCGATGATGGGCTTGCCGCCCTGGGAGAGCGCCGCACCGCGGATAAAATCAACCTGGCCGCCCACGCCCGAGTACTGGCTGCTGCCGAGTGAATCGGCACAGACCTGGCCGGTAATATCGACTTCCAGCGCGCTGTTGATTGCCGTCACCCTGGGATTGGTGCGGATAATGGAGGTGTCGTTGACGTAGGAGATGTCCCGCATCTCGATCATCGGGTTGTCGTCGACGAAATCGTACAGTGCCCGCGAGCCCACACAAAAGCCGGCGACGAGCTTGCCCCACTGCTTGAATTTTTTCCTGCCCGTCAGGGCGCCGCTTTCGACCAGTTCTATTACGCCGTCCGAGAACATCTCGGTGTGCATGCCGAGATCTCTGTGGCCCCGCAGCGAGCGCAGGGCGGCATCGGGGATAGCGCCAATGCCGGTTTGCAGAGTGGCGCCGTCCTCTACCAGCTCCGCGATAAAAGCGCCGATCCTGTTTTCGATGGGGGATGTAGGCTGCGGCTTCACTTCGAAGATGGGGTCCTCACAGCGCACCAGGGCGTCCATCGCCGATACGTGGATGATCCCGTTGCCATGGACTCGGGGCATGTTCGGGTTGACCTGGGCGATTACGTGCTTCGCTTTCTCGATCGCTGCATTGGTAATGTCCACGGACACCCCCAGCGAGCAAAAACCGTGTTTGTCAGGCGGGCTTACCTGTACCAGCGCCACGTCCAGCGGCATCTTTCCAGAGCGGAAGAGGCCGGGAATTTCACTGAGGAACACCGGTACATAGCTGGCTATGCCGCTGGCGACCGCTGCGCGCGTGTTGGCACCTACAAAAAAGGTATTGAGGTGAAAGACCCCGTCATACTTGGGATCGAGATAGGGTGCCGAACCCTCGGTATGGATGCTGACCAGCTCAATCCCCCGCAGCTCGTTCCCCCTGGCGGTCAGGGCATCCACCAGCAACTGGGGCGTGGCGGCGGCACTGTGGAGAAAAACACGCTCTCCGGATCTGATGTTCTTGACCGCGTCTGCGGCGGTCACATAACTGGGTTTGTGCATGGGTGGGGGACAGTCCGGGTTTAGTCAGGATTGGCCGTCAATGTTACCCTGTTTGCTTCACTCGGGGGGAGACTATCCATGAACTGCGATTCCTGCGCGATAAAAAACCTGATCTACCAGTATGCACAGCACATCGATAACGGCGACCTCGATAGCGTCGCGGCCATGTTCGATAGCGGCAGGATTGTCGCCGTGGACGGTGACGGCAGGGAAACAGCTATAGAGGGCAGGGGGGCGGTGCTTGCGTTGTACAAGTCCTTTACTCGGATCTACAACGATAATCACACGCCCCATACACTGCATATGACCACAAACGTGCTGGTGGACGTCAAGCCCGGGGGAGAGCGCGCCAGCGCAGAATCCTGTGCGGTGGTGTTCCAGGCGCTGGAGGATTTCCCGCTGCAACCCATTATCGGCGTTCGCTATAGCGATACCTTCACCCGGGAAAGTGCCGGCTGGCGCTTCGAGCAGCGCCGGATAGAGACGCGCCTCTCCGGCGACCTGAGCCGACACCTCCTGCGCCAGCCAGCCTAGCCCCTAGACCAGGCCCCTCACCGGAATAAGCGCACCGTGGATGCCGCCGGCTGCCGGTGAAGCCAGGAAGCAGATGACCTCGGCCAGTTGCGCCGGCGAGACCCAACGGGAAAAGTCCGCGTCCGGCATATCCTTGCGGTTCTGCGCCGTGTCGATAATGCTCGGCAGCACGGCGTTTACATTTACACCCTTGTGCCTGAGTTCCTCCGACAGGCTCTCGGTAAGTTTCATGACCGAGGACTTGGCGCAGCAGTAGGCGCTCATCGCCGCCTGCCCAGACAACGCTCCCAACGCGCCGATATTGACTATGGCGCCTCCGCCACCCGCCAGCAGCAGCGGCGCCGCGCCCATGGTCGCGTTGCGCATCGTGTCCACGTTCAGCCTGAACATAGTGTCCCATTGGCGGGAGGAGGGGTCGAACGCGTGGTCTCCCATGGCAAAGCCCCCGGCTATATTCATCAGCGCGTCGACCCTGCCCAGGGAGGCGAAGCAATCCAGCGTCGCCTGGCGGTCGAGTAAATCAAGCTTCAGGTACTCATCGGTGTTCGCCATTGTGGCGGCGTCGACGATATCCAGGCCGATGACGTGGGCCCCGCACTGCCTGGCCCTCGCGGCGGCAGCCTGTCCCAGTGATCCGGCGGCACCGGTGATTACGACTCGCAAGTTATTCAACATAGGGCTGTCCACGCTTTCCTGATCGGGCTCGGCTGATTTCGCGACGCATTCTAACCGATACCGGCAGGCCTGGAGAGGGGCCCCTGAGCCGCAATCGCCCGCAGGGGCGTGCAGGCCTCAAGCTGGCTGTGGACAACTGTGTGTCCAAATCTTTCATTTAACATAATATATATTATACGCACCTGTGGATAAGCTTGCCGTGGGAAAGCTTTGAGCGGAAAAGCCCTTCGTTTTGGCACAGGGGAAAATAAACGGGCCGGATAAGGTCGTCGCGGGTCTATACTCCGCCACCATGCAACGCCACATATTCCTGATTCCCGGCTTTTTTGGTTTCGCCAACCTGGGTGATTTCGCCTATTGGGGTCCTGTGCGTCTCAAGCTCGCGGAACTCCTGGATGATGCGGGTATGCCTGCCACAATCCACTGCGTGAAATCACTGCCCACCGCCAGCCTGCGCACCCGCACCCGCCTCCTGCTGGAAGCTGTCGCCGCTGCCCGCCCGAAGCCGGAAGCGGTCATCCACCTGGTCGGTCACTCCACCGGCGGCCTCGACGCCAGGCTCCTGCTGAGCCCCGGGGTCGACCTGGGCAGCAGGATCGATGTGGAGCGCCTGGTCGGCAAAGTGGCCTCAAGCATCAGCGTGGCGACACCCCACCTGGGCGCCCCTATCGCCTCGTTTTTTACCGGCCTGCTCGGGGGCAAATTGCTCCGGGTATTGTCGATCATGACCATGGCAGTGCTGCGCACCGGGCAGTTGCCCCTGTCGGTCTGGGCCGAAGTGGCGGGCCTGTTTGCCATTCCCTCCTCCCTCGGTCGCACCCGGGGATCCCTGGCCAGCCAGCTCTACGAGCAATTACTTGCGGATTTCAATGCCGAGCGTCGCGCCCAGGTGAAGGAGTTACTGAGAGAAGTCGGGCGTGACCAGTCGCTGCTTACCCAGCTTACGGTGGAGTCCCTGGACCTGTTCAATGCCGCCGCAGGCAACCGTGACGGTGTAGCGTATGGATCCGTGGTCACGCGGTCGCGACCGCCCAGCGTGGAAACCACACTCGAGATCGGCCTCAACCCTGTCGACCAGGCGCAGCAGGCGTTCTATTACAGCCTCAGCCGCCTCGCCGCCGGCCACACATTTCCGGCGCCGGCTGCTGAATATGAAAAAGCCATGCGGCATAGCCTGGGTGAAATACCGGACTCCAGCGCCAGTGATGGCATCGTGCCTACCCTGTCCCAGCCCTGGGGGCAATGCATCGCGGTGGCGCAGGCCGATCACCTGGATATCATCGGTCATTACCGCGACGACGACGATGGCGGGCGGCATTACGACTGGCTGACCACGCACAGTAATTTCCGCTCTGCCCAATTCCATGACGTCTGGGCAAGCGTGGCTGGATTCATGGCAGATGCGGAAGCCGTCGCCGCCGACGCCTGAGGCTCGAGCAAGGCCCATAGACTCTTTCAACCCTATCTCCGGGCGCAAGCGCATTACCGGTCGGGCGAATCCTTCTCCCCGCCCTGCTGCAATTTGCGATACAGCGATCGCACGCTGATACCGGCGATTGCGGCGACGGCCTCTCGGTCATTGTTGTGCGCCTGCATGAGCTGCTGCAGGTGGCGCAGCTCGAGCTCTTTCAGGCTGAGGTCCTGCGCCTCGGCCGCGTTCGCAGCTGTTTCCTGGGATATCCCCAGGGCTTGCCGGATTACCGACGGGTCGAGCACGTTGGTGTTCGCCAGCACCATGGCCCGGCTGAGGATATTGCGCAGTTCACGGATATTTCCCCGGTAGCGGTGGGCTTTCAACAGGGCCAGCGCCGATTCCGTGAGGTGGAAAGTCTTGTCCCCCTGCCCGTGGGCCTCCCTTAGAATCGTGCGCGCCAGCAGGGGCAGGTCCTCGGCGCGCTCCGCCAGCGACGGCAGGCGAATCGGGAAAACGTTGATGCGGTAGTACAGGTCCTGCCTGAAGCTCCCCTCCTCCACCATCCGCTCCAGGTTCTTGTGGGTGGCGCAGACCAGGCGAAAATCGGCCTGTTTCACCTGGGTGCTGCCCACGGGGCGGTAGGTGCCGGTTTCGATCAGGCGCAGCAATTTGACCTGCAAGGGCAAGGGCACATCGCCAATCTCGTCCAGGAACAGCGTCCCGCCGTGGGCGGCTTCCGCCAGGCCCTGCCGGGTGTAGTTGGCGCCGGTAAACGCCCCTTTTACATGGCCAAACAGCTCGCTCTCGAATAGCGATTCGCTCAGCCCCGCGCACTCGAGGGTGACCAACGCCCCGGCGGCGCGGGTGCTGGCCAGGTGCAAAGCCCTGGCGGCCAGTTCCTTGCCAGTTCCGGACTCGCCCTGCAACAGCACAGCGGCGTTGCCCGGAGCCACCCGGGAAATAAGGCTCACCATCTGGTTGAACGCCGGGCTGGTGCCCACCATGGCGTGGTCGCCGGCTCCGGCCCCGGCTATGGAGACGGGCTTGAGCAACTCCACGAAGTACTCCAGCGCGCCATCCTCGCCGAGGATCGGCAGCATCTCCACGTCCACGTGTTCCTCTCCGCGGGGGGTCTGGTGGATGTGCAGTACCCGCTCCCTGCGGCCGGAACTGGTGGCCGCGGCCAGTGGGCAATCCTCCCCCGCCTGGTCGCAGGGTCGGTCAAAATTGTGGGATACGCGATAACAGCGTGCCGGACCAAGGCCGCGGTCAATCTGGCCAAACGCCTCCCGGTACAGGTCATTGGTCGCCAGTATCTCGTAGGCCGGGCTGACCAGGATGGCAGGGTGCTCGTAGGTATCCAGCATCCGCGCGATCGTGGAGTCGATAGAAGAGGCGATTAATTCCATGGCTGCCAAATTTGACCAAAGACACGCCAAATTTGGCAGATATGCTTGCAAGGAGCAAGCACCCGGCTTAGCTTTGGCCTCTCCACTAAAATATATTATTATATATTACAGTAGGTTATGTCATATTTATAATGTATTTTAGAAAGTGGCACGCCTATTGCTGAACACCGAGTCCACCCGGGAGTCTGCCGGGTGCCCAACTGTCAGTGGAGGATACACGCATGAAACCGCTCGCCGCACCCGCCAGAGAGGCAGGCTCCAGGCCTGAAGTCACCACGTTTTTTGACGAGCCGACCAACACCCTGTCCTACGTGGTCCGGGACCCTGCCAGCAATGCCTGCGCCATTATCGATTCGGTAATGAACCTGGACTACCCCTCCGGCACGATCAGTTTTACCGGGGCGGACCAGATCATCGCCTTTATTGCGGACAACAAACTGAAACTGGAGTGGATTCTCGAGACCCACGTCCATGCGGACCACCTCTCCGCGGCGCCCTATATCCAGCGACGGCTGGGAGGCAAGATCGCTATCGGCTTCAATATTGCGGTGGTGCAGGAAACGTTTGCCCCGGTGTTCAGTGCGGAGCCCGGCTTTGCCCGCGATGGCTCCCAGTTCGATGTCCTGTTGCGCGACGGCGACACCATCCAGGTCGGCCAGATGGCCGGGACCGCGATGCACACCCCGGGGCATACCCCGGCCTGCATGACCTATGTGCTCGGGGACGCGGTGTTTGTCGGCGATACCCTGTTCATGCCGGATGGCGGCACCGCCAGGGCGGACTTTCCCGGCGGCGATGCCCATGTGCTGTACCAGTCGATCCAGCGCATCCTCAGCCTGCCTCAGGAGATGCGGATTTTCGTCTGCCATGACTACCTGCCCGGCGGCCGTGAGCTCGAGTACGAGACCACCGTGGCGGCCGAGCTGCAGTCCAATATTCATGTGCACAGGGGTATCAGCGAATCCGCTTTTGTCGCAATGCGCACCGCCCGGGACCGCACCCTGGGGATGCCGGCCCTGATCCTGCCGTCCCTGCAGGTCAATATGCGCGCCGGGCATTTCCCGCCGGCGGACGCTTCGGGCCGGATTTTTCTCAAGCTGCCGCTGAACGCTTTCGGCGGCACTGATATATCATCACTTGCAAGTTAGGAAGACGGGGATATGACGCTGGAAATCAAACAGATCAACAGCACGTTGTCAGTGTCAGGCCAGATCGGTGTCGATGATGTGGCGACACTGGCCGCGCAGGGCGTCAGGTCACTGATCTGCAACCGGCCGGATGGTGAGGCTCCAGACCAGCCCAACGTTGCGGAAATTCAGGCGGCGGCGGTGGTTGCTGGCATTGAACTGGCTTTTCTGCCGGTCGTCACCAGCGCCCTGAACGAGCAGAATGTGACGGATTTCCTGGGCGCGCTCGATCGACTGCCACGGCCCGTGCACGCGTACTGCCGCACGGGTACCCGCTCCATCACGCTCTGGGCCCTTGGCCAGCGCCGTCTCGGTGTTGCCCCGGGGGAGCTGCTGGCACTGGGCCGGGGCCTGGGTTATGACCTGGGCGCCGCACTCAAGGTGACCCCGGAGCCGACAGGCCATGTCCGCCCGGTTGGCGCCAGCCATTACGATATCCTGATTGTGGGTGCGGGGGCGGCCGGTATCGCCGCCGCATCGAGCCTACTGGCGCGGGTCAGGGACCGCTCCATCGGCATCATCGATCCCGCAGAAGTCCATTACTACCAGCCGGGCTGGACCCTGGTCGGCGCCGGCGTTTTCAAGCAGCGCGATACGGTCAAGACCATGGCGTCGCTGATTCCCGACGGTGCCCACTGGATCAAGGCCGCGGTCAGCGCATTCGACCCGGACAATAACCGCGTCACCCTGGAGGATGCCAGGGCGGTGTATTACGACCGCCTCATCGTGGCGCCCGGCATCAAGCTCGACTGGCACGGCGTGGAAGGCCTGGCTGAAACCCTCGGGCACAACGGCGTCACCTCCAACTACCGCTATGACCTTGCACCCTACACCTGGGAGCTGGTGAGCAAGCTGGGCCGCGGACGCGCCGTGTTCACCCAGCCCCCGATGCCGATCAAGTGCGCCGGCGCGCCGCAGAAAGCCCTGTACCTGTCGGCTGACCACTGGCGGCGCAGCGGGGTGCTGGCAGATGTGGGCATTGATTTTTACAATGCCGGTGAAGCCCTGTTCGGGGTGAAGGAATACGTCCCTGCGCTGATGGAATACGTCGAGCGCTACCGCGCCCGGCTGCACTTCCGCCACCGCCTGGTAAAAATTGACGGCAACGCCCACAAGGCCTGGTTTGAGCGCACTGACGCCGATGGGACGAAGAGCCTGGTGGAAACCGGCTTCGATATGATTCACGTGTGCCCGCCCCAGTGCGCGCCGGACTTTGTGCGCAGCAGCCCGCTGGCCGATGCGGCAGGCTGGGTGGATGTGGAGCAGAACACCCTCAGGCACAAGCGCTATGCCAACGTCTGGGGTCTTGGGGATGCCATGAATGCCCCCAATGCCAAGACTGCGGCGGCGGCCCGGATGCAGGCACCGATCGTCGCCAATAACCTGCTGGAAGATATGGGGCTGGTCACGGGCATCGCCCATTACAATGGTTACGGCTCCTGCCCGCTTACGGTGGAGCGCGGGAAAATCGTCCTGGCGGAATTTGGCTTCGGCGGTAAATTGTTACCCAGCTTTCCCCAGTGGCTCATCAACGGGCAGAAGCCATCACGCTTGGCCTGGATACTCAAGGAGCGGATCCTGCCGCCGGTCTACTGGAAGGCAATGCTCAAGGGCAGGGAGTGGATGGTGAATCCGGAGCAGGCCAAGCGCCACAGGTCGAATACTTGAGCGAGCGCCTGGCGCGCCTGCTCCCCGCCCTCGACTGGGCCCGGGGCTACAACGGCGGCGTGCTGGCCAGCGACCTGCTGGCGGCGGTGATTGTCACCATCATGCTGATCCCGCAGTCCCTCGCCTATGCCCTGCTGGCAGGATTGCCGGCGGAAATGGGTCTGTACGCCAGCATGCTGCCGCTGGTGGCCTACGCCGTGTTTGGCACCAGTCGCACGCTCTCGGTTGGCCCGGTTGCGGTGGCCTCGCTGATGACGGCGACGGCGGTGGGCAGCATTGCCGCCAGCGGTACAGCCGGATATGCCACCGCGGCAATCGCCATGGCAATGGTCTCGGGACTGATGCTGCTGGCCATGGGTCTGCTGCGCTTCGGCTTTCTCGCCAACTTCTTGTCGCACCCGGTGGTTTCGGGCTTCATCACGGCCTCGGGCATCATCATCGGGCTGAGCCAGTTGGGTCACATCCTGGGGGTGCAAGGACAGGGCGATACGATCATCGGGCTGTTGGGCAGCCTGTGGCGCAACCTGGCGGATACCAACGCGGTTGCAACGGCCAAGGGAATCACCGTCATCGTCTTCCTGTTCTGGGCCCGCAAGGGCTTGGCCCCGCTGTTGTCGCGCTGCGGCCTCCGCCCCCGGGCAGCTGGCATGTTTGCCAAGGCCGGGCCGGTTTTCGCCATACTGGGGACGATGCTGGCGAGTTATTACTGGAATTTCGGCCAGCTCGGCGTCGCCCTGGTCGGTGAAGTGCCGGTGGGGCTGCCGGCGCTGGCCCTGCCCTCTTTTGACATCGGGCTGTGGTCAGATCTCGCGCTGCCCGCACTGCTGATTTCAATTATCGGCTTCGTGGAGTCCGTTTCCGTCGGCAAGACCCTGGCGGCCAAACGGCGCCAGCGGATCAATCCCAACCAGGAGCTGATCGCCCTTGGTGCTGCCAACGTCGCCTCGGGAATCTCCGGTGGCTTTCCCGTGACCGGCGGGTTTTCGCGCTCGGTAGTCAATTTTGACGCGGGGGCCGAGACGCCCGCCGCCGGCGTGTTCGCCGCTGTCGGCATCGGCCTGGCGACATTGTTGTTGACACCCGCGCTGTACTTTCTGCCCAAGGCTACCCTGGCTGCAACCATCATCGTGGCGGTTACCTCACTCATAGACCTGGCGGTCATCCGGCGGGCATGGCATTACTCTCGGTCGGATTTCATCGCCGTCATCACCACCATTCTGGCGACACTGTTGCTCGGCATTGAACTGGGAGTGCTCGCCGGTATCCTCGCCTCTGTCGGGCTACAACTGTACAAGACCAGCCGGCCCCATATCGCCGTTGTAGGCGCAGTGGCCGGCACTGAGCATTTTCGCAATGTCGAACGTTACAATGTCATCACCCACTCGAATATTGTTTCCCTGCGAGTGGATGAAAGCCTCTATTTTGCCAATGCCAGTTACCTGGAGGATTACATCTATGCGCTCATCGCGAAGATGGAGGGCCTGCAACATGTCATACTGCATTGCGCGGCAGTAAACGAGATCGACCTGAGTGCGCTGGAGGCGCTGGAGGCGATAAACTACCGCCTGCAGGAACAGGGCCTCACCCTCAACCTGAGCGAGGTGAAGGGGCCGGTGATGGATGGTCTGCGCAAATCGGAGTTCCTGCAGCACCTGAGCGGCAAGGTATACCTCACTCACCACCAGGCAGTGGCAGACCTGAAGCAGGACGATATCGAACCGTACATTATCTAGTGAGCAACCGCGGCGACGCCCTCAGGGGGTGCTGCGCTCCATGGCCCGCTGCCAGATCCGCAGGAACGCCTTCTCCAGCGCGCCCTCTGCTGCGAGCCCCAATTTCTGCTGCCAGTTCTTCTTGAACACAA
>Ga0105097_10000458_pt1 | contig 18550 bp, 21 predicted proteins | sample PPLLak12cMay2015_FD_87035 | JGI IMG/M metagenome (GOLD analysis project Ga0105097, IMG submission 87035) | Freshwater sediment microbial communities from Prairie Pothole Lake near Jamestown, North Dakota, USA - PPLs Lake P7 Core (1) Depth... | ecosystem: Environmental > Aquatic > Freshwater >...
CTAAATACATATCATCTAAAAATCTAATTAGCAAACAAATTGTTTCATTTATTTTCATATTTTTTAATTTTATTAGTAATTTTTTTAATAGGTTCAATAGCAATAAAGCCACCAATTAAAGCAGAGTAAAGTAGGAATGAACACCAAACAATTACGAATTGATCGGCAAAATTGTTTTTGATCAATAAATTTCCAAAGTAAAAAGTGCCAAAAAAAACCAATGGCAAGCTTAAAATAAAAGCAATTCTTTTAGAAGATAGCTTTTGATTGCCGTCTTTTAGAAATTGGCTTAGAGTAAGTATTTTAGATAATATCATTTTATAATAATTTGTTAATAATCTCAATAATAGCACTACCCGCAAAGATAGCGATTATAATTGATCCGGTGATAAATGCAATACTTATTCCCGTGAAGAAAATATTTCCATGGGTTTTATTGCGATCTAAATGTCTTAAAAATAATTTTATCCAAAGATCTATATTTCTTTTCATTTTAAAATAAAAGATTAATACTTGCAATGCCCGCCCCTTTTAGATTCAATTCCTTATTGGGAGCTATCAAGCTTAAAGTTATTAAAACATCTTTTTTTAAAATATAAGAATAATTTACGCCATACAGAATCGAATAATTATTTTTTCTATGATTATCAATTTTTCTTTTAGACTCAACATTGATAATTGATCCGCTGAAAATATTACGATTAACTCTATAGCCAAGAGTAAAAGCATCGCTCGTTAACTTTGTTTTTAATATTGTTAATTGATTATCAAATTTTCTTATAGCAAATGTTTTATTTTCTCTTTCTAAAAATCTATTAGTTTGAATAGAAACTGTAAATTTATTTAGGTTATAAAATAATCCATAACTTAAATTTTGAGTATTTTGTGATGGAATTTTATAATTTTTATCTTTGAATTGTGAATAAATATTTGAGGCAGTAAGCATGAATTTAGCTTGTGCTGGAACAGAAAATAAACAAAAGATAATAATTAATATTTTCATTTTTTTTGGTTTAAAATATTTTTAAATTGCTCAAGGTATGATAGTGTTTGATGGTTATTACCTTGTTGATGCCTGTCTATTTTTTCTAACTGCTCCCTTACTTCTTTTTTTAACTCTTTCATTTCACCTCTCATTTCATCCTGATTTTTCTTTAATGCTTCCATAAAATCTTCCCTTGTTTTTTTTTCGCTTATTAGCAATCTATTTTCACATTCACTTACAAAAGATTTTGCCCAAATTTTGGTGATCAATACAAATAGTCCAGAAACTAGACTAATAATTAACCAAAATAATTTATCGAAAAAAATTTGAAAGGTCATAAAAGATGAAGTAGGTTGTAAGTTAATTTTTCTAACAAGTTTGCCATTTTTATTTCGTTGCACTTGTAGTTTTTTTGCCCTTCAACTCTAGATAGGGAATGGAAAAAAATTGGTTGTCCCTCAGGATTTTTTATAACAATTACCATTATTTTATCAAAATTATTTTTTGACAAATCTAGTAAATCAAGAGATTCGGCATAATCTTCAAAGTTTTTGATGATAAAATAATCGCCGTTGATTTCAGTAATTTGTTTTAATTTTTTTTCATCAATTAAAAACTTTTGATTAAACAATCTTTGATTTAAAAATCTTAAAGATAAATCTGGATTTTCCTGATCGCCGATGATTTCAACTGAATGAAAATATTTTTGATTATCTTCAATTCTATAAAAACCAAGATAGTAATACGGTGAGCATTCGTAAATAAGTTCTTTCATCTTTTGAATTTGGGCTTTTTCAATTACTGTCAATCTTTCCTCTTCAGCGTTTCTAATCTCTAGATTTTTTAAATCAATTTGCGAAGATAAAAAATTTATTTTTAACAAAAAATGTAATAGAATTATTGAAAATAAAATAAAAATGATAAAAGTTATTTTTAATAATCTTTTATTAATTTTAATTTTATATTTTAATTTATCGAAAAATAATTTAATTTTCATTGTTTTAATAAAAGTTGTTTAGATCCAAGATTGCCTTCGAAAATATCGCTAGGAGTCATTTCATAGGGATTACCATCTTGAATATTATCTAAAAGATATCCTTGATCTTGCAAAAATAAACCAACCAAAGCACTACAAAATAATTCTTTTCTTTTTGAAAATTTATTCAAATTAATTCCAGAAAATAAAGCGTTTGTTTTTGAATATTCAACTCCTAAATATTTACTTTCAAATGCTTTCGCTTTTACTTTGTCAACTTCCGTTAATTCTTCAATATAGACTTTGCCCTTGAAATGCTCTAATTTATCCATTAAAGTATTTTCTTCCATCCCTCTTTCTATTCCCGCTTCAAATACTTTTGCTTCAAAATTTCCCGCCTCATTATCAAAAACAAATCTAGAAATGTGGCAGACATGATCAATATCTTTTTTTCCAGTAATGAAAGAAAGAAATTTTGTTGATAACATCAAGGGGCTATGATAAAGATTTTTAAAACAAATAGAATAATCAAAATAAATTAAATAAATTTTATTTTTATCTAGATTATTTATTTTTTCTTGTAAGTTTTTAAATTTTTTTAAAATATCTAAATTTTTTTTCATTTTAAAAATTAATGTTAATTTTTTCTAATTCCTCAAGAGTTTTAGCATTTTCAATTTGATTTTTGATTAAATCCAATTGAGAACTTTTATCCGAAATTCTAACAAATAAATGTTTAAAAATACTAAAATTTTCTATTCCCGTTAAAGCAATTTTAACTTCTTCACCCTTTTTATTCTTGGTTGAGTATGGAATTGGAATGGCAGAATTTAATGCTTGAGTCATCATTTCTGCGTGCTTGGGATTTAACAATTCTAAATATTTTAGAATGGATAAAAACAATCCTCCAAAAACAATCGTCGTTTCTTGCTTTAGAATATCAGGGTTTGATATTCTAAATTCTGCATCAGTGAAACCAATTGGTTTATTTAATTTATCTAACTTAGGAGCTTTCGCGATTGGATGTGGTTTTGAAATTTCTAAATTATAATTTTCAAGTAATGTATTTTTTTTAGCTTCTTTTGCTTCTTTTAATTCAAATTCTAAAATTTCTTCTGCATTTGCAGATTCAAATAATTCAGGATACAAAGGAGATTCACTTTCTTGAAATTTGTGAATTTTTTGATTAGATATTTCTTTTAAAAATTTATTCATATTTGCTATTTGTTAATTGGATTATAAGAAAAACCTTTTGTTAAAATTTGTAAATTGTTAGCTGTGGTTGCCATTAATGATACTTGGGCAGAACTATTCGTTAATGTTTTCGTATAAAAATTATATCCAACACTTCCGGCGTTATTGTATGCATATCCATTAAAATTAGTTGAAGATGCAGTCGTAGTCTTTTGCGGATCAATTATTAATGAATACATTGTCGCACCAGTTTCTCCCCCACCAATTAATTCACATAAAAATTTTAATCCTAATGGAACTGCTACAGTTTGTAAAGTTGCAGTAGTTGGTGCAGCTGAAAAAGTTCTACTTTGGACATAACTATTAAATTCAAAATCATAAGAGCCATCTAATCTATAACTATAACTTCCTCTTCTAATGTTTCCGCTAGCATCAGTAAGTAAAGATGTAATATATTGATATTTTGTATAATCAGTAGGCAATACACTTGTTGGATTTGGATCTGTTCCAGCAACTCCTAACAAAGCACCATAATCAACCGTGCCATCGGTTTTATATAATGCAAATAAATGATATGTTGAGCTATTAGCTCTAGCACCAGATAAAAGCAAATTTCCGTTATTTCCAGCTGACCAAGCACCTGTTGACTGTAGCCTTTTAGTCATTGCGGTTGATAATGCTTGACCTGAGCCGTCATGAAAAGTAATTGTTCCAGCTGTGAAGTCAATGTCAGTGTTTGGAGTGCTTGAATTATTGGCAATTGTGATGGGATTTATGGGTAATGACAAATAATTAATGCCTTGGGCGGTGGAGGTGGCTTTGGTTAAATTAGTTGCATTAAAAAATGCTTTTTCAGGATTTAAAACAATCCAAGCATCATTAGCAGAATTTCTTTGAAAATCATAAATGCCATTAATTAAAAGATCGCTTGCTTCAACAGCAATTTCGGTTTTAGTTGCACTTAATTTTTTAATTACTGCAGTTGTTGTTGGGTTTGCAATAGCACTTATTTGTAAATAAGGAGTTGTTGTTGTATTTGTTGCATTTATTTTTGCTGTGAATTGTTGGGTTGTTGCATAAGCTGTTATTGATGGCGAAGGTGTTAATGTATAAGCATCAGCACTTCCAGAGGTAGTTCCTAAATAGGTATAAGTACCATCTTGCACTTGACCCAAAGCAATTGAATCTGTTCTTGATGAGCCATTACCTAAACCAGTCAATTTATAATTTGACATTGGAATATTGGCGGAAATTGTGGTTTGTCCATCTTTTGTAATACATTGTGATAAACCTGACGCTATTCCGTCAAATTCTCCATCCATGCGACTTGCGGTTATTTTATAACCATTAGCTTTATCATTTACCCAATTATAAATTCTTTCAAATGTTCCTGACCCGTTAAATGCCATTGTTTGTCTCCTCGTTTAGTTGTTCTGTTGCTTGGGATCTGCCTAAACCTGCGGATATAGGAGCAGTAAAATTCCTATCTGCTAAGTTTTCAGCAAATTTTTGAATTAACATTTTTTCTTGTGGTGTCTGTGCTTTTGTATATATTTTATTTAAAACTTCTACAGATTTGAAAGGATCAACAATAATTCTTGCCAATTCTTTTGCTGTTTGTTCGTTTAAGCCGTAATATCTTTTTTTAATAGCATCGGTTGCGGTTAAGATAACATTAGAAATTCCAAATGTTTTAGCACTTATCGCACCTTTTGCGACTTTGTCTAGCAATTCAGCCCCTTCTTGTATATTAAAATCAGTTCTTGAACCACCTACAATTCTTTGTTTTGTATCAAAAACTCTAATTTCATCATTCATTCTTTTTGCAAAATCATTAAACTCTTTTTTATCATTAAATACGGCTTCTATTTTTTTTCTTTCTAGTGGTTGTGAAAATATTTTTCTGGCAGATGAATTAGCATCTCCAGTTTTCATAGCTTTATCCATTAAATAATCTTTAACACCTATTTTATAAGTTTCTTTTTCCCCATCGCTTAAACCAGAAATAAATCTTTTAACTTCTTCGCCATTTCTTAATTTACCAAAATTTAAACCTTCTTGTTGTGCGTTTAATAATGCTGACTCGCCAGCAAATAATTTATTAGCTTGTTTATAAGTTGGACTAGCTTTTTCAAGTATATCTAAAACTTGTCTTTTAACTCCCATTAATGCACCAACACTTTCTTTATCTCTTATGTTTTTAGCGGCAGATATGTCTCTATCAATCATTTTTTTTGCACCAACTAAAACTTCAAAACTATTATTAGAAAGTCTTGGATCAACAAATAATGGTTCATTTTTAGCTGCATTTACATATTTGGTAATATTTGGATTATCATAAAGTTTTTTTGCTGGTGCGTCAACCTCAACAATTTTTGTCAAAGGAGTTCCAGTTGCTGGGTCTCTTAATTGTTCTCCTTTATTGTTTAAAATTGGTTGAGATACTTTTACTTTTTCAGTCTTTAAAAACTTTTGTAAATTTTGCTCACCTTCAATTCTAGCTTGCTCATATAAAGGGCTAGATAATTCTTTCCTACGGGCAATTGTGTCATCAAGTTTATTAAAATAACTTTCGGCACTTAAATTATTATTTAATAAATCACTAACTCTTTTTGCTGATGTTATAGATTTTTTATTTATATAATCAGTTATAATTTTATTGCTACCCTGAGTTTTACCAAGTAGTCTAGTTAATCCTAAAATATTTTCATTTCCTTGTTCAGGCAAGTCTGTAATCCTTTTTTCTCTTAATTTGCCAGCTAATTTACGAGCTTGTGTGCCTGCTTCTTCGGGCGTAATAACCTTAGATAAAATTTTTTCAGGTGTATTTGGTTTAAATTTTTGAATAATACTCGGAAGAGCTTTACTTGTTTTACCTACTGCTTTAACAGCTTGTTGACCAGCAACGGCTCCACCTCCGCCAATTATAAGTCCACTTGCTAAATCAGTTAGTGATTGCGGTAAATTACTTATATCAGCAGTTTCTCCTAATGCTGTTGCACCACCTATAACCGCTCCAGCTGTTAGGACTTGTTTTGCTGTATTTCCAGCTAAACCTAAACTTTTTAATATTCTTCCTCCTCCAACAACATCAGTTGCCAATTGACTTGCAAATGATTGTTTTGGATATTGCTCTCTTGCTTGTCTTAATTTAGATAATTCATTGCTTAAAGCTTCATCATAAAATCTTGCTATTGATTCATTGCCACCTTGTGTTTTTGCAGATATCGCACTTAATCCCGCTTTAATTCTTGGTGCAAATGGTATATTAGTTGCCGTAGTTAATAAAGCTTCGCCTTGACTAATATCTGGATTATAAAGCATGTTTTTTTCTAAAAATTGATTAGGTTGAGTTGGAACTCTTTCTTGTGGTTGTTGCATTTGTTGTTGTTCGCCAAATTGATTATTAGCAAATTGCATAACCTCATCAGGAGTAGTTCCATCTGGAACTTCAAACCTCGCTATTCTACCATCTTGTAATTGTATTTTAGCTATTGGCATTATTCAAACCCCAAAAATTTAATATTAGATTTTGCAGGTGTATTAGCTGGTGGTAATAAAACAGATTTTTCTATATTTTGTTGTGGTTGACTTGATTGCCTTTGATAACCTTGACTTGCACGGACTTCAGCTCTATATTTAGCTTTGTCAATAGTGCTTTTTAATATTCCAATATTTTTTATTAATTCTTTTTCACTTATATTTTCATTTAATGCAGACAAAGCTTTAGTTGCAGCTTCACCTTCTTTTTCAGAAATTTGACCACCACCTTTTAAGTTTTCAAATGCTTGTAGGAATTGTTGCCCTTTAACTTGGTCGAATAAAGCTTTTGCTCCTGCCGCATTACTGCCTGCAATTGGCTCATTTTTGCCAACATAAGATAAAATTGCACCACCGCCTTTAGCACCAAATAAATCAGGAACGCCCGGGTGAGTTGCTAAAGAATCTAATAAATTTGTTAAATTGCTAGAATCGGCATTAACCTTGTTAAGCTTTTCTTGTGCCTTAACATCTTCTTCCGCTTTTCCTTGGGCAAAAGTTGATTGTCCAGCAATTGATGGTTTATAACTTAAATCGCTAACATTTCTAGCTGTTTGTTCCATTCCTGTTTTTTGAGCTCCAGCTTGTCCATAGCCTCCTAATGTTTCAATAGCTCCTGTTGATCTAACAATACCACCTTCGCCAGCTATATTTCTTTTAACGCCTAGATATTGAGCTTGTTGTTCTGTTGGTAAAGTTTTATAATATTCAAATTCTCTAATCGCTGAAGGAATATTAGCATTTTGAGATTGTGGCAATATCATTGATAAATAATAAGCTTCTCTACTTTCAGGACTTAATCTTGAAGCTATGCTTGCTAATTCAGGATTACCTTTTTCAGTAGCGAAACTAGCAAAAGCTTCTGCATCGCTTGCATTTAATTCAACTAATTTTTGTTGATTTTTATATTGAGCATATGCACCAATTCCAGCAGTTAACCCTTGAGCAACAGCTCCAAACGCCCCCGCTCTTCCACCTCCAAAGTTATCGCTATTCATAGCAAATTGACTAACACCTTGTGATTGTGCTAAGGCATTTTCTAAAAGCTGTCTATTTACATTTTGTCCTTTTCGTGCTAATGTTTCGACTCTTACATTTTGTCTCATTAATTAACCCTCTTAAAATCAATTCCAATTTTAGAGTAATCAACCATTTTATAACCCTCAGGGCTTATGCTGACGGCTTCAGGATAGGTTTTTTCAACATCTTGAGCCATAACACCTTCAAAGCGTCCAGCTCCATGATTGCTATTTTTATATTCAAAAGAATAAATAGGCAAGTAATTTATTACTTTATTTTCAAATTTAATGTTAGTTTTTAAAGAAACATCTGAAAAGAAATTACTGACTCCTCCAGCTGCACCAATTCCTTGAGCTAATCCACCAACTAACGATCCTCCAGCTTGCCATTTAGCTGTGTTTGCTTGAGCATTAATTTGTCTTCTAGCTATTCCTTCTTGTGATTGTCTATTTAAAGACGCTTGTTCAGCTCCCATTAAATCTAAACCTTGATAATTAGTTTGATATTGACCAAAATTAGTTCCCGCTCCTACTTGAGTTCTACCAAGTAAAGAAGATATTTCATTAAATCTTGCTTGTCTTTGAGCTTCAGCCGTTTGTATACCTGTTAATAAACTTTGCAAAGATAATTGGTTTAATTGTTCGCCTTGTTGCCTTTCAAAACGGTTCATCTCACTTTTATAAGCATCACTTCCAATTGGAATGCCCCTATTAGCTAATTCAACCGCTAAAGCTTGTTTTTGACTTCTTAACTCAGGTTCTAATTGTTTTTTACCCAATTCAAAAGTCGCTTGCCTAACTGCTTCATTATCAGTTGTAGGTAAATTTCCACTTAAGGAGCGACTTAATTCACTTGCTAATCGCTCTTGATCAAGTCTTTGTGATTTAGTAAAATCGGATTCGTTTAAACTAATTGTGTTTGTGTAAGGATCATAAATTTGAGATCCTTCGGGGGTTATAATATTAGGATTATTTAATAATAAATCTTTTTGCTCAGTTGATGATAACCGAGAAAATAAACTGTTATTAGTTATAGCTTGAATCTCTTCGGCAGACATTGGCGTTCCATCTGCTTTTTTATATTCGCTTCCATATTTTCCAGCCATATATCCACCAGTTGCTCCTCCAAGTGTACCTAAAGGTCCAGCTAAAGAACCTAAAGCGGCACCATATACAACCCCGCCAAGTCTAGTATCTCCGCCAGGTAATTTTGATGCAACGCTTCCAACTGCTTTTTTAAAACTACTTCCAATTCCCATAAATTTTTAAATTATATTACTAACATTAACACTATAATCTGTTCGATACCAGCTTAATTGCTGTCCTTTTAAATTAGCCTCAATCCTCATTGACAAATCAACTCCTTGTCCTGACGAGTAAACTAATTTGTTTTGTGTTTCATTTTCACTAGACCATTCTGCAATATCCCATTCGGCTTCATCCCAAATGCTACCACTTGCTTCAACCGAGTTAGTTTGTTTGCTTTCAGTTCTACCATAATCAAAATTAACAATACTATTAATTATTGCAGATCCATCAATTTTTATAGTGTTTCTATAACTATTTACAATTTTTTCTGCAGGAGATCCTAAATTATTGTAAGCTGTTTGTGCTTTACAGTTAATATAAGTCCCATTATCTTCTAGTCCGTCATCAAATAAATAAACTTTACCATTTCCACCAAAATAAAGTTTTTGATTATACAAACCCCAAGTAATAGCATTTAATCCTGTAAATTTCCAACCTGCTCCAGTAATTGTATTAAAACCATACTGAATATATTTTGTATTTGTGGCAACTGGAACATTAAAAAATAATAATGCACCCCTAGGATAGGATATTACTTCCCAACCGTTATTATTTATATAATCTTGAGCTACTTCTAAAACTGCACCACTTAATTTTGTTTGTTGCGTAGACTGACCCTCATTTTGCAATACTGTTGAAAATAACACGAAATCTTGATTTGTTAATAATGCAACATCACCAGCAACTTTTGTTGTTGATCTTATTGACATTGGAACACCTATTTTATAAACGCCAATTAAAGACCATTGATTAGCTTTACTTGGATCATCTCCTTCGTAAAGAACCGCATAACCATTAGACATAATAAAAGCACAATAATCATCAGCTCCAGCCCCGCCATCTCTTGAAATTGTTTCCATTCTAATAACATTTCCACCATTAGGGCATACATAAGATAAATCGAACTTTGAAAATGTCCCCGATATGGCATTTACTGCTCCGTGCCAAAAATAAGGCAAAGCTGTATCCCAAACATAAACAGTATTTTTAAAAATATTAATTCCATTTAAGGCTGAAGCAGTTCCTCCAGTTGGATTAATAGCATTACTTGTTATTGTAGAGCCATCAAATTTAATAGGTGCATTTGCTCCATTAACTAATAATGTGTAGCCATTAAAAGCTACCTGTTGCCATTTATTACTTGAATATCCAGAACCTAATACACTTGTGCTTGAAGGATTTGTAATATCTGTTATTTGGTTATTGTGGCAAGCTAAAAATTTTCTTACACTTTGAGAATAATGTTCAATTAAAGTTTCTACATTACCTGTTAATCCAGTGCAATATTCACTATATCCATTTCTTGATTTAACAGAACCTTGTTGTGGTATAAAATTTTCTAAAACAACAGCATCAGTAGGCTCCATGTTGCTTTCACTATCACGAGTATTTAAACCGCCATAAGGAGCGGGTACATTAACCCTTAAAGCCTGCCCGTTTCTTTCTTGTAATATTGAAGGTGAAGTTCTTACATTTATCACGATTAAACATTTATTGGTTTAAAAGCACTAATTTGTGCATTATACATTTTTAAAGTTGGAGCAGAATTTATTGTACCTCTTGAGCCATTAGCCTTTATTCTTTCGGCAATCGCTTTTTCTGCAATATTTTTTTCGTCGGCATAAGCACGACCATTATTTTTTAACCATCTCCAAGTTGTATCTAATCTTATAATATACTCATCAATTATTGGAACATCGGTATCAGCTAAAAATTCAGCTTGCTCTACATTTGAAGAACTTTTAACAGTATATTTAGAAATATATTCAAAAACATAACTTTCTACAACAGATGGTGTTCGATGAATAACTATTTGATTATTTTTAATTCGATAATATTCTATTGTTTCGGCTTGAGTTAATAAAGAATTTTTTAGTATTCTCCAATTTTCAGGAGTTAATCCTCCAATCATAGCCCAATTTTGGCTAGCATTCCAAAATGTATTATCAATCATTCTATCAAAATCAGTTGGCAAGTTATAAGTTGCTTGATCAATAACACTAGAAAAGCTATATTCTTTTTGTAATTCTTGCCATTGATAATTTCTTGCCAAATCTGTAATACTTACCTTTGCAACTTGAAATATTTGTTTAGCAACATCATCATTATTACCAATGATAGCAGAGGGAATATTTGTTGATTTAGTTTCTTTTAAAATATCTGTGCAAAGAGTAAGTAAAGTCATTATTCTAAATTAGTTTGAATTGATTCAGATTCTTCTTTTGGTTTATTTCCTTTTTTATTAGAATTTTGCAATTTAGCTAATTCTTTTTTAAGGCGATTGATTTCATCATCCTTACCATCAGTTGTTTCTTTATTTTCTTTTCTTGCTTGATAAATTGCAAATGCTTTTTTGTATACCTCATTATACTTATATCTTTTTTTTACTCCATTTACATTTATAATCATGTCATTTTTTTCAACATTTTTACATACAACAGCAAACGGATCATCTCTGTTAGAAATTTCAACATATAAATCATAAATAAAATTACCACTTTCATTTAAAACATTAATTGTTTCAAAATCTTCATTAGTAATTTGTCTTTTTTTATCAAAAAATTGGATAATAAGTTTATCTTTTTCTTCAACTCTGTGTTGATTAATTTGTTCTACAATGTTCATAATAATATATAAAAGTTAAATCAAAGGGGCTTAACTGCCCCTTTGACAATAAAAACTAAGCAGCTAAAGCATCATCCACAAAAGGACGATCAATTTCAAACTCAGCTAAGCCAGACGATGGAGTTCCAACCGCAGAAGCACCTTTTGCGTTTTTAACTCTATCACCAGGAACAGCTGTGTCATCAACTGAACCAGCGGTTGCAGTAGAATAAACATTACCATTATCTAAAAAGCCTGTTAAAACTTTTCCGACAGCCTTTCCTTTAATTTGATACCAACCATAATTACTAGCAACACAATCGGACATTGCAATTGCAACTGACCCAATATCATTAGCAGCTAATAAAGAAGTTGAATAGTCATCAGGATTATAATGAACCCAAGAGCCAACTGCTGTTGAAGCGACTCCTTTTAAGTAGATAAATTCACCAGCACCATAAGCAGTAGTGTCTTTATCGTAAGCTTGAATAATTTTTCCAAGAGGAAAATTTTGAGTTGTTGAAATATCAGCAATTTTTTGCTTGATAATTTCTTGTTCCATTGAAACAAAATTAGACATAATATTTTCTCCTTAAAATTAGTTTTTAGCAACACCATGAACTCTAGCAGAGCTAATAGTCAAATTACCATACAGATAAATTGGCGTAATAAAATACAATTGGTTAACCGGTCTTTGAGTGTCGCCTTTTGTGAATAATGGATTATTTAAATGTTGAAATTTAACATAATCAGTATTTATAAAATACATATGGTTGCTAGGGCAGTTTGGATCGTAAACAACAGCAGATGATTTATAAGCTAATTGTTCAAAACCTAATTTACCTTCTCCAGTATTTGTAATTCTTTGAATTTGCTGCAATGAATTTTCAAAAAATGAAAAGTAATTGGTATCAGCAAGAATTAAATCAGGATAAGCTCCTTCTTGAACTTGGCAAGACAAATAAAGACTATTCATACCAGCTTGAATGTTAGTTGCCGAAGCATTGCCACTAGCAGAAGTAGAAAAGTCATAAACTTGGTTTCTCCAGAAAGTATTACCAGAACCAGCACGATCGATACCGCCTACAGTTCCAGTTGTTGGATCATCAGCAATTAACAGTTGTAAACCGCCAATAGTTTTTCCACCTGAAGCAGTGCCATCACCAAATAAAGCAGACCCTAATTGATTTTTAATGCTATCAAGTAAAACTTGTCTTTTACCTTCTAACAAATTAAAAATTCTTGATTCTCCAGCATTTTGCAAAAGTTCTTTTTCAGAAATTTGATCAGTTCCTGAAATGAATTTTTGAGAGAATACCGCAGTGGTAAATTCTTCTTGTGGAGTAGTGTCAAGAAGATCTGTTGGATCTTGCCATTGTACAGTTGAATTAGAAGAATAAGCAATGTTTTCAATAAAGGTTTTACCGCCGTTTTCATGAACGATTTTACCTTTATTTTGTAAAGCTTTTAACAATGCGTTATTACCAATTACAGAAGAGGTAATTTTTTCTTTCATAAACTTATCTAAGGTAGATGAAATTAAATTTGTATAATTTGAATTTCCAGACATATAATTAAATATTTAAAATTTATAATGTTTTATAAATATTTTCGGATTAAAGCTTTTTGTTCTTCCTCATAAGTCATTGGCTTAGCATTTGAAACAGGTTTAGAAATTTTTTGTTGCTTTTTAGCTTCATCAAATTTTTCCTTTTTTTGCCCATTTACTTCATTTAAAATTTTTGCTCTAATTTTTTCTTCATAATCAGGTTGCAATCTTTCAAGTTTAATATAGGCAGTTTTAAGTGCTTGTTTTCTAATTTTTTGAGGATAATAATCTTGAATACCATTTTTTTGTAATTCATAATTATAAAAATTAACAAATTCTTGTTGGTAATTTGCAATTAATTCTTCGCTATGTGAAGTATCTTCTAAAAATTCAGCCAATAGTTCTTTTGATTCTCTTTTATTTACTTCGTCCTGTAATAATTTATAAGAATTTTGTTGTATAATTTGAGCTTTTTTATCAATCATCTCTTCAGGAGTATAATATAACTCGTCTTGAACAGGATTTTGATTTACAAGTTGGTTTATATCAAAACCAACTCTTTCAGCTAAAGCTTTTAAAGTTTCAGCGGGATTTGTTTCTATTCTTTTTAACAATCCGCTTACATTTTCAAGCTCTTTTTTTGTGTTGCCTAATTGGAGATGTAGCCTGTCTTCTCTTGCACGCTGTTCCTTAGCAATTTTTATTGTTTTTTCCCTATCTTCAGGGTCTTTAAATGTTTTGACAGCTTCGATTAATTCTTTAGGTAATCCAGATAATTCTTTATCAAGATTTAACTCTAATTTTTCGTCTTGGCTCTCATTATTTTCAGTTTCTTCTTCTTGTGATGTTTCAATTTCTTGATTTTTATCATTAGAAGTATTTTCTACAATTTCATTTTGATTTTCAACAGCTTGTTGCTCTTGATTATCAACATTTTGCTTGATTAATTCAAGCATTTCGTTTTTGTAGTTTTCTGTTAGCATAATAAAATAATTGGTTAATAATAATTTCAAGTACTTTTATTTATAGTCTTTAATATGATGCCCTGTTTGTTTTAGAGCGTCAAAATAACTTTTTTTAGTAGTATAATTTTTACCATCGGCGTGGTTATAAATTGAGCCATATTTATTAATATAGCCATCAATTGTTAAATCTTCTTTTAAACCTTCGGGAAGTTTTTTTATTGAAAAAGTTTCTACTTCTATCCAATGAGTTTCCCCATTAATATAAGTAAGGCGTTTAGTTGTCATATTAGCAACCTTTTCCGCCTTTTTTACCACCTTTTTTTGTAGTTTTTTTCATAGTTCTCCTATTTTTAATGTTAGCAGAAATCACTTTTTTTGATGATCCTTTTTTTAATGGCATATTAAATTTGTGTTGGTTGGTTAGCATTACGAATTTGCTCGTTGACAATTTCAGTTCCAGCTTTAACCTTTAAATCAAGTCTTTTGCTTTCTCTATCGGCTTGTTTATTAGCATCTTCAAATTCAAGTTTAGTCTCAAATTCATTTTGTTGATTTAGCAATTTAGCTTTTTCAACATCAACTTTTTGTTGTTCAATTTGAAGTTTACCCATTGATTCTTGTTGTTTTAATTGCAACTCCATCTGCCTCATTTCCATTTCTTTTTGTCTCATTTGCATTTCCATTTGAGCCATCATTTCTTGAGCATCTGGAGCATCTTCATCATCGCTTCGTAGGAAATTTTCAAGATTTCTACCAACTTTAAAGGGTTTACTTGCAAATATGATAAATTCATTTAAGGCATCTTTTGAAACTACGCCACTTTGCACAACTGGAGCCATTGCTTGAACCATTCCAGAAATTGTTTGAATGTAAGCAACTCTATCAGCTTTTTCTTGGTTTTGATCAATCTTAATTGTTGAGTCGGTTTCAATATCAATATTTATGCATCTCAATTTATCACTTTTGAGCATTTTTTCAAGTTTACCTAAATCTTTATATTCAATAGCAAAACCTTTTAGATCTTCCATAATTTTATCCATTGTTTTTTTATAACCAGCTTGAGCTTGGGCGGATAACATTTGAAGTTTTTCTTGATATTGCGGATCTTTAGGATCTAACATAGATTGAGCTTCTTGAACTTGAGCATCAAGTTTCATTTGTGTTGCTTCTTTAATTCTTTCAACATCATGAATTTTTAAACCAGTTAGTTCCATCAACTGTTCAATTGAATATTTTTCAACCGCTAATTCAGCTAACAATCTTAAAGTATCTCTAATAGTAAACTCAACTTCTTTTTGTAATGGTTGAATACGAGAAATTGCAAAATTACCTTTTAGCTGTTGAGCTGTTGCTGTTTCACTTGCCACAGAATAGCCTCTAACAATATCACTTAATCCCGTAATTTCCTGAATATCAGCTTTTAAAGCAAGTTTTTCTTGTCTTAAAGCTGTAATAGTGTTAACAATCTCGGCAAGCGGTTTAAATACTATTAATTTTCTAGCATCATCAATATTGGCAGTGGTTTTTAATGGTTTAAATTGTCCATCTTCGCCGTTCATAATATTTTCAACATCTGCTTGTTCGGCAAAAGATGTATAAACACCGGTAAATTTTGCTTGTTTAATTAAGCTAGCTATTCTATCATCAATTTCACTTAAATTTTCAGCATGTTTTTTATATTGGCGATAAAGTGGTTGTGGCAATAACTTATACGATTCATTTAGCCCCATTGGCATTGGGATTGGAAAAAAATTTTTAAGATTATATCCGTCTTTTTCACTTGATAAAACAAAGCCATTGCCAGCAAAAGTAATAAAATGACAAATTTTATTTTCTTTATCCCATATCTCCCAGACTTCACAAAGTTTATAAAGGTCTTCTTTTTCTTCTTGTAAGTATTCAAATTTCTTATTAGTCATTGGCACTTCTTCACCTTTTTTGCCAAAATATTCAACTAATTCCCTTCTTGAGTAATATTTTCTAAAAGCAATCCATCTTAATTTCTTCCATTCTTTTTCAGTTGACTTAAGAAAATCTTGATAATCTACAAATTCAATTGTGAAAGATTTTTTTGACTCATCAACATCATAAGAAGTTTCTTCTTCTTCAACTTCCATTTCTTGAGCAGCTTCTACCGTGTAATCTTTACTAGTTTCATTTTCATAATTATTATCTTCAGGTTTTTCAACTTTAATTTTTTTCTTAACCTTAGTTTTTATTTCCAACGGCTCGGGTGGTATAAATACAATTCTCGGTATTCCAATTCCTTGAACCAAATAAGCATCTCTTACTTTTTCAATTTGATTTTCAGCATCTGACTCTTTTAATTGATAATTTAACAATCTTTCAACTAACTCACTAGCGACTCTAGCAATTTCATCATTGTTATAATTAGCTTGAGCAATGTTAATTTTTGGAAGTTTACTAAAAAGTAATGGCTTTAAAACCTGGGTATTGCTCCAAAAAATCGGGTAATTATCAGCATTGTTATTTTCATTTTCTTGGCAATCATAAACATCTTGAAATTTTTTTGCTGTTTCTTTCGATTTCTCATGATAATTTTTAGCATTGTCGATTTCTCTTCGCCAAATATCAATCAAGGCTCTTTCGCCTTTTGCGGTAGTTAACTCGTCTTGTGTTTCAATCTGGTTCATGTTCATAATTTTTGAATATAATTATCTTTTTCTTTTTGTCAATAGTTTATTTTCTTCTTTGATTTTATCAATTAATTTTTGAATTTCCAGCTCTTTGTTGATTGATTCTTGTAGCGTCATTGGTTTTTTAATTTCAGCTGGCATAATTGGTTTAGTCATGCATAAATATCTTAAAGTGTCGACTGCGTGATCCTCCATGTCCGTGTTAAGATCCTCGGGCTTAGAATTATCATATTGCATGGTTGGCAATGTCCTAAGTAAATTTTTACAATTCTTAGTGATGTATAAAAGCGGTTGCCCATCTTCATTTCCTGTAAGCCTTGCCCTTATTTGTTGCCAACCTGCTACTCTTTTATTGTCGGCTGGTAACCAACCGATATTTTGAGCTTCAAACTGATTAGCTATTGATTGACCAGATGAAACATCGAATATTGCAGGGTCAGCTCTCATGTCATCCATTTTTTCGCCCATTTGCAATTCTTTTATAGTTTTAGCAATCTCAGCACTGCCCATTTTTAATCCTTCGTTAGCTTTACCAGTGCAACCGTAGAACTCACGATAGATTATAATTGCACCACGGGGAAAGCTCCGTTTTATTCCTCCACAATTAACAAGTGAGCCGTCGGACACCGCACCCCAGAGCACGCAAAAAGGTTTAGAGTAGCCCCAATCAAAAGCACGAATTTTAAACCAATCAAACGGGATATTCACATATTCAACAATATGTTTTGTTGCGTCAAAATTATCAAAATAAGCCCCCTCGATAGCGTCCCAATCACCCTCAAGCATTGCTTTTGCTAGTGCTCCACCAAGTCCTAGAAGTTTTTCAGCATATAAAGGATCATTCTCAGTCATTGTTGGATTATCTGAAAGTTTGGCTGGTATGAATTGCCTAAGCATTCCCCCTTCTTCTTTTGGCATTCTGTAAAGCTTCATCGGCTCTTTATTTTCAATGAAGTACGATTTAACAAACTCGTGACCTACACCGCCTGGATTACTAGAACATATAATTTTCGGTAAAGATTGTTTAAGATTACTAGGAATTGTTAAACCTCCTAATCTTACCCTAGACCTTAAAAATTTATAAATATATTCGCTAAAGTGTGTAAGCTCATCAATCAAGAGCAAGTTGATCTCTACGCCTTGGTATTTCAACACATCTTTATCATATTGACAATGGCATAAATTGATCTTAGAGCCATTCTTGAAAATAATTTGTGCAGTGCTTGCATTTATTCTGCAAAATCCGCTTTCAATATATTCACTTAAAAGACTAGTAAACCCGCTAGAGCCGTCTAAATGGTTTTTCTTTAAATCCTCACTTAATCTACGAAACAAATAAATTTGGATATTCGACACGCTTAAGGCGTAAAATATTGCAATTATTCTCATAGCGTGAGACTTTCCACCTCCTGCCGCTCCACCATAAAGAATCTCGGTCGCTGTAGATGTGAAGCAGTCGCTTTGTCTTTTGTGTAATGCTATTTGCATTATTTATTTTTTAGTATTATTTCAAGCTTCGGCATCACTTGCAGTTGATCATTTGCTTGATCTTTGTAATTTAAATCAAATTCCTTGCGATTCTTTACTTTAGCTAAATATGTTGAAAATTGGGATAATTCGCACTTTTTGCGAACACTCGCATTAGTGTCGTCAGCGTCTATTGACTCAAGATGCTTTTTTGCTTCATCAATCATTGAGTAAGACGCTATTTGTAAAGCGACTTCTTTTTTTTCTTTTATTTCATCTTGATTGA
>Ga0105097_10000460_pt1 | contig 18526 bp, 15 predicted proteins | sample PPLLak12cMay2015_FD_87035 | JGI IMG/M metagenome (GOLD analysis project Ga0105097, IMG submission 87035) | Freshwater sediment microbial communities from Prairie Pothole Lake near Jamestown, North Dakota, USA - PPLs Lake P7 Core (1) Depth... | ecosystem: Environmental > Aquatic > Freshwater >...
GGCTCCATCCGGACCGAAATCCGGACTTCAAAGCCTCCCACCTATCCTACGCAAGATATGTCAGGCATCAATACCAGGCTACAGTAAAGGTTCACGGGGTCTTTCCGTCTTGCCGCGGGAATACGGTATCTTCACCGCAAATACAATTTCACCGAGTCCGTCCTTGAGACAGCGCTCCAGTCGTTACGCGGTTCATGCACGTCGGAACTTACCCGACAAGGAACTTCGCTACCTTAGGACCGTCATAGTTACGGCCGCCGTTTACCGGGGCTTCGGTCGCGAGCTTCTCAGGATTGCTCCCAATGACCCGCTTCCTTGACCTTCCGGCACCGAGCACGCGTCATTCTGTATACATCCACTTTAAGTGTTAGCACAGAACTGTGTTTTTGATAAACAGTCGCCAGAGCCACTTCACTGCGCCCTCCGCGGGTTTTAACGGTTAAATTAAAAACCGCGGTAGGGACCCCTTTTCGCGAACTTACGGGGTCATTTTGCCTAGTTCCTTAAGGACGGTTATCTCGAGCGCCTTAGGATATTCTCCACGCCTACCTGTGTCAGTTTTAGTACGGATATGCATCGTTGTCCTGTTTGAGGTTTTTCTTGGCAGCTGATCCGGCTGCTCTGGGATCAAAAACGCCCATCGCCGTCCCCGAAAATTTTATACCGGCGGATTTGCCAACCGGCAATTTTCGAGGCAGGATAGCCACAACTAATCGGCTTCCAGCCATTTCAACTGCGTCACCCCCACAGTTCGAGCCTTCGATACATAGTGCAGGAATATTAACCTGCTGGCCATCGTCTACGCCTTTCGGCCTTGACTAAGGTTCCGACTAACCCTGGGCGGATTTCCCTTCCCCAGGAAACCTTAGGCTTTCGGCGAACAGGATTCTCACCTGTTTTATCGTTACTCATGCCGGCATAATCACTTGCTGCCGCTCCACGACTCATTACTGTATCGCTTCGACGCTGGCAGCAACGCTCTCCTACCATATAAAGATGGAATTAACCATGATTAAATCCGCAGCTTCGGTGACGTGCTTATTCCCGATCATCATCGGCGCCAAACTGCTCGGCCAGTAAGCTATTACGCACTTTTTAAATGGTGGCTGCTTCTAAGCCAACATCCTGGCTGTCTGAGCAATTCAACTTCCTTTAGAACTCAGCACATCTTTGGGACCTTAGCTGGCGATCTGGGCTGTTTCCCTCTCGACCATGAAGCTTATCCCTCACAGTCTGACTCCCGGGATAGTATTTACGGTATTCGGAGTTTGGTTGGGGTAGGTAGACTGGTGGTCCCCTGTCCCCATTCAGTAGCTCTACCCCCGTAAATTAATTACCCGAGGCTAGCCCTAAAGCTATTTCGGAGAGAACGAGCTATCTCCACGTTTGATTAGACTTTTACTCCTCCTCACAGCTCATCCCATAACTTTTCAACGTTAACGGGTTCGGTCCTCCTCCCGATATTACTCGGGATTCAACCTGGCCATGAGTAGATCACGTGGTTTCGCGTCTATCACCTGTGACTGAATCGCCCTGTTCGGACTCGCTTTCGCTACGGCTGCTCCCTTGAAGGGATTAACCTTGCCACAGACGGTAAGTCGCCGGCTCATTAAGCAAAAGGCACGCGGTCACCCGTTTCCCGCCCGAAGGCGGGACATAGGGCTCCCACAGCTTGTAGGTATATGGTTTCAGGTACTTTTAACTCCCCTAATAGGGGTACTTTTCATCGTTCAGTCGCCTTACTGGTCCACTATCGGTTGTCGAGTAGTACTTAGCCTTGGAGGGTGGGCCCCCCAGATTCGCACAGAGTTTCACGGGCACCGTGCTAATCAGGAGCATTGATATAACGGAGGGCTTTCGCATTTGCATACGGGACTATCACCTTCTATGGTCCAACTTTCCAGAAGATTCTGCTTGCGATACCTTTGTAACTCCTAATCAATGTCCACAACACCGCCCCGATTGCTCGAGACGGTTTGGGCTGATCCGTTTTCGCTCGCCGCTACTGGCGGAGTCTCGGTTGATTTCCTTTCCTGCAGGTACTAAGATGTTTCAGTTCCCTGCGTGTCGCTTTACCGGCCTATGCATTCAGCCGGCAATGATTCCAACTGGTTGCCCAGCAGAACCAGGTTTCCCCATTCGGAGATCCCGGGATTAGCGGTTGCTCGACACCTGCCCCGGGCTTATCGCAGTCTGCCACGTCCTTCATCGCCTCTCGACACCAAGACATTCCCCATATACCCTTAGTAACTTGACCATATCAATCATTGATTGCATATGGACAATAGGAATATTAACAAACCTTATGTAGAGAACACAAGGTTTGTATATGTCCTAAGTTTGCGCTCATTAGTGAAAGTTTTCCGCAAAAAGATTGAAAAACTTTACTACGCATCTGTATTAACTTGTAAAAGAGCAAAAAAATAATGCCCGTCTTCATCCCTAAAACAACATCGGGACTTCGCCGAGGCATTTAATTCACATTCTGTGAATTAAATGGAGACGACCGGGATCGAACCGGCAACCTCTGGCTTGCAAAGCCAACGCTCTCCCAGTTGAGCTACGTCCCCGTGCCCGCTTCGCGGAAAACCCTAAATCCTAATTTCTAAATCCTAAAGTTTAGAATTTAGTGTTTAGAGCTTAGAATTTCCTTTGGCTTAAGGCTAAAGGAAGTGGGCCCGGGTAGATTCGAACTACCGACCTCACGCTTATCAGGCGTGTGCTCTAACCAACTGAGCTACGAGCCCGGGAAATTTTTCCAAGCTCGCAATTCTAATATATAGTTTCAAAAGAGCAACAAAAAAACCGCTGTTAAACTGCCAGCGGTTTTTTTACAAACCATTGTCCGCTTGTTAACAGCCTACGGCAACAAAACACAAATTAAGAAAAATCTTTTCAAACCCTTCCTGAACCTTTCATATTGTGTTTTTTGCTTCATTATTCAGCCTTATGATTGTATTCCACTTGAAAATCATCGTCAAGAATATTTTTCAAATTTTTTTTAATTTTACGAAAAATAATTTAAAAAAGTTCGCTCCTGTCATAAAAAATAATCAGTTTATTTGAATGTTATTGAGCTTAATGTTATATAAGACAGGAACTTATGAATATGGGAACAAAGAACTGTCCCGATCGAAGAAAATGTGAAAAAATTTTGCTAAAAATAAAAATTTTTCAGAAAATACGTCAAAAAACTCTTTGCTGAGTCTCCATCATCACGCCAAGGATAAGGAGGGAAGTAATAAGGTTAAAACTTAAAATGCTCAATCAGTTGCATATAATTACACCTGATAGGCCAATTGGATGAAAAATCGCGGTGTAAAATGATGGCACAACGCTGGTAAGATACCAAGAAACGATGGCAAAGAGATGACAACGCAAGGAAAAATTGTTGGTTTAAAAGGAAAAAAGGTTGTATAATAATATAGAGCCAAAAAGAAGGCGATTTTCAATCGGGATAAGAGCATGAAAATCTCAAAATCAGAAAAATTAGGGAGGAAATAAAATGAAGACAAATTTAAAAGCTCAAAAGACAAATGAAAAGGCACAATACGGAGCGGGAGGATTTACTCTGGTCGAGCTGCTGGTAGTAATATCCATCATATCGCTGATGATGTCGATAATGCTGCCGGGTCTCTCAAAGTCAAGGGAGCAGGCACAGCGAGTTGTGTGCGGCTCGAATTTAAAACAGCTTTCGTATGCGTGGCATCTGTACACGATAGAGCGAGATGACCGCTTGTGCTCTGCAGAGACGGGGTGGAATGACACAGAGGCCGGCAACTGGGTGGCGGACGGGCCTATGCTGGAGGGTAATCTGGTCGGAGGAACCAAGCAGGCGATTAAGGATGGATCGTTGTATCCTTTATTAAAGGACGTGAAGGTATTTAAGTGCAAGACAGATATGACTGATCTTGTGCGCAGTTATGCAATCTGCCGAGCGATGAACGGGCACGGGTGCAGCTGCGATGGGGCAGCCATCGAATCCTATAAAAGTTACACGAGTATAAAGATGCCGAGCGAGAAACCGGTCTTCATCGATGCAACAAGCCGGCTCGGCTGGATAGATGGATCTTTTTGGCCAATCGATATTCAAAGCAGCCTTATCTGGTTCAGGAAGGACAGCAGGAACATAACAGCCCGACACGGAGAGGGAACCAATGTTACTTTTGCTGACCTGCATTATGAATATCTGAAATGGCGAGACAACCGGACCGTGGAATTTTCGGAATGGGATATAGACCCAATGGAGGCATCCATAAATAACACAGATTTAGAGACGGCATACAATATGCTGAAGGGAATGTGAAAAGAATTTAGAATAATTTCACAAAGAAATAAGGGAGCCTGGGATGGCGGATTGGAAATATATCAGATATCAAGCAGAGGATTATCTTGAGCGTACGGCAGAGTGGTGGAAGGAATGGAGAGTAAGGAAATGGATTAACGCCAATCCACGGATAGTGATATTATGTACTGCGGCAACAATGGCGATGCTGGTGATAGTAGTTTTTGCGGTAACGAAGGAGAAAGATATTGCGAAGCTGGATGATTACGCAAAGGCATATTACTATGATTTGAACACGGGACATTTATTTGTTGGCAGAAAGGACCTGGACACACCAACAGAGGCCCCTTCAGGAAGACTTGCAAATGGTCAGCCTGCTGGAGTGAAGGCTTATGTATTTAGTTATATTCAAAATCCGGAAGAATCACAGCGTTTTATCGGATTTTTGGAAATGAAAGATGCCAGATACACCGGCGGAACAGGCAACGATGCAGGAGCAAAATGGGGCGAGGGCAAACTGATAAAAAGGGTAGAGGATAAAAAATGGGTGGCTGCGAACAGCCCGGAAGGAAAAAGGATATTCGACAGCGTGGTTTACAAGACAAATAAAAACGGCGAGATGCCGATTCCTTGTCAACCGAAATAAGTAAAAGATAAGCGACAAGAGTGAAGAGTTGGAAACGTAAAGCTTCAAATGGCTGTGAAACTTGTTATGAAAAAAAATTAGCCTGTTTGTGACAACTGCTGGGCAGCGAGGCCGAGGATTAATTGTTTTGCATTTTCGATAGGTCCGGGGAGGTAGGTGCCTGCGGCCTGCGGGTGCCCGCCGCCGCCAAATGACTGGGCAATTTTTCGGACATCAACAACCCCCCTGCTTCTGAGTGAGCAGCGAATGCGACCGTCTTTAAGCTCGATGAAAAGAGCAGCTGTTTCGACAGAAGAAATACGCTGACATTCGTCGATAAGGTTTTCGGTATCTGTATCGAGAGCAGAGGTTTGCTCGAAATCTTTTCTTCGCAAAAACTGGGTGGCAAGGCGGCCATTGAAGTGCAACTCGAGTGAATTGAGCATTGTAATCATAAGCTTAAAACGCGGCAGGGAAAAGCTCTGGTAAAGAATGTGGTAAATTTCAGATGAGTTTAGCCCAACATCAAGAAGTTCTGCACAGGCCCGGTGGACGAGGCTATTTGTGTTCGTGAAACGAAACCAGCCCGTGTCGGTGGAGATGGCGACAAAAAGTGGGCGGGCGACTTTTTCGCTGATATTCCAGCCGGCGGATTTGATAAGGTCAAATACAACAAGGCCGGCGGCTGCAGCGGAGGTGTCAACAAGCTCAACATCACCAAGGCCGTCGCTTGTTATGTGGTGGTCAATAACAAGAACAGGTTTTTTATTTTTTTCGAGCAGGTCTGCGAAACCGGGAAGCTGGGCCTTGCTGTTTGTATCGGTGATGACAATCAAATCGAATGGATTAAGCGTATCTGTAGAAAAATTTTCAGAAAAAAAAGTCGGGGGATTATTAAATAGGAAGGAATACCATTGCGGCAGATCGCTTAAAAGCAGGATTTCGGTTTTTTTGCCAAGCTGAGAAAAAAGCTCGCTCAATGCGACCACGCAGCCGCAGGCATCGCCATCGGGGCGAGTATGAGTGACAATCAAAATGCATTGTGATTGATTAATTAACTTAATCGCGCTATTAAACTTATCTTTAATTGTCATAGAATATCTTTCATTCTGGACGTCGAAAACTATTTAAATTCGGACAGGGCTTTTTTGAGAAGATCGGATAATTTCATATCATCAGCCCATTTTTTCAGGTAATCATAATCGAGTTTGTCATCCTGAATCCTTAAGACGCCAAGGATATCGGCCCATTGCTTTTCTGATACACAGCCAGAAGAATGAAACCACTGCAGTTTAAGAAGAATAATGTCCTCAGGTGAGACCACAGAAAATAATTTATCAACAGACTGGGAGAGCTTAAGTTTCCTTGGGTGCTGGAGCATTTGCCTTTGAAAGGGAACATCCTTACATATAAAAACATCTATCTTAAATGATGTCTGCAGATGAACGATATTAAAACTTGCTCCAGCTTTGAGGGCCTGATACACGGCATCTTTACTGATATAAAAATCGGATTTGAGAGACTGATAAAATATATCGACAGAATGAATAAATGGTTCAACCGTGATATCGGCATCAATGGTAAATCTGACCTTTCCATAGAATGAACTTGCAATAGAACCGCCAATGGCATATCGGATACCAAGCTTTTCGAGAATCTCGACAAAATCCTTTAATATTTCTATGTCGTTTTTATCATTCACTCGATCTGTCTCCATAGACTTCCCTGAATAGTTTTTCGCCGAGGTGCTGCTCAGCGTAAAGGAGACGGATTTGCTCATCCGCAGAATTCGGGAATCTGTAACGAAGGCCTGCAATTGCGATGTCTCTGCCCATTTTAAGAACATCAAAAACCAAATCGCCTTTTTTTGCGGGGGACATATTCCGCAGTATTTCGATTAAAACTTTTTCTGCTTCAGGAGAAGTATCGGTATTGTTCATAGTCTTGATTATAGGATCTTGTTGAATAAATACAATAAGGATTGTTAATTAACTGTCGAGGCGGGAGACAAGTGCTTCGGAGACTTTTTTTCTGCGGAATTTACGGGGAACAACCCTGAGGCCGTCGGCTTCGATTATTTCGCCGCCGGCGAGAGGATGACCAATCTTCAGGACACACCAGTCCGCAAGGGTTGGAGGCTTAAGGCCATGATATTTAGAGGACCAATCGAAACCCGCGGTCGAAGCTACGGTTGTCATAGACAGCCCACCCCCCATAATCCAGCCATCGCCGCAGGGATGAATATGGGCAGGGAGACGATCAAATTCATCCTCGATTTCCCCGACAAGCTCTTCGATGATGTCTTCGAGAGTAACCATACCGAGGACAGAACCTTCCTGTGAGGTAACGATAACGATATGGTTTCTTTCTCGAATCATTTCCTCAAGGAGCTGTGAGAGCGGCATATCGAACCTGACCTTTTTAATGGGCCTCGAAATACCACTGACGGTCGGATCTTTAGGATTGACCTTTAGGGCAACAACGATGTCCTTGAAATTTACATAACCATCGATAGTCTGCGGGTCGTTTTCCATTCGACAAACAGGAAAGCGGGTATGCATATCGAGGTGGGCTTTCACGATGGCGTCCATAAGAGTATTTTGTGCACAAAGCATGGAAATATCCTGTGCAGGAATCATAATATCACGAACAAGATGAGTGGAGAGATGGGCGGCTGAGAGGACAATTTTCTCCTCTCTCTCGCCCATAAGCTTTAAGGTCCTTGCGATGGAAACAGAAGCCCGCAGCTCATGAAGCCACTGTGAATGGGCAGTTGTCTGGGGACGGTTGCCCCATCTTATGAGGCTGATTACTTTTCTTACGGTAAATTCGACCAAAGAAACAACGGGGCCTATTGTCCGAGAGAGGATTTTCATAGGAGGTGAAAGGCGCAGGACAATGCGTTCCCTGTTGTTGAGTGCGATTATCTTAGGGACAAGCTCACCGAAAACCATTGTGACAAAAGTAAGCGGAATAATCAGCACAACGATGGCAAGAATTTCTGAAAGGGTCTCGGATATACCGAGAGTATTAAGATAAGGGACAAAGGTTTCCTTGATGCCAACACCGCCGGTGGCAGCCGCAATCGCCCCCACGAGGGTTATGCCGAGCTGAATGGTGGCGAGACTTGCCTCCATTTTATCCTTCATAAAGGCGGCTTCGGCTGCTCCTTTTTTCTTTTCGCTCAGCAGAATTGTAAGGCGGGCTCGCGAAACGGAAGCGAGCGCCATTTCATAAGCAGCAAAAACAGCGTTGAATACGAGCATCAACGCAATAACAATTAATTCATAAATGAACATTTATGATAAACCTTCGCAAAATCATTTTTTCAAGATTATATAAGGTCTTACGATGAAATTCAAGAAAATGACGAACCATTCTTCAGGTGCGGCATCAGGAACTTTGGCTGGAAGTTTGTTTTCTTTTTGCTCTTTTGCGGTCGGATTCTCTGAGATGGAATTTTCGAATGCGGATGCTTTTAGGGCAAATCTCCACGAGCTCATCGGCCTGGATGTATTCGAGCGCAAGTTCGATTGTCATTTTGCGGGCGGGTTTTATTCTTGCTGCATCATCTTTGCCTGCCGCTCGTATGTTCGTTAGCTGTTTTGCCTTAACGGCATTGACGGGGATATCTCTTTCCTTGCAGTGCTCGCCTACGACCTGACCTTCATAGACATATTCACCAGGCTCTACAAAAAATTCACCGCGATCATAGAGCGCATCGAGGGCATAAGAAGTTACCTGGCCGGTATCGGTGGCAATCATAACACCTGCGAGCCGCTGGGGGACATTGCCCCGCATCGGCATATATTTTTCGAAGGTGTGATGAAAGACAATTCTTCCCTGAGTGGCATTGAGCAGTCTTGTATGGAGACCGAAGAGACCGCGTGAGGGGATAGTAAATTCCATGTGGACAAAATCATTTGTACCGCTTTTTGCATGCATAGTAACAAGCTCGCTGGCGCGATTTCCAAGAAGGCTTATCACAGCATTCTGGCAATCTGCGGGGCAATCTACCGCAAGCAACTCGATAGGCTCATTAACAACGCCGTCGATTGTGCGAAGAATCTCGGCAGGTTTTCCGACACATAGTTCGTAACCTTCGCGCCGCATATTTTCAAGCAGTATTCCAAGGTGCAAAAGCCCCCTGCCGGAAACCTTATATTCATCGCTTGTCAATCCAGGCTCGACACGGAGGGCAACATTATGCAATAACTCCTTTTCTAGACGCTCACCAATCTGACGGCTGGTGACATACTTTCCCTCACGTCCTGCAAATGGGCCATCGTTGACCCTGAAGGTCATAGTTATGGTCGGTTCATCGACGCTGATGACCGGCAGCGCAGCAGGATTATCCGGTGAGGCTATGGTGCCTCCGATATGAACATTATCGAGACCTGCAATGGCACAAATATCTCCAGCCTGAACAGAGGCGACCTCAATTTTATCGAGACCGCTGAACTGATAAAGCATCTGAATTTTCTGAACCGATTGGTCGCCATTACTATCTATAACAGTCACATTTTGTCCTTTTTTAATTCTCCCGCTGTAGATTCTGCCGATGGCAATCTTGCCGACATAATCAGAATAGTCGAGAGTTGTGATGAGCATCTGAAGCGGTTTTTCAGAGTGTGAGCGAGGCGGGCTTATATGGTTGATAATGGCATCAAATACAGGCTGAAGATTATTATTTTTATGGTTCAAGTCGGTAGTTGCCCAGCCCTCTCTTGCTGAAGCATAAATAATTGGAAAATCGAGAGCATGGTCTGATGCTTTGAGCTGAACGAGCAGGTCAAAGACTTCATTTACCACATCGTGGGGACGTGCATCTTTGCGGTCGATTTTATTTATTACAACAACCGGCCTTAGATTGAGCTTAAGTGCCTTTGACAGAACGAAACGTGTCTGGGGCATAGGGCCTTCGAAGGCATCGACAAGCAGGAGGACACCGTCGGCCATTTTGAGTACGCGTTCGACTTCGCCGCCAAAATCGGCGTGGCCGGGAGTATCAATGATATTGATTTTGTATTGTTTGCCATTTGTGTGGGTGTATAAAATGGAGCAAATCTTGCTTAAGATAGTTATGCCCCGCTCGCGCTCGATTGGATTGGAATCCATAATAAGGCCTTCGCGGCCTCCGGCGAGCTTATCGAGGTCTTCGCTGCGAAACATACCCGACTGGTACAGAAGCCTGTCAACGAGAGTGGTCTTTCCATGGTCAACGTGAGCGATGATGGCAACATTGCGAATATAATTAGAATACATACTTATACCTATACGTTCCTTTCATTGAAAAGTTGTTAATAATTAAATGTTGGGATGAGGCAGAATGTGCTTTACCTTGTTGCAGTCTTCTGCGATTTGAGCAGCGAGGTGTTCATCAGATTCAAATTTCATCTGGTCGCGTATTTTCTGAATGAAGTCTATGGCAATCCATTTGCCGTAAAGGGAATGGACATTATCAATCAATAAATGGGACTCTATAAGCAAAGGATTATCTACATCTCCCGCTGGAGATGCAATGATACTGACCGCTGCGGGAATTCTATTGTGCATCGGGCAGAGCTGTTCGTGAGTATTTGCTATCTCAACGGTTCCTGCATAAACACCCGTTGCAGGAACGAGCTGAGCAGGCTGAAGAAGATTTGCAGTTGGAAAGCCAAGTCTTGCACCTTTTCCTTTTCCGTAAATGACCTTGCTAATGAGCCGATAAGGACGAGAAAGCGCAACAGCTGCATCAGTGACATTTCCCGCAAGGAGAAGTTCTCGAACAAGAGTGCTGGAGATTGTAATGTTTTTGCCGCCTGAAAGCGCAGCCGCTACCGGTTCGACAACAACAACATCGAACCCGTTTTCTGAACCGATTTTCGCAAGTGTTTCTACATTGCCGCAGCGGTCTGAGCCGAAATGAAAGTCGCGACCCTCAACAACAAGACGCGGCTTAATCAGATTTGTAAGAAATTTTTTGATAAAATCCGTTCCGGAATACTGCAGGAGCTGCAGGTCGCTTCTTAAGAGAATAAGGGTATCGACACCGAAATGCGCAAGCAGGCACTCTTTAAGAGGCAGAGTAAGCAATCTTTCTGGTGCCATTTCGGGATGCAGGACTGCCACCGGGTGCGGCTCGAAGGTCATAACAACCAGGCTGGTTTTAAGCTCATCGGCGGCTTTTCGTGCAGTAGAAAGGATTTTCTGATGGCCCAAATGCAGGCCATCGAAGTTGCCTATTGTTAATACGCAGCCCCTAACAACTTTCTTAAAGCCGGATATACCCTGTATAATTTCCATTTAAGTTCATCATCCCAGAATTCTGTTCATCATAAAACGTATTATACTACAATATTAAACTGCAAGAAGCAAGAGGATTAAAACACAGAGCAAAAGAGCACAAGTATATTGGATGGCTGATTCATAATTCGGGCTCTGACAAGCTGTGTCAAATAAACTGTTTATTTGAGGGCTTCTTTTATCATTTTTTCAATCGAACGGGCAAGGATATAATCGGGGAGCTTGCGTGTGGAGGGCTTTTTAAGATAATTGTCGATAATGCTTCTATCTGGGAAGGCGCCGAACCTTGTAACAAGCTGCTGGGCAAGCTGGGGTAATTGCTCGGGCTCAAAGCCCGATCTGTTGAGAGCATCGACGGCTTCGAGAATAGATTGGAATTCTGCAGAGCTGTCGTACCAGTCAAGCTGAAGTTCAATCTGCCTGGCAAATTCGGAGGTTTGATTGTCGTATAGATACTGAAGGCCGACCGGATTGTACATTTCAATGCGCTCATCAAGAAAGGCAAGAGAGGCATCCATATAAGCGGTAATTTTTTCGTCGTTAACCAAAACAAGCTTATCAAGCTCCGTGCGAAGAAGCTCGTCGATTTCGTCTTTTATCACCTCCTTTTGATTAAAGATAAGGTCGTGGAGGGCTTCGAAATAGGCATTCAATAGCAATTTTGACTTGTTCATAATGCAATCATATAAAAAAGCAAAACAATAAATACAGCCGGACGAAAACAGAAGTATTTTACCACAAAAAGGGGCTTGTCAAACAGCGGAAAAATAAATAAAAAGTGCAAGAATAATTGTTGCAACTGAGTTGCAAATAGAATATTATACAATATAGGAAAAACAAAATTTAATGAACATAGTTTTAGATAGAAAGGCAGTTTTTATGGCAGGGAAAACAAGACATATTCTGATGGAATTGAAGGGACACTTGCCTTTTACGGCAATCGGGTGTTTGCTTGGAATCGTCTTCATGCTGACATTTCGGCGGGCAGGGATTAGCGGCAGCCACTCGCTGTTTTCATTTTTTCATCCATTGCATGTGCTGCTTAGTGCGATAGTGTCGTCATCGATGATACAGCTACACAGCATAAAGAGGAGTTTTCTGATGGTTCTGGTCATAGGTTTTCTAAGTGCCGTGGGGACAGCGACGCTGAGTGATATAGTTATGCCGCATATCGGGGCACGTGTTCTGGGACTGGATATTCCGGGCGAATCGCAGATACACAGCGCAGGTCATGCAAATGAAACAAACGGCTCTCTTGAACACGACATAAAAGGACACCACAAGATGCACTTAGGATTCATAGAGGAATGGTATTTAGTCAATCCTGCAGCAATAATCGGAATAATAATAGGCTTTCTGCGGCCTCATACTAAATTTCCGCACGCAGGGCATATATTGATAAGCACATGGGCAACGGTTTCATATTTATTGATGGACATCGGCTCAACGATGACGATCTCTGTTGCGCTGGAGGTTTTTTCGGTATTGTTTTTATCCGTGCTGATACCGTGCGTGATAAGCGATATTATTTTTCCGCTTTTGTTTGTGAGGCCTGATGTCGATATCGCGGGCCCCTGCCCGGCCCATATCCTTCACAGCCACGAGCATATACATAAGGCAAAGGAAAATCAAAAGTGAGTCAAAAAGATGAAAGAAGGTGCGAAGGGATATTGAAGGGTGCATCGCTGCGAAATACGGAACCGAGAATGGCTGTGCTGTCGGCCCTCTTGAGGGCTTCGAGGCCAATGAGCCAAGAACAGATATCTGCGAAGCTTTCACCTTACGGGCCGAATAAAGTGACTATTTACAGAACATTAGAGACGCTGGTAAAAACGGGCGTTGTTCATAAAGCTTTTCTCGAGGAAAGGGTTGTGCATTATGAACTTTCGGACAGGTGCACGGAAAAGCAGTGTCATCCGCATTTTACGTGCAGGCGGTGCGGCGAAACTCGCTGTATGCCTGAAGTAACTTTACCGATGGCAAAAAGCCCGTTGAAGGGATTTAAGATTACACATCAGCAGGTAAGGCTGGAAGGATTTTGCCCCGAGTGTTCAGGACGCGGAACGTAAATAGTATTGTGTAATGCGGAATGCAAAAAAGAAATACTGAGAAAACAAGCTAATTAATTTGTTTTGACTTTTCAGGGGGAATTTTATAAGTTTACGACAGCAAAAAACCTTCTTGAAAGGATTTTACAATAAAAGCCCCTGCTTTGGGGCAAGGGCTGTATATAGACAAAATAAGGGGGAGGTGAAGGTGCAAAATATGCACCATTTTTTATAACTTTTTACAGGGAAAAACTATGAGCGAATGGGAAAACAAGATTAAAAGCAAAAAAATTGTGGTGGGTGTGCTGGGGCTCGGTTATGTGGGATTGCCATTGGTACGAGAGTTTACATCAGCAGGCTTGAGGGTCGTGGGATTCGATATCGACCAAAAGAAAGTCGATACGCTCAATTCGGGCAGAAGCATAATTAAACACGTACCGCACAGCGATGTTGCGAAGATGAAGGAATCAGGACTGTTCGAAGCAACGAGCGATATGTCGAGAATCAGAAAGGCAGATTCTGTAATTATATGCGTTCCGACACCACTGACGGCAAACCGCGAGCCGGATATGCAGTATATAGTTAAAAGCAGCGAGACAATTTCAAAGTATCTTCAAAAGGGTCAGCTCATTTCACTCGAAAGCACGACATACCCGGGAACAACTCAAGAGGTAATGATACCTATATTGGAAACAAGCGGCCTGAAGGCAGGAAGGGATTTCCATGTTGCGTTCTCACCCGAAAGAGAAGACCCGGGCAACAAACAATTTACGACAAAGACAATACCAAAAGTCGTAGGAGGCCTGACAAAGAAATGTCTTGAGATGGCATGCCAGATGTACGGGGCGGCGATAAACAGGATAGTACCGGTATCGACGCTTGAGGTGGCGGAAGCGACAAAGATACTGGAGAATGTTTACCGGTGCATCAATATAGCGATGGTCAATGAGTTGAAGATGGTTTTTGACCGTATGGGCATAGATGTCTGGGAGGTGATTGAGTCGGCAAAGACAAAGCCGTTCGGATTCAGCCCATTTTATCCGGGGCCTGGGCTCGGAGGTCACTGCATACCGATAGACCCGTTTTACCTTACCTGGAAGGCAAGACAATACGGAATGGCAACGAGGTTTATCGAGTTAGCAGGTGAAATTAATACTAATATGCCGCACTATGTGATTCAAAAGACGATGGACGCTTTGAATGAAAAGAAAAAGAGCCTGAGAGGCTCGAAGGTACTCTTGCTTGGGCTGGCTTATAAAAAGGACATCGACGACCTGCGGGAATCACCATCTATAGAGCTGATTGAGCTTCTGCAGGAGAAAGGCGCTATAGTCGATTATAACGACCCTTATGTCCCGCAGAGCATAAAACAGAGACAGCACGATTTGCAGATGAAGAGCAAGAAACTTTCAGAAAAGATGCTGGCAAGCTATGATGTAGTGCTGATATCGACGGACCACAGCTGCTATGATTACGATTGGATTGTAAAAAATTCGAAGCTTGTGGTCGATTCGAGAAATGCGACGGCGAAAGTTTCGAGCGGAAGAGAAATAATCGTGAAGGCATAGCTGGAAAGGAAAAACGGTGCTCAAGGAGAGCAAGAACCCGCCGATAAGCTGGCCTATGGACAGGCCGATAAGAGAGTTTCCGGGTTTATGGCGGGTTGCGCATACTAAGAGCAGAAACGAAAAGGCGCTGGCAAGCGAGCTTGTTAGAAAAAATATCAGCTATTTTCTGCCTATGAGATGGAAGACAAGGTTTCAGGGCGGCAGAAAGATACGTTCTCTGTTGCCGTTATTTCCAAGCTATTTATTTTTGTGCGGCGAAGAGAAAGACAGGCTCGATATATTAAAGACCAACCGTGTTGCCAACCTAATCGAGGTCAAGGACCAGCAAAGGCTAATCGGAGAACTTTCCCAAATAGAGCAGGCTATTGAGGCCGGAGCAGACCTTGTACCGCACAAATATATCACCGCTGGTCAGCGATGCAGAGTTACGGCTGGGCCTCTGGCAGGACTTGCGGGAATAGTTATAAAGGCTGAAACAAAAGCGAGGCTTGTTTTGCAGGTTGATATGCTCGGCCAGGCGGCGAGCGTCGAGGTCGATACGGACATAATAGAAACAATAGAAGAGGAAAAAGTTACCAAATGAGGGCACAAAGATGGATACGTTAATTAAAATCATCGGGATAGGCATTATGATTTTAGGTGTTGCATATTTTGCAGAGCCGGGATTTATGAAACGTTTGATGGCTTTTTTCAAACAGGGCGAGCGAATTTATCTGGCAGGTGTTTTGAGGCTGGTTCTGGGAATAGTATTTCTTTTATCGGCAAGAGAATGCGATAACAAGTGGATTATAATTTTGTTCAGCATAATTTTTATAGCAGGCGGTGCAATTGTTTTTATGCTGGGACCTGTGAAATTTCAATCTTATATAAGCTGGGCCGAGAGACAACCATCATGGGTCCTTAGAATTATGGCGGTTGTAATAGCTGTCGTCGGCGGGATAATTATCTACGCTGCATAAAAAAGGAGATATTTTAAACTTCCCGCAGAAAATAGAACAGGTTATTCAAGCACAAATTTATTTGTTGGATTTCAATCTTTAACCTTCAAATGCTCCCAATATACAAATAAGCCCAGAAGCAAGGTAGCAAAGAAAGCAATAACCATTACAGGTCTTTCTTCAACTGCATATTTGATTGTTGCATAAATTAAATAAGCACAAACTGTAGCAAAAATAACAGCTGTAACGGGGTATCCTGTCACGCGATAAGGCCTTTCTACATGAGGCTCTTTGAAACGTAAAACTCCGACTGCCAGTGTTGTTCCGAAATAAAACATATAGACAGCCACTGATGTATAAACTATCGTCTCAATAAAATTGCCAAATAATAGAACCAATGCAAGAGATATCGCGCCCTGCAAAAGCAGAGCTTTGACAGGAGTCCCAGTTTTCGGATTCCATTTGCCTAAAAAGCCCAGCTTGGCATAATCGCTTCCAATTGCATAAGAAATCCGTGCACCGGTAAATATCAATCCGTTGACTGCTCCGAGTGCAGAAATGCAAACAAGTGCAGCTATCAGCTTACCGCCTAATCCAGCTGGAAATACCTTATCCACAACATCTCTCGCCACAGCATCGGAATTCGCCAGGCCCGCATATCCGAGGGTATATAGAAAAGCTGAATTGACCAGCAGATAAAGTACCGTTACCGCAACAGTTCCTACAACCAGGGCACGAAGTATATTGCGATTCGGATTTTTTACCTCTGCGGCAACATAAGCCATCTCGTTCCATCCGCCGTAAACGAACAGGACAAAAACGAGTGCAATACTAAGCGGAAAAGGGCTGACTGCCGCAGAAGCATCAGCTAGAGTGGTTTGATTCGGAGCAATGAAAGCTACAACAACAATTGCAATAAGCCCCAGAGCCTTGATAACCGTCAACAGATTTTGTGTCCACTTGCCTTCTTTCACACCTGCAATATTGATGACCGTTAGAACCATAATGGCAATAGCACCAAAAAGTCTTCCGGTATATAAACTGCTTAGTTGTGAGCTGTAAGCAAATGGATCATATATTACTTTGGCAAAGGTGGCAAATGCGAAAGCCATCACTGCAATATCACCTGGTTTGACTATGGTAAGCTGTGACCAGCCGAATAAAAAACCAGCCCACTTCCCATAGGCACGGCTTAAATACACATAATCGCCGCCTTCACGCGGGTATGCTGTTGCAAGCTCTGCATAGCAGATTGCGCCGCATAGCGAAAGAAAACCGCCGGCAATCCAAATCAGAAGAACTCCCCACCAATTATGTGCACCTTTGGCGATAACCGGTGACATTTGATAGATACCCGCGCCGATGATGATTCCTACAATGATGGATGTAGAGTCAAAAAGCGATAATTCCTTTTTCGGGGCTTCAGACATAAAGCAGTTATTTCGTACCTTATTTTTTAATCCAGGTTATCCACAAGTATATTTTATTTTTCCTTTTTTATCGGGGCTATCCACAGGTACACTTCATGCAGCGAGCCATCTTCCTGCGAGGCGATCGAAAGCTGTTTTTCAGGAGTTACGCCTGCCATATCGAAATCATGAGATACGATTCGAGTTCCGGGTTTGCATTTTTCAAGCTGAGGAATAAGCTTTACATTGAGACTGGGAAGCAAATACAGTGTGATAACATCCGGCTTGCTAAGGTCGAGCGTAAAGACATCCTCCTGAACGATTGTTACGAGATCACCGACATTGTTCTTTTTTACATTTTCGAGTGATTCTTCGATTCGATTGGGGTCAACATCAAAGCCAAAAGCCTTTGTGCCGTATTTCTTTGCGGCAGTCACAACAATACGTCCATCGCCGCAGCCCAGGTCATAAACGAGGTCAGTCTTTTTCACCTCAGCCAGCTCAAGCATTTTTTCAACTACATCCTGCGGGGTAGGAACAAAGATAACGTCCGGTTCGTGAAATACTTTTACCTGTGTTTCAACCTTCTGAGTGGAGGATAGTTTTTTAAGTGAAACGGAAAGACCGGCTCCATCCCTTTGCAGGAGGACAGATTCGAGGTCGGGATTCGAATTTATAGCCTCAATAAATTTCGGGTCTGCCTGACGCGGGGATATGTTATGAGCAATGATAAGTCCGCCACGCTTTACCAAAGGCAGCAGCTTATTTAAATAGTCAATGTAACCATCTTTATCTGCATCGAGGAAAAGGACATCGACAGGTCCTCTGACCTTGGTCAATTCATTATGTGCATCGCCCTCAATGAGCGTAATGATATTATCAACACCGGCTTTCTTAAAATTCTGCCGTGCAAGAGCAGCCCTTTGGGAATCGATTTCAAAGGTCATCAATTTGCCGCCCGTTTGAGTAAGGGCAAGTGAGAACCATAATCCTGAGTATCCGTTTGAGGTGCCGATTTCTACAACATTTTTTGCACCAGCTGATTCGACCAGCAGACGGAGAATTCTGCCGTCCTCTCTTGAGACATTCATATTTCGAGGGGAACGAGTTTTATCCATATCATCGAGGACATCGAGGATTTTCCGTTCCTTATCAGAATTAGAGAGCGGACCCTTATCGAAGGAAGAAAGAACAGTGCTTTCAGATTGGCCTCGCCCGGGTCTTCCGGGAGGCCCGCCGGGTCTTGGACCATCCTGTGCATTAAGAGACGGAAAACAAGTGCAAATATAAACGACAACAAGACTTAGGGCAAGTTTCTTAAACATTTCAGTGTCCTTTCAATAAACAATGCAACTGTCTTTTTTA